>JGI994J12354_10001316_pt1 | contig 25162 bp, 40 predicted proteins | sample IntmicLarv3ML3BL_FD_12354 | JGI IMG/M metagenome (IMG submission 12354)
GAACAGACGCTTGCTGCGCCACGGGGGTAGCCTTCGGAGCCTCCTTGGGAGGTTCGGGCTCGCGATAGACTTCGGCATAGACGCTCTCCACGCTTGCAATCTGGTTGTGCTGGGTCAGATACTCGAAGATGAGGGAAAGCTCCTCCTCGTTTAGCTGAGCCGATGCGCTTTTGGGCGCAGTGGCATAACGGGTCAAAATGTCTGCGATGTCCTTGTTTTTGACCCCAAAGCTCTTCGCAATGTCTGTGATTCGGATTTTCTCTAGCAAGAGACTCACCTCAATTTCTTAGGGTTACCGTCCGGAAGGGCGGAGAATTACGATTGTTTGGGTTTCATGCGGAATTTAGTCTTTGCAGCAGGTTTGGTCGGCGCTGTTTTTGCGGGCGTGAAGCTGGGTTTCTCCGGCGACACAACATCAGAGACCAAAACATTAGAAGTTCGCTTTGGTTTGTGCACTTTTTTGCCGCTCTCGCCGGCTTTAGGCTTTCCCACCCAGGGTTTTTCGGCGCTGCGGGCGACACGACGGTCGTGAATGCGTTTTTCTCGCCGACGATCGTTGACACGCTTGGCTTTGCGCTCCAAGTCAGCAGTCTGCTCAGCAAACATTGTCGGATTCTTCACAGCAATTTTCTTAGCGATGGAGGCGGCCAAACCTGCATCGGTGATGGCTACCATAGCGCAGGAAGTGCGACCGAGAATCCCGCCAAGCTCCGCCTTGGTGGCAGTGAGAGGCAGAGTGAAAATGCCGCCGGACTGGGCAAAACTCTCCGCACGGCGCACAGATGCCTCTGCGGTGTCCGAGGCCAGCAGAATCAGACGAGCTTTGTGGGCTCGGGCTGCTGCGCCTACAGGTTCTTCGCCGATGGCCAGATAGCCGGCCTTTTTGGCGATGCCAATAAGGGAAATCGTGTTATCCACCGGCTTCCAGCTCCTTTTCAAGGCCGTCGTAGACCTCTGCCGGAATTTCGCCGGAGAAGGCTCGTGACAGGGCTCGGGATTTGCGGATCTTTTTTAAACACAGCGGGTCGGAACAGAGGTAGGCGCCTCGCCCCGGTTTTTTACCGTGGAGGTCGAGGGAAATCTGCCCTTCCGGCGAGCGCACAATACGAATGAGCGACTGCTTGGGCTTCATTTCCCGACAGCCGAGGCATTGGCGCAGAGGAATATGCTTGGGCATAGCGCAGTCTCCTTTCCGCAGGGGTTGGGGTTTATTCCTCGTCCTCGCCGTCGACAGGCTCGTCGTCAATGGGCTCGAGATACATTGGGCTGACGAGGGATGGCTCCACCGCATCAAGCGGGGCGCTTTGAGGCTTGATATCAATTTTGAAGCCGGTCAAACGAGCGGCCAAACGGGCATTTTGCCCCTCCTTGCCGATGGCCAGCGACAGTTGGTCGTCAGGCACAACGACACGGCAGCTTTTGCCGTCATCCAACGTGGTAACGCTGATAACATCTGCCGGGGCGAGCGCTGCGGCGATGTACTCGGCGGAATCTTCGGAGAACTTGACAATATCTACCTTTTCGCCGTGAAGCTCACTCACGATATGAGCCACCCGCTGACCCTTGGGACCAACACAGGCACCAATAGGATCTACGTTGGGATCCTCAGACCAGACAGCGATTTTAGAGCGGCTACCCGCCTCACGGGCGATGGAGCGCACCTCTACAGTGCCGTCGTAGATTTCGGGCACTTCAAGCTCAAAGAGCCGCCCCACGAGGCCGGGATGGGTGCGGGAAATAAGCACCTGCGGGCCTTTGGTTGCCCGGCGAACTTCCACCACATAGACCTTGAGTCGATCACCCTCCCGTGCGGTTTCACCTCGCACCTGCTCCCCTGCGGAGAGCAACGCCTCGGTGAACTCGCTGCCGGAGGTGAGCCGGATGAACAAAGCGCCGGAACGATTGTCGATACGAGTGACCATACCGGTCATAATCTCGTGCTCTTTTCCGGCGAAGGCATCGAAAATCATGCTGCGCTCGGCTTCCCGAATGCCCTGGATGATGACCTGGCGGGCAGTTTGCGCCGCAATACGACCAAAGTTTTTCACTTTGATTTCCTGCCGGGTCACATCGCCCAGCTCTACGTTGGGCAGCACCTCACGGGCGGATTCCAGAGAGATTTCCATGGCCGGATTGTCTACGACCTCCACCACGTCTCGCTTGATGAACATGCGCACTTCGCCCCGCTCCGGATTGGCATCGACAACCACATTGTCACCCACGCCCTCATGATCCCGTTTGTAGGCAGCAATTAGAGCCTGCGTGATTTTTTCCATCATGTATCCGGAGGGGATACCTTTTTCTTCCTCGATTTGGTGAATGGCAGCGAAGAACTCCTTTGCATCGAGCTCGCCTTCGTTGGGATTTTTGACTACCTTCTTCGGCATGACAGTAACCTCATTTCGCGCAGGGCTGGTAGCCCTGTCCGTCCTATATTAAAATTCCAGATGCAGCCGCACAAGCGCTACATCACTTTTTGAAAATACGACCTCTGCATCGTTGATGCGCAAGGTCACGTCGCCGCCCTGGTAGTCCACCAGCGAACCGGTCCATTCTTTGCTGCCATCCTTGGGGCGATAAAGCTTTACGTCTACGGCAGCACCCATATAAGCGGTGAAGTGTTCTGGCTTTTTCAGCGCACGGTCTGCACCGGCGGAGCCCACTTCCAGCACGTAGCTGCCCTCGATGGGATCATGCTCGTCGAGCAGAGCGGACAGCGGGCGGCTTACGCCCTCGCAGTCGTCAATGGTCAGGCCGTCCTGCTTGTCGATAAAAACCCGCAGAAACCACTGGCCGGCTTCCTTTGTATATTCTACATCCCATAGGGAGACGCCTTGTTGAGCGCAGAGGGGTTCAACCAATGCTTGCACTAAATCTGTAACCTTTGCCATATGCGCCACCTCCTTTGAAACAACTTAAAAGAGTGGAGCTCTGCTCCACTCTTTACCAATCCTTACATTTAGGTACTATATCACAGAAAAAGGGAAAATGCAAGAGCTTTCTGCTGAATTTCAAGCATTGGGAAGAAATTACAGCCTTTTTCGGGCGCTGGCAGCAGGAATGTTTAACTCATCCCGATATTTTGCCACGGTGCGGCGGGAAATGGGGCAGCTTTTTGCGCCCATCAGCTCGCAAATTTTCTGGTCGGAGAGCGGTTTTTGTTTGTTCTCAGCCTCAACAATTTCCCGCAACAGGGACTTGGCCCGGTCGGTGGACATGCCATCCTCGCCGCCAAGGGCGCGGGTGTAAAAATAGCTCATGGGGAATACGCCGTGGCTGCACTGGAGAAATTTATCTCGCATGGCCCGGGAGACAGTGGATTCGTGCACTTCGATAGCACCAGCCACGTCGGCAAGACTCATGGGCTTGAGGTGTCCTGCGCCAAAGCGGAAGAAATTCTGCTGCAGCTCCACGATGCAACGAGCGCAGCGCAGGAGCGTTGAGGTGCGAGCCTCCATGCTGCTGACAAGAAGCTTGGCCTGCCGCATTTTGGAAGTAAGATAGTCTTTGACTTCTGGATCCTCGGTTTGCTGCACCAGCTGGATATAGAACCTGCTTAGGTTGAGCTTTGGGAAGTAGTAATCATTGGTGAGGATGTCAAAGTGATCCTGAAATTGAACCACGAATACGTCGGGCGTAATATAGGACAGCCGGTCTCGCACCGAGAAACCGGCGGCGGGACGGGGGGAGAGCTTGCGGATTTGCTCTGCGGCCTCATAAATGGCCTCCGCATCCACACCTAACTCTTTTGCAAGGTGAGGGTATCGGTTTTTAGACAGCTCCTGCAGGTACTGGTCTGCGATTTGGTAGGCCAGACTGTCTTCCTCGCCTCGACGGTGAAGCTGGAGCATAAGGCATTCTCGCAGACTGCGTGCAGCCACGCCAGCGGGTTCAAGAGACTGGACTTCTTCCAGCGCCTGCTCTAGCAGGGAAACCTCGCAGCGGAATTCTCCGGCGAGGGTTTCCAGCGACTCATCCAGATAGCCGCTGTCGTTCAGGCTTTCAATGAGCAGAATGCAGGCCTGATACAGGCTGGGGCCGAGACCCACCACGTCGAGCTGGCTGGACACATAGCGGATGAAATCGGTATCGTCAAAGTCGGAGACACCGATGGTGCGCAGCGGGTCGCTATTTTCCTCAGAGTCGTGGCGATAGTAGTAACTGTTTTGCGGGTCGCTTTGCTCGAGCCAGTCGAGCTTGCGACGCAACAGGGCGAATTCGTCCTCCAGAGGATGGGAGTCGTCCGGCTCGAGAACCGGATTTTCCTGCAAAGTCTCTTCAATATGAGTCAGAAGCTCCTGAGTTCCCATCTGGAGAATCTCCATGGACTGCATCATTTGAGGAGTAAGGGTCTGCTGCTGTTTTTGCTGCTGAGATAGATTCATGAAAATTCACCTCATTTCGACAGAAGAAAGTGTATCATAAAAAAAAGAAAAACGCAACTAGGGTAAAAAATGATTCGGGCAAATTGACCAAAATATGAGTGAAACCGCCTCTTTTTGACGTAAGTAAAAGGCACGGCGCTTGCCGTGCCTGCCGTCCGAAAAACGGACTGCCTGAAAGACTAAGATTGAGAGCCCTTTTGGCGGGGCGCTGAATTCTCAGCCATCTGGTTGCCACCGCTCTCAGCCTGCTTATCGCTGGGGCGGCTGCACTGCCTGTCGGAGGGATGACTGCTCTGCTTAAGAGAAACATCGACCTCTCTTGCAGCCTCCATCTTGAACTTGCTGAGTGCGGTGCTTGCGGTATTGGATTTTTTCGTCTGAGACGATTGAGAATTCTTGTTTTTTGCCACGGTGAACATCTCCTTTTGCAACATTTTGAAAGCGTTTTTTGTTTGCTTTCTGCGCTTATCATTTGCAAAAGCGGCGGTTCTATGCGGCATATTTTTGCCAGATTTAGTCTTGCGGCTCCGGGCAAGCCTCTACTTCTGCCACAAACTCGGTTTTTGGTGGCTGCATGAGGGGGTGCCCCTGAGCCATCAGGTCCAGCACGGAAATTTCATAGGCAGTGCGGGTTTGCTCAACGCCACCAATGAGTTTGGCGTAGGCTCTGCTTTGGAAGCGACCGGTCAGGCTTACCGGCGTGCCAGTGGTGAGCTGGGAGGCGGTGCGCGCAGTAGAGCCCCAGCAGACGCAGGGTAAGTAGTCTGTGCGGCGGTAATCTCTGGAAACAGCCACGATGATGTCGCAAATCTCCCGCCCCAGCGGCGTGGTGCGATAGGTAGGGGGCTTGCAAACGACGCCGTTGACGTGCACTTGATTGACCGATAGACCTTGGCCAACGGCCAGCGTGCGGGCGTAGCAGGCGACGATGGTGCGGGGGACGCCTTCGGGCTGGTTATAGGTGCGAATTTCGCCGGAAACGGCGTAGCTTTCGCCCAAGGAAACCGGGCAGGTTTCCAGCAACTTGTTGCATAAGATGATACGCAGCGTGTCCACAGTGCCTGAATTACGGGTAACTGCCAGAGGAAGCTGATAAAATGTTTGGCTGTAGCTCTCATGAGAGATGAGAGGCTCGGCAGAAACAATACCTTGTAACAGTGCGAGATTATTTTTCAAACCTATCGCCTCCTTTTTGGTGTGTTGCGCTCTTGTGCGCATGCGCAGAGCTTATAGCCAGTTGTTTCAGGGGTTGAGCCAATTCAGTATATAACCTCATAGCCTATATGCAGGCACATGTCCGGCAGAGCAACATTGGTGAGGCGTGTGAACTGCGCTTCATTATAATCTTGTCGGTGAAAGAGGACAAGCATGTCTCCTCACACAAGGAATAGAGCGAACGAATATAAGAAACTTTCGAAATCTCAAAAAGGGGGGGTTGCCCATGGGGCAACCCCTTGTGTGTTGCTGTTTGTGCGGAACAGGAGCCTACTCTTCGTTCATGGCCTTGGCCGCCTCGATGGCCTTCTCCTGCGCAGCAGGAGGCGCATCCTCGTAGCGAACAAAGTGGAAGGTGAAGGAGCCCCGGCTCTGGGTGATGGAGCGCAGGTCAATGGCATAAGAGCTCATCTCCGCCATCGGTACCTCGGCCTCAACCACCTGATTACCGTCCTCATCGGGGTTCATGCCCATGACGCGACCCCGACGCTTATTCAAATCGCCGATGACATCGCCCATATACTGGTCGGGAATGGTGACCTTAAGCTCACCAATCGGTTCGAGCAGAACAGGGTTGCCGTCGGGCAGAGCAGCCTTGAGTGCAAGGGCTGCCGCAGTTTTAAACGCCATTTCGGAAGAATCCACCGGATGGTACGAACCGTCCACAAGTCTGGCTTTCAGGTTCACCACCGGATAACCGGCCAATACGCCTCGGCCAACGCCGTCACGCAGGCCTTTTTCCACAGCGGGGAAGAAGTTCTTGGGCACAGAGCCGCCAAAAACCTTCTCCTCAAAAATCAGTTCTTCGCTGTCGCAGGGCTCGAACTCAATCCATACATCGCCGAACTGGCCGTGTCCGCCGGATTGCTTCTTGTGGCGGCCTTGCTTTTTCACCGGCTTGCGGATTTTTTCACGATATGCCACGCGGGCAGGAGACAGCTCGGCTTCCACACTGAAACGGTTTCTCAGGCGGGAGACCAGCACGTCAAGCTGGATATCGCCGGTGCCGGAGACCACCATCTGGCGGGTTTCGGCGTTGTTGTCGATGGCGAAGGTTAAATCCTCTTCGTTCAAGCGGGAGAGACCGGCGGCAATCTTATCTTCCTGTCCCTTGGTCTTTGGAGCAATGGCCATGGAGTAGCACGGCTCGGGGAAGCCCAGTGGGTCAAGGGCAATGACTTTGCGGGGGTCGCAGAGGGTGTCGCCAGTTTTCAGGTTACCCATCTTGCCAACCGCACCGATGTCGCCGCAGACAACTTCTTTGGTTTCCTCGGCTTTTTTGCCCTTCATGGTATACAGGCGGCCCATCTTCTCGGTTTCGCCGGTGCGGGGGTTTACCAGCGGCATGTCTGCCTTGATGGTGCCGGAGAGGGTTTTAAAGAAAGAGTACTTACCATATTGATCGCTCATGGTCTTAAAGACGAAGGCGCAGGGGACAGCGCCAGGAGAGATAACGAATTCTTCGGGCTCATCCTTGCTGTCCACGCCGGTTTCAGGGCGACCCTCGCCGGGTGAGGGGAGCAGCTCGATGATGGTGTCCAGCAGGTGCTGGCTGCCGAGGCCGTCCAGTGCACTGCCGCAGAGGACGGGGACAATGCTGCGATCCCGCACGCCGATGCGCAGGCCTTGAATCATCTCGGCATAGGTGAAGTCTTCGCCGTCGAAGAACTTGTTCATAAACTCTTCGCTGGTTTCAGCAACAGATTCTTTCAGCTGCTCGTAAACTTCATCAACCACGCTGACTTTATCGGCGGGAATGTCGATTTCAACACGCTTGCGGTTTTGCACAGTGAAAGCCCGCTTGTTGAGCACATCAATGATGCCGGTAACTTTTTTGTTGTCGTCCCAGATGGGCACGACCAGCGGAGCTACGCTTTTGCCAAACTTATCCCGCAGGGCGGTAAAGGCGGCGTTAAAGTCGCCGTTTTCCTCGTCAGTTTTGGAGATGAAAATCAGGCAGGGCATTTTACGCTTCTCGAGGTTTTTCCATGCACGCTCGGTACCCACGCTCATGCCGCCTTTGGCAGCGCAGACCATAATGCCGGCCTCGCAGACACGCAGAGCCTGGGTCACTTCACCGGCGAAGTCGAAGTATCCCGGCGTGTCGATAATGTTGATTTTACAGCCTTTATATTCTAAAGGAGCGAGGGCGGCACCAATAGAAATCTGGCGCTTGGTCTCCTCGGGATCAAAGTCGCAGACGGTGTTTCCGTCAGGTATTTTGCCCAGGCGATCGGTGCTGCCGACTAAATACAACAGGCTTTCTGCCAGTGTTGTCTTTCCGTTGCCACCATGCCCAATCAGGGCTACGTTGCGGATATTTTGTACAGAATAGCTCAAAGTTTTTCGCTCCTTTTCCTTTGAATGAGGGTTGCTGTGACGGCGGAAGCCGCCTATTGGTCATTATAACATAAAATGAGCAGGTAGCACAAGGATTTTCTTGGCGAATCTGCATGAGATTTGATACACCCTCTACCAAAACAGTCAACCGTGCGGGTTTGCTGGTTTTTTTGTGTGCAAAAAAGTTGGGAAAGACTGAAAAGGAGGAGAAAACACCACCGCTTTATAGAGTGGCAGTGATGCTTGCTCTTCAGAGCTTGCCGGATGGCGTGTTGCCTTTTGCGGTATTTTTAACCTGTTGAGCGACGTTTTTTCGGAGAGAGCTCCTGCAAAAAAACAAAATACTCCCGCCGCAGAGGGCGAGAGCATTTCTCTGTGTTGTGCAAAAACCGACGGGAGCTTAGGTCGCAGCGTAGAAACAGCGCTTGGGGGAATCTACCTTGCCTTCGGCTTTTAGTTCCTTGATGGCCTTGTCTACGGCGCTTTTCTCAATGCCGGCGGCCTCTGCGATTTGACCGGGACGCATGGGCTCGCCGCTTTTTTGCAGGGTTTTCAGCACCAGCTCTTTTGACATAGATGGCACCTCCTAAATTCTATAAAGTACGAGTGCTTCTCGCCCTTTGAGCATAGCACGAAGGGATGTATTTGGCAAGAGGGTAGCGTAGATTTCGAGCGCTGCTTGGCAAGGGAGTCAGACAGAGGAGCCGATAGAGAGGAGAGAGGCCGGATGCAGCGCCTCGGGTGTCGCAGATGAGGTGGGAGAGAGGAGGTGAGAGACTTCCAGCATGTTCTCCCAGTAGCGCTTGGGCATATGGGTCATGCGGCATGCTTCATTGGAACGGGAAGTGATGGCAATGGTGTTGTAAAAACTCTTCCAAAGGGTGCGATAGCGCTCTTCTTGCTGGCCGGGCGGGGGGAAGTTGACCTGCTCCACGGGGATAAGTTCACAGACTTTGTTTTGATAGAGCAGCGCATAATGATGGGTTTTGTCTACGATGACGAAGTTTTCGTTTGGATAGCGGCCGACAAAGTGGGTGCGCAGCAAAGGCAGAACGAAGTTTTTCGGCGTGATGGTGGCGGCTAGCAGGCCGTCGTAATCAGAAAAGCGGACGAAACCCAATAGCAAATGCCGCTCCCGCAGTAGATGATTTTCCGCCTCAAGCAGTATGGTGACACAGGGCTCGGCCAGACGTTGGGAAATGTCACAGGCAGACTCGTAGCCGTAGAGCAAAAAGCGCAGCAGATGCAGCTCTTTTTCCGGCAGGCAGGAGAGGAAGACCATCTCCAGCAGACTGCGAGCCCGGGGGGGAATTTTCGTGGAGACTGAGGCTCGAACTTTTTTGGATTTTTCCGGGTCAGTCACGATAAATTTTTCCGATAAAAGAGAGTGCTCGGCTTGCTCCATGGGCAGAATTTCCAAAGGGAATTCGTGGGTGTACACACTCTCGTGAACGCAGCTATAGAAGCCTGTCAGCGTACCGTCGTAGATGTAGCGGACGTCCGCCGCTTGAGTCAAAGGGCTTTTTTGAGACATGAAATCACCTCCGAAACAGGATCGGGCAGAGAGAGCACCCGACTGTCGGGCAGGGGAACGCCAGAGAGTGTGGGTGCGCCGAAGAGGGAGAGCTGTTCGGCTCCGTGGGAAAAGACGGTGGGGTCGATGAGCGCTCGCAGCGTGGTTTCGGTGGAGAGAACCAGTCCGGTGGGACGGTCTTGGGTGAGGATGAAGTACTGAGCCCGTTTGAGCACAATGCCGAGGCGTTTGAGGTCGGACAGGGTGAGCTTGGTCGTGCGCCGTGCGGCGACGATGCGTTGTGCGCCGGTGGGGCCGATGCCGGGCACGCGGAGCAAATTGCGCAGGTTTGCCCGGTTTACATCCACAGGAAAAAAGGCGGGATGATGCAGCGCCCAGTTGCATTTCGGATCGAGGTAGGGATTCAAATCCGGATGCTCGTCGCTGAGGATTTCGTCGGCGGTAAAGTGATATTGGCGCATGAGAAAGTCGGACTGATAGAGCCGATGTTCCCGCAGCAGAGGCGGGGCGGAGTTGAGGGCGGGCAGATGATTGTCTTCCACCACTGGAATGTAAGCGGAGTAGAACACCCGCTTGAGACCGTACTGCTTATAGAGCCCCTCGGAGAGGCGGATGATTTGGTGGTCTCGCTCGGGAGAGGCGCCGATAATCATCTGAGTGGCCTGCCCGCCGGTGACAAAGCGGGGGGCGGATTTATAGAGCGCCAGCTCCTTACTGCTCTGCTCGATGCCGGTTTTGATTTGCGCCATAGGGCCGAGGATGGCTCGTTTTTCCTTTTGAGGTGCGAGCAGGCCGAGACTTTCCGACGAAGGCAGCTCAATGTTTACCGACATGCGGTCAACCAGCAGACCAAGCTCTTGAATCAGCAAGGGCGCAGCGCCGGGAATCGCCTTGGCATGGATATACCCCCAGAAGTGGTGCTCATAACGAATTTTGCGGATGGCGGCAATCATGAGTTCCATAGTGTGGTCGGGAGTTTTGATGACGGCGCTGGAGAGGAAGAGTCCTTCGATGTAGTTGCGGCGGTAAAATTCAATGGTCAGCTCGGCGAGTTCATCGGGAGTGAATGCGGCCCGGGGTGTGTCATTGGAGCGGCGGCTCTGGCAGTATTTGCAGTCGTAAATGCACACGTTGCTCATGAGCACCTTGAGCAGGGAGATACAGCGGCCATCGGCGGAGAAGGAATGGCAGCAGCCGGCGGAAATGGTATTGCCCAGTACCTTGTCCCCTTTCGGAGAAGGGCGGGCTGCGCCGGAGGAGGTGCAGGCGGCATCGTATTTGGCGCTGTCGGCCAGGATATTCAGTTTTTCCATCAGATCCACAGGAACCTCCTCCTTCTGTGTTTTGTAAAACGATTATAGAACAAATGTTTCATAATGTCAAGAAGAAAATCCATGGATATTTGAGGCGCAATATGACGAAAAGAAACGATTGTCGAAAACACACAAAGAAGGCAGGCAGGCGGGTGGCGCTGTGTGCGTTTTGCCGAAATGTGATTTTCCTTACAAATTCAAGGATTTTCGGTGAAAAAGTGCTTGACAATTAGGCGGAAACATAATATTATATTTAAGCGCCTGTCCTTATGGGGCGGGTGGAGTGTGCACAAAAGTGCATATTTCACAAGGCGCAATGCGTTGAAGCGGGAGATTGCAGAGACGAAGCGCTAAGCTTCTGAAAGCAGCTGACTAAGCTTCCCCAGAGCGGAACGAAACAGTGCAATGACAAAGTCATGAAGCTGTTTTGCGCAAGCGGAGGAACTTAGGCGTTGCGGAGGGAGTTTGCGTGACAGGGGATAACCCACTCTGGTCACTTCCGTGGAGCATGTCCGGCAGGTGAAAGCCTGTGCAATCGGGCGGCTGAATGAACCGAAATGCTCGCATGTCATGCGAACTCATGGGTTTAAAGGCCGGATTCTGTCCGGTTTTTAAAATGAGACCGAATGACACGCACGGATGAGTGGATAGATTCATTCACCGTACCAACGAAAAAAGGTACGTTTTAAGGAGGAAAACCCAATGGCAGCACAAAAAGAAATGATTCGCATCCGACTCAAGGCATATGATCATCAGCTCATCGACCAGAGCGCAGAGCGCATCGTCGAGACCGCCAAGCGCACTGGCGCAACCGTGTCCGGCCCTGTGCCCCTGCCCACGAAGAGAGAGATCATCACCATCCTGCGAGCTGTGCATAAGTACAAGGACAGCCGGGAGCAGTTTGAGCGCCGCACACACAAGCGTCTGATTGACATTCATCGTCCCGCCGCTTCCACGGTCGAGGCTCTGATGAATTTGGATTTGCCCGCCGGCGTGAACATTAAAATCGAGCTGTAAAAAAGCGAAGTGCGAAACGAACGCAACAGGCGGTTTCGCATGACAGCGAAACTCGGGCAATGCGCCCGGAAACCGAAACCCTGATTGGGTCACGTCCGCAATGCGGACCAATAACCTTATAATATAGGAGGAAAAAACGGATGGAGAAAGCCATCATCGGCCGTAAGATTGGCATGAGCCAAATCTTTGATGAGGCCGGCAAGATCATCCCGGTTACTGTTATTGAAGCCGGACCTTGCACTGTCATTCAAAAGAAGACGGAAGAGAAGGACGGATACGTCGCCGTGCAGCTGGGCTACGACGAGGTTCCCGACCGCAAGCTAAGCCAACCTGAGCTGGGTCACGTAAAGAAGGCCGGCGACGCACGCCCCCGTTTCCTGAAGGAATTCAAACTGACAGGCGCCGGCGAGATGAACATTGGCGACGTCATCACCTGCGAGAGCTTTGTTGAAGGCGACCGGGTAGATGTAACAGGCGTATCCAAGGGTAAAGGCTTTGCAGGTGTTATCAAGCGTCACGGCGCACACCGCACTCCGATGAGCCACGGCGGCGGCCCGGTTCACCGGCATGCAGGTTCCATGGGTTCGGGTACCGACCCCAGCCGCATCTTCAAGGGCAAGATTGGCGCAGGTCACATGGGTAACGAGCAGGTAACGGTTTTGAATCTTGACGTGGTTAAGATTGATGCCGAGCTTGGGCTGATTGCCGTGCGCGGCGCAGTGCCTGGACCCAGAGGCGGTATTGTTACTGTGCGCAACAGCGTGAAAAATATTTAAGAAGGAGGGTTCACAACATGCAAGCTAACGTAATGGATATGACCGGCAAGCAAGTCGGTACAGTGGACCTTTCCGAAGCCATCTTCGGCATTGAGCCGAACGAGGTAGTGGTTCACGAGGTTGTAAAAAATCACCTGGCAAACCGTCGACAGGGCACACAGAGTGCACTGACTCGTGCGGAAGTCTCCGGCGGCGGCAGAAAGCCGTGGCGCCAAAAGGGCACAGGTCGCGCCCGTCAGGGCAGCACTCGTTCCCCCCAGTGGACACACGGCGGTGTCGTGTTTGCTCCTAAGCCCAGAGATTACAGCTATAGTGTCAACAAGAAAACAAAGCGGCTGGCGCTCAAGAGCGTTCTGTCCGACAAGGCTGCTTCCGGCAATCTGATTGTGATTGACGACATTAAGCTCGATGCAATTAAGACCAAGAGCATGGTTGCTTTTCTTGCGGCAATTGGCGCAACCAAGGCATTGGTTGTCACCGAGGCGCTCAACGAGAACGTAATCAAGAGCGCAGACAACATTCCCAATGTGCTCACCAGCACTGCAAACTTGATTAATGTTTATGACATTATCAATGCAAAGCAGCTCGTGGTTTCCAAGGCTGCCCTTTCCGTGATTGAGGAGGTGTTCGCATGAAGACAGCTTACGACATTATCAAGCGTCCTATCATCACCGAGCGCTCCATGGCAAACACGGAGATGCGGTGCTACACCTTTGAGGTAGCAAAGGATGCCAATAAGATTGAGATTAAAAAAGCTGTTGAGGAGATTTTTGACGTGAAGGTTCAGAAGGTCAACACACTCAACATGCAGGGCAAGGAAAAGCGCACCGGCCGTTATCCGGCTGGCCGCCGTCCGAGCTGGAAGAAGGCAATGGTCACCCTGACAGAAGAGTCCAAGACCATCGAATTCTTCGAAAATATCGTTTAGGAAAGGGAGGTAAACGCAAATGGCAGTTAAGACTTTTAAGCCGACAACGCCGTCACGCCGTCATATGACAGTGTCCGCTTTTGAAGGCATCGACAAAAAGGCGAAGCCCGAGCGCTCCCTGACTGAGCCGCTCAAAAAACATGCAGGCCGCAACAGCTATGGCCGCATCACCGTTCGCCATCGCGGCGGCGGTAACAAGCAAAAGTATCGTATCATTGACTTCAAGCGCAACAAGTGGGACCAGCCCGCTACCGTGCTTCGTCTGGAGTATGACCCGAACCGGAGCGCCAACATCGCCCTGATTCAGTATGAAGATGGCGAGAAGGCTTACATTCTGGCTCCTGTGGGCCTGAAGGCTGGCCACATGATTCTCAACAGTGAGAAGGCCGACATTAAGCCCGGCAACTGTATGCCTCTGGCCAACATTCCGCTGGGTACGCAGATTCACAACATTGAGCTCTACCCCGGCAAGGGCGCTCAGTTGGTTCGTGCAGCCGGTACTTCTGCACAGCTGATGGCGAAGGAGAGCGGCGACGCTCAGATTCGCCTGCCCTCCGGCGAAGTTCGCATTGTGCGCCTCAACTGCAAGGCTTGCATCGGTCAGGTTGGTAACATCGACCATGAGAACATCCAGATTGGTAAAGCCGGCCGTAAGCGCCACATGGGCTGGAGACCTACCGTCCGCGGTAGCGTAATGAACCCCAATGACCATCCGCACGGCGGCGGTGAGGGCAAGAGCCCCATCGGTCGTCCCGGTCCTGTTACTCCGTGGGGCAAGCCCGCACTGGGTTACAAGACTCGTAAGGCTAAAAATCCGACGGACAAATTCATTGTTCGCCGCAGAAATAAGAAGTAAGGAGGCGTTAAAGATATGTCGAGAAGTGTGAAAAAAGGCCCCTTTTGCGCCCCGGTGCTGCTTAAGCGGGTAGACGAGATGAACGAGAAGAACGAGAAGAAGGTGCTCAAGACTTGGTCAAGAGCGTCCACCATCTTCCCAACCTTCGTCGGACACACCTTTGCCGTCCATGACGGACGCAAGCATGTTCCTGTTTATGTGACCGAGGATATGGTCGGCCACAAGCTGGGCGAGTTCGCCCCGACCCGCACCTATCGCGGCCATTCCGGCGGCAAGAGCGGCAGATAAGGAGGAGAAATGATGGAACAACAGACAGCAAAAGCCCATTTGAAGTTCACCCGCATTTCTCCCCGTAAGGTGAAAATTGTGTGCGACCTCATTCGTGGCAAAAATGTGGAGCAGGCGAGAGCCATTTTGCTCCAGACCCCCAAGGCGGCCAGTCCCCTGCTGTTCAAGCTGGTGAACTCCGCTGCTGCCAACGCAGAAAACAACCACGGTATGGATCCTGAGAAACTCTATGTTTCCGAGACCTTTGCTAATCCGGGCCCCATCATCAAGCGTATTATGCCCCGTGCACAGGGTCGGGCCTATCGCATCAATAAGCGCACCAGCCACATTACTGTGACGCTGGCAGAACGTTAAGGGAGGAGGAGAACACATGGGACAGAAAGTTAATCCACACGGCCTTCGCGTAGGCGTCATCAAGGGTTGGGACAGCCGCTGGTATGCTTCTAACGAATTGGTCGGTGATCTCCTCGTCGAGGACTATAAGATTCGTGAGTTTTTGAAGAAGAAGCTCTACAACGCTCAGGTTCCCAAGATTGAAATCGAGCGTCGGGATGACGAGAAAATTTACGTCTACATTCATTGTGCCCGCCCCGGTATGATTATCGGTAAGGGCGGCGCAGATATTGAGCTGCTCAAGGGTCAATTAGAAAAACTAATTGGCAAGCCCTTTGCTCAGCCCAAAATCGTTGAGGTTCCCAGTGCAGATAAGAATGCGCAGCTGGTTGCCGAGAGCATTGCCCAGCAGCTGGAGAAGCGTACTTCTTTCCGCCGGGCAATGAAAAATGCTATGGGTCGCGCAATGCGTACTGGTGCCAAGGGTATTAAGACGCAAGTTTCCGGCCGCCTCGGCGGTGCTGAAATTGCCCGTACCGAGCATTACCATGAGGGTACAATTCCCCTGCAAACTCTCCGTGCCGACATTGACTATGGATTTGCTGAGGCTGCCACTACGTATGGCCGCATCGGCGTGAAGGTCTGGATTTACACCGGCGAAGTGCTCAGCCAGACTCTGCGCACAACACCTCGCACCATTGATACCAGCAAGCCCTTCCGTGATCGCAACGACCGGCCTCGCCGGCGTGACGATAACCGGGGCGGCTTCCGCGGTAACAACAGAGGTCCTGGCGGCTATCAGGGTGGTCAGCGTCCCGCTGGCACCGGCTATCAGGGCGGTCAGCGTCCTGCCGGCACTGGTTATCAAGGTGGTCAGCGACCCACCGGCACTGGCTATCAGGGCGGTCAACGTCCCGCCGGTACTGGTTATCAGGGCGGTCAGCGTCCTGCTGGCACCGGTTATCAGGGCGGCGCTCGCCCGGCAGCGCCCGCAGCAGCCCGTCCGGCAACACCTGCCACACCAAAGGAAGGAGGCGGCGAATAAATGTTAATGCCCAAGAGAGTAAAATATCGTCGTGTGCATCGTGGTCGCCTCACTGGTAAGGCTATGCGCGGCAACACCGTGACCTATGGCGAATACGGCTTGGTCGCTGCTGAGCCGAGCTGGATTACCAGCAGACAAATCGAAGCTGCCCGTATCGCCATGACCCGCTACACCAAGCGTGGTGGTAAGGTTTGGATTAAGATTTTCCCCGACAAGCCCGTAACGCAGAAGCCTGCAGAGACCCGCATGGGTTCTGGTAAGGGTTCTCCCGAGTACTGGGTGGCTGTGGTTAAGCCCGGCCGTGTCATGTTCGAGATTGCCGGCGTTTCCGAGGAAATCGCCCGGGAAGCCCTCCGCCTGGCCATGCACAAGCTACCCTGCAAGTGTAAGGTCATCAAGCGTGAGGAGACCGAGATGGGTGGTGAAGCATGATGAAGTCAGCAGAAGTGCGTAAGATGTCCGTCACTGAGCTTGACAGCAAGCTTGCTGAGCTCAAGAAGGATTTGTTTCAACTGCGGTTGCAGCATGCGACCAACCAGTTAGAAAACCCAATCCGCATTGCAGAGGTCAAAAAAGATATCGCCCGCGTGAANACNGTTCAGCGGGAATTGCAAGGTTAAGGAGGATATGAGAAATGAGTGAAAATTTGAGAACTTCTTCTCGTAAAACCCGTGTGGGCCTTGTGGTTTCTGATAAAATGGACAAGACGATTGTCGTCTCCATTGCAAACCGCGTGGCGCATCCGCTATACAAGAAGATTGTAAAGAAAACCTATACCCTAAAGGCTCACGACGAGCTCAACGAATGTGGCGTGGGCGACCGCGTCCGGGTGATGGAGACCCGCCCCTTGTCCAAGGATAAGCGCTGGCGTGTAATCGAAATCATCGAAAAAGCGAAGTAAGGAGGTGCCGGTATGATTCAACAGGAAAGCTATCTCCGCGTCGCTGATAATACAGGCGCCAAAGAGATTAAAACCATCCGCGTACTGGGCGGTTCGAAGCGCAGATACGGCAACATCGGCGATGTCATCGTTGCCTCCGTGCGCAAGGCTGCTCCCGGTGGACAGGTGAAAAAGGGCGAGGTTGTCCGTGCGGTTATCGTGCGCACCGCCCGCGGCGTGCGTCGTGCAGACGGGTCTTATCTCCGGTTTGACGACAACGCAGCCGTCCTCATCAAAGAGGACAAAAACCCCCGCGGAACCCGTATCTTTGGGCCGGTGGCCCGCGAGCTGCGCGACAAGGACTACATGAAAATCCTGTCTCTGGCTCCCGAAGTGCTGTAAGGAGGAAATTTGACGATGAACAAAATGCATATTAAGCGCGACGACACCGTCATTGTCCTCTCTGGCAAGGATAAGGGCAAGAGCGGCAGGGTCATGAGCGTGGATAAAAAGGACGGCAAGGTTGTCGTGGAGAGCGTGAACATGGTCTCCCGCCACACCAAGCCTCGCCAGCAGGGTCAAGAGGGCGGCATCCTCAAGAAGGAAGCCCCCATGTACGCATCCAAGGTGATGCGCGTGTGCCCCAAGTGCAGCAAGCCCACCCGCCCCGCACATAAGCTCACTGGCGACAAAAAAGTCACCGTTTGCAAAAAGTGCGGCGCTGAAATCTGAGGAGAGGAGTAACTGAATTATGCCTAGATTAAAGGATATGTACAACAAGGAAGTTGCTCCTGCACTCATGAAGAAGTTTGAGTACAAGAGCGTGATGCAAATCCCCAAGCTTGAAAAAATCGTCATCAACGTCGGTTGCTCCGAGGCGCGCGAGAACCCCAAGGTGCTCGATGCCGTCGTGGGCGATTTGACTAAGATTACCGGCCAGAAGGCTGTGACGACCATCGCAAAGAAGTCGGTTGCGAACTTTAAGCTCCGTGAGGGTATGCCCATCGGTGCCAGAGTGACGCTGCGCGGCGCCCAGATGTGGGAGTTCCTCGATCGTCTGTTCAACGTGGCTCTGCCCCGTGTGCGCGACTTTCGCGGCATTTCCGGCAACAGCTTCGACGGCCGCGGCAACTACGCTGTGGGCATCAAGGAGCAGCTGATTTTCCCCGAAATCGACTATGATAAGATTGACAAAATCCGCGGTATGGACATTGTCATCTGCACGACGGCGAACACCGACGAAGAGGGCAAGGAATTGCTCAAGCTCATCGGCGCACCGTTCAACAGTTAAGGGAGGGTAGAAGAAGTATGGCTAAGAAATCAATGATTCTCAAGCAACAGCGCACACCCAAGTTCTCTACCCGCCGCTACAATCGCTGCAAGCTCTGTGGCCGCCCCCACGCTTACCTGCGTGACTATGGCGTCTGCCGCATCTGCTTTCGCGAGCTTGCTTACAAGGGCCAGATTCCCGGCGTGCGGAAGGCTTCCTGGTAGGCACAAAACAGTCAAAGCCCAGATGGCTCAAAGGCCATCTGGCTTTCCCCTGCAAATGGCTTGGTAAAAGGTCACAGCTCCTAACTGGTGATACCTTACAGGCCTAACAGGCAGGTTGCACCTTACGGGCAGACTTGCTTGTAAATGATAAATATAGGAGGACTTCTCATGCATATTACAGATCCCATTGCAGATATGCTTACTCGTATCCGCAATGCAAACAGTGCCAAGCATGACACTGTGGACGTGCCTGCGTCCAACATGAAAAAGTCCATCGCCCAGATTTTGCTGGACGAGGGCTACATCAAAAGCTTCCAAGTGCTCGAGGGCGATACTCAGGGTATCATTCGCATTGCGCTCAAGTACGGCGAGAACAAGACCAAGGTTATCGAAGGCCTGCGCCGCGTTTCCAAGCCCGGTTTGCGTGTATACGCCGGTGCCGACGAGATGCCCCGCGTGCTGCGTGGCTTGGGTATTGCCATCGTATCCACTTCGAAAGGCGTTATGACAGACAAGAGCGCACGTGCCGAGCATATCGGCGGCGAAGTTCTTGCCTTCGTATGGTAAGGGGGAGAAGTTATGTCAAGAATTGGTAGAGCTCCCATTACCGTTCCCGCAGGCGTTGAGGTCAAGGTTGGCGCAGACAACTTTGTGACCGTAAAGGGCCCCAAGGGTACGCTGGAGCAACAGCTGGTATCAGCTATTAAAATCGAGCAGGACGGCGGCGTAATCAACGTGACTCGTCCCAACGATTTGAAAGAAAACCGCAGCCTGCACGGCTTGACCCGTACTTTGCTCAACAACATGGTTGTTGGCGTGACGGACGGCTTTCGCAAGGAGCTCGACGTCAACGGCGTCGGCTACCGCGTGGCAATGCAGGGTCAGCAGCTGACCATGAATCTGGGTTTTTCCCATCAAGTGATTATGGAAGCCCCCGAGGGCATCACCGTGGAAGTGCCCAGCCCGAACAAAATCATTGTCTCCGGGATGAACAAGCAAATGGTTGGTCAGTTCGCAGCCGAAGTAAGAGAGAAGAGACCGCCCGAGCCGTATAAGGGCAAGGGTATCAGATATAGCAACGAGGTCGTGCGCCGCAAGGAAGGCAAGACCGGCGCTAAGAAATAAGGAGGTGTGCTAAATGATTAAAAAGGTAAATACAAACGCCCAGCGTCTACACCGTCATAAGCGTGTGCGCGGAAAAATCAGCGGCACACCCGAGCGTCCTCGCTTGAATGTGTTTCGCAGCAAGACAAACATCTATGCACAGGTCATTGACGACGTAAACGCCGTCACGCTGTGCGCATACTCCTCCCTTGTGAAGGGATTTGAGGGCAAGGGTAGCGATGCTGAGGCGGCCAAGAAGGTCGGCGAAGAGATTGCGAAAATTGCCAAGGCCAAGGGGATTGACACCGTGGTATTCGACCGCGGCGGCTACCTCTACCATGGGCGGGTCAAAGCGCTCGCCGAGGGTGCCCGCGAGGGCGGCCTTCAGTTCTAAGAGAGGAGGAGAGTTACAATGGCTAGATTTGAAAGAGAACCAAGCGAATTTACCGAAAAGGTAGTATACCTCAACCGCGTTTCCAAAACCGTAAAGGGCGGTCGTATTTTCAAGTTCTCGGCGCTTGTCGTCGTTGGCGATGAAAAGGGCAAGGTCGGTTACGGTCTGGGCAAGGCCTCTGAAGTGCCGGAAGCAATCCGCAAGGGCATTGAGGACGCCAAGAAGAACATGGTGACCATCAGCCTCTCCGGAACCACCATTCCCCATGAGGTCATCGGCACCTACGGCGCAGGCCGGGTTTTGATGAAGCCCGCCGCCCCCGGTACCGGCGTTATCGCCGGCGGCCCGGTGCGTGCTGTGCTGGAAGCAGCCGGTGTTCGCGATATTCGCACCAAATGCCTGCGCTCGAATAACCCGCAAAATGTTGTTGCTGCAACATTTCGGGGTTTGACAAGCCTGCGCAGCCCAGAAGAAGTGGCTCGCGTGCGCGGCAAGAGCGTGGAAGAAATTTTAAGATAAGGAGGCCGCAACAATGGCAAATCTAAAGATTACCCTAAAGAAGAGCCTGAATGGCCGCATTGCAAAGCATATTGCAACTGCCCATTCTCTCGGCCTTCGCAGAATTGGCCATGAGACCATCCAGCCGGATAATGACGCAACACGCGGCAAGATTCAGCATATTGGATATCTCCTGGAAATTGTAGAAGTAAAGTAAGGAGGTAATGACTGATGGAATTGCAAAATCTGTCCCCCGCTGAGGGCTCGACACACGTAGCCAAGCGCAAAGGCCGTGGTCATGGCTCCGGTAACGGCAAGACCGCAGGTCGCGGTCACAAGGGTCAGTGGGCTCGCTCCGGCGGCGGCGTTCGCGTCGGCTTCGAAGGTGGCCAAATGCCCCTCGTGCGTCGTGTACCCAAGCGCGGATTTAACAACATCTTCGCAAAGCCGCTCACGGCAGTGAACCTGCGTGACCTGGAAAAATTCGCCGCAGGCGAAACCGTCTCGAAAGAAACCCTGCTCGAAAAGGGCGTTATCACGAAGTGCCAGTATGGTGTCAAGATTCTCGGCGTAGGAGAGCTGGCTGTGAAGCTCAATTTCTCTGTCAACGCAGTGTCTGCCTCGGCCATGGAAAAGATTGAAAAGGCAGGCGGGAAGGTCGAGGTGCTATAATTATGGTACAGACCATTCGTAACGCATGGAAGATTCCCGAGCTGCGCAAAAAGCTCATCTTCACTGCCTTTGCCCTGCTGATTTTCCGGCTGGGCTCGGCAGTGCCGGTTCCGTTTATCAACACGGAGCTGCTGGCGGGTTATTTAACCAACCTCTCCGGCACCATTTTTGAAATGATGAACGCCATGAGCGGCAACGCCTTTGCCATGGGAACCGTGTTTGCACTCGGCGTGCAGCCCTATATCAACAGCTCGATTATCATTCAGCTGCTGACCATTGCAATCCCCGCTCTTGAGCGGCTGCAAAAGGAAGGCGGCGAAGAGGGCAAGAGAAAAATCACCTTTATCACCCGTGTTGCCACGGTTGCCATCGGTGTGTTGCAGGGCAGCGGCTACTTCCTCATGCTCAACAGCAACGGCCTTTTGGCACTCGCAGGCGCACCCTCTTGGGTTGCCGGTACGGTGATTATTCTCACCTTTACGGCCGGTTCTGCGCTCGTGATGTGGATTGGTGAGCAGATTACCGAGTTTGGTATCGGCAACGGCATCTCTATGATTCTCTTTGCCGGTATTCTCTCCCGCGTGCCCGCCATGGTGCAGACCCTGTGGAACTACACCTCCAACTGGTTTAACAAGCTGACCGAGGCGGAGATGAGCAACTGGAGCGACCCGCAGAGAGAGGCTTACTTTGAGCTCAATCCCGCCTGGACGCTGCTCATTGTGGTCGGCATCGTTGCTCTCATTGCGCTGGTGGTTTACATTTCCAACGCAGAGCGCCGCATTCAGGTGCAGTACGCAAAGCGCGTGGTGGGCCGCAAGATGTACGGCGGTCAGAGCACGCATATTCCCATCAAGGTGAATATGTCCGGCGTGTTGCCTGTGATTTTTGCACAGGCGATTGCCAGCCTGCCGCTTACCATCAACAGTTTTATGAGACCGGCAGAGAAGGATAGCTTCCGCGAGGGCTTTATGGAGGCATTTAAGAGCACCGGCTTTGTTTACGCCGTGTTGCTGGCATTGCTGATTGTGGGCTTTAGCTACTTCTATTCCACAGTGCAGTTCAATCCGATTGAGGTTTCCAACAACCTCAAGAAGAACGGCGGATTTGTCCCCGGCTTCCGCCCGGGCAGACCCACCGCAGACTTCATCAGCAAGGTTCTGGGCAAGATTACCATGTTCGGTGCCATCTATCTGGCGATTCTTGCTTTGATTCCGATTATTTTGAGTAACTTGATTGGCATGAGCTCCCTCTCCATCGGCGGCACCAGCGTTATCATCGTTGTCGGTGTTGCACTGGAAACCACAAAGGTGCTGGAATCTCAGATGCTGATGCGCCACTATAAGGGCTTCTTGGAGTAGACTGCAAGAAGCTCCCCCTGTGGGGGCGGCTCAAACAGGCGAGACCGATACAAAAGAAACGTCATGGCCTCGGCCTTGACACGGATTGGTGCGGTGTCTCTGGCGCTGCACCTAGAAGGGAGAATAGTATCGATGAACATTATGATGCTAGGCGCTCCCGGTGCCGGAAAAGGTACCCAAGCGGAGATGCTCAGTAAGCAGTTTTCCATTCCCTGCATTTCTACCGGCGTGATGCTGCGCAAGGCTGTGGCCGACCAGACGCCCGCCGGACTGGAAATGAAGAAGTATATGGATAACGGACTCCTCGTTCCAGACCAGGTGGTGCTGAACATTTTAGAGGAGCGGCTGCAACAGCGAGACTGTAAGGACGGCTATATTTTAGACGGCGTGCCGCGCAACATTGCGCAGGCAGAGGCACTCGACCATGACGGTATCACTTTTGACCACGTTCTCTACCTAAACACCCCGGACGAGTTGATTGTCAGCCGCATGATCGGCCGACGCAGCTGCGTCAAATGCGGCACTCCGTTCCATGTGCAAAACTTTCCCCCGCACGTTGCCGGCATCTGCGACCTCTGCGGCGGCAAGCTCATTCGCCGCAGCGACGACGAACCGGAAAAGGTGCTGCGGCGCCTGCAAGTGTATCGGGCAGAAACCGAGCCTCTGGTGGAGCATTACACCGCCAAGGGCGTGATTCGGGTGATTCCCTACGCACACACGCCGGGCGATGTGCTGGCAAGCATTTTGCGGGTGCTTCGCCGATGAGTGAGCTTCGCTTGATTTCCATTAAGTCCATGCGGGAGATTGACCTCATGCGCAAGGCCGGTGAGATTACCGCTGCCGCCAGAGCTCTGGCGGGAGAGATGGTAGCCCCTGGCGTGAGCACCTGGGAGATTGACAAGGCGGTTTTTGATTATATCAAGGGGCAGGGAGCGATTCCCAGCTTCAAGGGGTATAACGGCTTTCCCGGCAGCGCATGCATCTCAGTCAACGACGAGGTGATTCACGGCATCCCCAGCAAGCGGCGGTTGCTGCAAGCGGGGGACATTGTGTCGGTGGACGTCGGTGCCATCTGGCAGGGGTATCACGGCGACTGCGCCGCAACCTTCGCCTGTGGAGCGATTTCCGCCGAAGCGCAGCGGCTCATTGATGTGACCCGCCAGAGCTTTTTCGAGGGCATTGCCTTTGCAAAAGTGGGTCATCGTGTGCTGGACATTGGCGCAGCGGTGCAGCGCTATGTGGAAGAGCAAGGCTTTTCTGTGGTGCGGGATTACGTCGGGCACGGCGTGGGGGCAAAGCTCCACGAGGCGCCGGATGTGCCGAACTACGCAGACAAGAGGAGGAGCTATCAAAACCCTCGTCTGCAAGCGGGCATGACTCTGGCGGTGGAGCCGATGGTCAATGCGGGAACATGGAAAATCAAGGTTCTCAGCGATGGTTCGACGGTGAAAACCGCAGACGGCAGCCTGTCTGCTCACTATGAAAATTCCATCTTGATCACAGAGGGTGAGGCAGAAATCCTCACGCCCTGCGAGGGAATTTGATGATTGGTGAAATTGTGCTTTGCACAAGAGGCAGAGAGAGCGGCCGGGTGTTTTACGTGATGCAGGCGGAGGAAAATTTCCTCTATCTGGCAGACGGGAAATGCAGAAAACTAGAACATCCAAAACGCAAAAAGATGAAGCATACGGTGGCCTTTGGGCGCTTCGCCCACGAGGTCACCGAGCGGCTGGAAGAAAACCGGCCGTTGTGTAACCGAGATTTGCGAAGGGCGCTGGCCGCCTTTCGCGACCAAGAAATGGGGAGGTAATGACGCTTGGCAAAAGACGATGTCATTGAGATTGAAGGTATCGTGGTTGAATCACTACCCAATACGACATTTCGCGTGGATATTGGCGGGGGCAAGATTATCCTGGCCCACATTTCCGGAAAATTACGGATGCATTTTATCCGCATTTTGCCCGGCGATAAAGTGACGGTTGAACTGTCGCCTTACGACCTGACCCGCGGCAGAATCACTTGGAGAAATAAGTAAACGCAAACTTAAAATTGCGTGGTATTCAAAGAATACCCAAGGCAGCAAAAAAGCTGCGATTGATACTTTCTGGAGGTTAAAACAATGAAGGTAAGACCATCTGTCAAGCCTATGTGCGAAAAATGTAAAATCATTAAGCGCAAGGGCAAAGTTATGGTAATCTGCGAAAACCCCAAGCATAAACAAAGACAAGGATAAGGGAGGAGAACGAAACATGGCAAGAATTTCCGGTGTTGATCTGCCGAAGGATAAGCGTGTGGAGATTGCTCTCACCTATATCTTTGGCATTGGCCGTACAAGTGCCAACAAAATTTTGGCCGAGGCCGGCGTGAGCCCCGATATTCGCGTGAAGGATTTGACCGACGCAGACGAGGGTAAGTTGCGCGAAATTATCGCAAATCACTATCTGGTAGAGGGTGACCTCCGCCGCGAAACAGCAATGGACATCAAGCGTCTGACCGAAATCGGCAGCTATCGTGGCATCCGCCACCGCAGAGGCCTGCCCGTTCGCGGACAGAGAAGCAAGACAAACGCCCGTACCCGTAAGGGTCCGAAGCGCACTGTCGCAAATAAGAAGAAGTAAGGAGGCGAATTAGAACATGGCAGCACAGAAAAAGAAGGTCGTCAGAAGACGCCGCGAAAAAAAGAACATCGAGAAGGGTCAGGTTCACATTCGTTCCTCCTTCAATAACACCAT
>JGI994J12354_10001317_pt1 | contig 25162 bp, 23 predicted proteins | sample IntmicLarv3ML3BL_FD_12354 | JGI IMG/M metagenome (IMG submission 12354)
CAAAATTATATCATATTCGGGGCAAAATTGCAAGTGCAAAATTTAAGAATTTCGCATATTCGACAAAAAATTTCGCCCCGCAAAAAGGAGGACTACATGGGCAAAATTGTATTAGTCGGCGCGTCAAAAGACCGCATTTGCAAGGCGATGAACGCGGTGAGCATCTTTAAGCACGACACTCGCGTCAAAGTAGCGGCTTCGTATGAATCCATCGTATCGGAGGTGCTGCGCGGTGGGTAGTTGGGGTGTTAGAGCGCATGACAGCGATTATGGGCTTGACCTGCTTTCCGTTGCTGTTGAAAAATATCTGCGCGGTGTGAAATTCAAGACCTTCCACGTCAGACACGTTTTGGAAATAATGAGAGCAGACATCATTGACAGGTTCGCAAAAGAGAGCTATGGGTGGGAACCCGAATACACGGACTTTTTCTATGACTACACATTCAAATATAACCTCGCCCATGCTGTGATACTCGTCGCAGAATGTATCGCAGAGTACAGACAAAACAGTGCATACATGGTATATGATTTCGCAACAGAAAAAACGAAGAAACGACAAGTCAAGGAGTTCATCTTCAAGGACAAGGACTTCGAGGAATTGCGAAAAGAATTGCAATCCACTCTTGTTCCGCAAGACCCACTGCATGATTCGTGGGAAGATAGCGAGCACTTTAACGAGTGGCAGACGCATATTCAGACGTTGTGCGATACATTGTCGCGAACGATAGCCGAAGGTGGTGACAACAATGAGTAAATCGCAGACAACAGGCAACCTCGCGCTCACGAGCTACACGGACATATTTAATGTATGGAGCGGCGGCGAACAGATTACGCTAATTCCCATTTCCGAACTCCACGCACCCGAATTTCACCCGTTTGAGGTGCGTGACGATGCCGAAATGGACGCGCTCGTCGCAAGCGTTGCGCAGTACGGCGTTCGCGAACCGGGGCTTGCGCGTCCACGTGCCGAGGGTGGCTACGAGCTTCTCGCGGGCAACCGTCGCCGCCGCGCTTGCGAGCTTGCCGGACTGCCGACGATGCCCGTAATCGTCCGCGAAATGAACGACGATGACGCGGCGATTGCGATGGTGGACAGCAATCTGCAACAGCGCGAAAAGCTCCTTTTCAGCGAACGCGCGTGGGCATACCGCGTGAAAATGGAAGCTCTTGCGCACAAGGGTGTCAAGGCTGAAGCACATTCGGCAGACGTGCTGACGGAGCAAACGGGCGCAAGTCGAAGCCAAATATTCCGTCTAATCCGCCTCACTGAACTCGTTCCTGTGCTGCTTGACCGCGTGGATGCACATAAGCTCGCGTTCAATCCCGCCGTCGAATTATCGTACCTCTCGCGCACCGAGCAGACGGCTGTTGCGGCGGCGATTGAGCGGCTTGAAATCAAGCCGTCGCTGTCGCAGGCGGTGCGGCTGAAGAAGCTGAAACAGGAGGGCAAGCTGACCGTCGCGGTCATTGACACGGTGCTTGCGGAGGCGAAAAAGCCGCCGAAAAGCGAGCCGAGTGGTGCAGCCCGTTTCCGCAGGTATTTCCCGCCGGAGTATTCCTCGAAGCAGATGGAAACGGTGATTGCGGGGCTGCTGCGGGAGTGGCAATTTGAGCAGAAAGTTGCAACCGCTCCGAGACGAACGACACATCAGAACGTGGAGGTGCGGATATGAGCGTCGTATAATTCTGCGCAGAGTGCGGTTGCGATTTAGTATGGGAACACATACCGAGCGTGCGATTTGCAAGCTCTGCAAATATCGAAGATTACCCAATTTGTCACGATTGTATGATTGAGCATTGCGAAAGTACGAATTGCTATGCGTGTGAGCGCGGGAAATATCCCGATTGACGTTTCCGCGAGTTGAAAGCGAACTATATAAGCGATTGAGCGACTGAGTAACCCGCGCATTTCTGTTGTCGGAAATGCGCGGGTTTGCCGTTCGTGTGGCGTTTCATGCCACACAAACACCGATAATTGTATGCTCAGGTCTTTTACCCTTTCCTACCAAAAGTGACGGCAGAAGCCCTTGCAAACAATGGACAAATTCGCTCTAATTGATTACACGCTATGCGAATGAGCGTAATATACTATATCTTGCCATAGGGTTTTTAGTTACCTTTTGCAAGTCGTTCTACATCGCCGGCACGTTCAAGCACCGCTTTCGCAATCGCATTGGCGCGGCTTTCGCCGACGATGCGGGATTCTGTGAATATCTCAACAATCTCCTGCTCGATACCGTTCAACGCATCGCGGTTAAACCAATCGAAATCCGAAACGAGCGCTATTTGCTCCTCATGCGTTGTTGCAAACGGTTGGCATTTTCTCGGCTCACCGACTTCAAGCGCGTTGTGCCACAAAGACGTTCCGCAATCAAATATAGGCGCGGCTCCGAGCCATTCGAGGGTTTCCGCATTGCGGACAAATCCGAAGTTCGTAAAATGCCGATCCTCGTTCGCAATGATATAGTCAAGCGTAATCATCTCATCAAATGCCGCGCGGACATTCGGTATTCCAAGCTCATCGCAGCACCGCAGAAGATGCGTAAAATCCGAGTCACCGTCTCTTATCACGCTTGAATGAAGCACTTTCCACGCGGGAACAAGCTCCGTATCCACGGTTAGAAAATTTTCACACAAGCTGTACGGCTCATCATCTTCAACCATCAGCGTGTACGAGACGTGAGCGATTTGCAACCGCCGCATCACCGCGCAGGCGACAACCTCGTTAAACGGTTCTTGTTTCCACGGTACCGAGCTGCCTTTGACAAGCACACGTTTTCCGTCGGCAATAATCCATTTTTTGCGAAGCCAACCATCCGAGGTGTTATCCGGTGAAACGAGCTTTATATTATTTCTGTCCGCAGGCTCACGTCCGAAAAGCATTTCGCCTACGTCTCGTGAAAAGTCGTTTTGAAAGAAATTTATATCAGCCCAAACAAGCCCCGAAGCTGCGGGACGAATCCAATAGTGGTCTGACAGGCTCAATCCGTAGCACTTCAGTACAAGGTACTCCGTTGAGCTTCTGCCCAAGCGCGTATATAAATCCCGAACTCCGGCACGGCTTGCGGGAATCGACCGACTTCTCAGCCAGTCGTTCAGCTCGCCAACGTCCACACCGCCCTTTATGGACTGAACACCCAATGGGATATGCTCCGGGTTGTGTATCGTTACTATATCCGTAATAGCCGCCGCAGCTTCAGAGATTGTAAGCTCGGCTACTTCGATATTTTTGTGCATTAACGTACAATTCATTGAAAACATCACCTCATAGCACGCATTATATCATGGAAATATGGATTTTTCAATCGTTCCGCGTTGCTTGTCTGTGCAAGCGATTTTTCCATAGTCCGGCGAACCGGAGTTATAGTTCAATAATCCAACACTAAGAGGGATAGTCCTCCCACCACGGGAGGACTACCCCTCTTTTTGCTTTGCCCATAAACGATAAGGAGGCTTCAAATTTGAATCAAAACCACAAGGAAACCACAAAATTCCAATACTACTTATCCGACTGCGATTGCCTTTACTGCCTCTACTACAGAGGCAAACCGCGCGGCTGTTCGCTGCGTGTTTGTTGCTGCGGCGACATAAAAGCCGACGCGATTGCGAACGGGCGGATTAAGCGACCGCGAGGTGTGGAGTAAATGAGGCGTTCACACCCTGCTCCGTCCGTCTCGAAGGCGCAAATCGCCCGCGCAAAGGAGGTGGACATTCTCGACTATCTGCAACGCAACGAGCCGAAGAACCTGCGGCTTGTCGGACGCGAGTACCGCCTTCGTGACCACGACTCGCTGACGATTAGCAACGGCTTGTGGCACTGGCACAGTCGCGGAATCGGCGGCAAAAACGTAATCGACTATCTCACGAAGGTGCGCGATTACGACTTTATTGAAGCGGTTTTGCACATCATCAACGAAACTCCGGCAATCCACGCGAGCTACAGCGCGAGTGCGCCGCGTCCGCCGCCGAAGCCGTTTGCGCTACCGCCGCGCCACCGCGACAACGAGCGCGTGACTGCATATCTGCACAGTCGCGGCATTGACAAGCCGCTGATTCGCGAGTGCATTGAGCGCGGGATTTTATACGAGAGTGTGCGTTACCACAACTGCGTTTTTGTCGGACGCACCGCGCGCGGCAGAGCGAAATTCGCCGCAATGCGCAGCACGGTGGACGATTTTAGGTGCGATGTTGAGGGTTCGGACAAGCGGTTCGGTTTCGTTCTACCGCCCGACTTCGCGAAGCCGAATCACTCAATCAACAGCAGTCGGTTGATGGTGTTTGAATCACCAATTGACGCGCTGAGCCACAAAGCGCTGCACCCGCATGTCAACGGTTGGCGGTTGTCACTCGGCGGTACGGCACTGTTGGCGATGATGCAATTTCTCGATACGCACCCCGAAATCTCGCGCATTGTCGCCTGCACCGACAACGACGAAGCCGGAAACGATGCCGCCGAGAAAATCCGCGACACGGCCGAGGGCTTTGGGCTGAAGTACGACCGCGCCCTGCCCGACAGTGGCAACGACTGGAACGAAGCGTTGCAAATACAGAGAAATGAGGAGAGATTTATGGAAGATGCCCGCAAGGATATTCTGTTTCTGAACGAACCGTTCACGTACCCGGAGGCGTTCCGCATCAAGGACGGCGACAGTGTTAAGATAACGTATGCGTATGACGGCGAGGTTGCGACAGCAAAATGTCGATTTATCGACGAAACGCATCTATACCTCGGTAACAGCGCCTATCACATCAGCGAACTTGCCGAGAAATTGAGTAAAAGTGGCAGCAAAATTGAGCCGATTATCGGACAAAAGCCAATGATTGACATTGTCTCCGCAGAGTACGGTGAGGAATTGCAAGACGTCGCGATTCCGATGACGAACGCTGCATTACGAAAACTCGTCGGCGGAGATTACGAATTAACGCCGCTTTGCCATGCGAACAATAACGTCTACGCAATGCGCGCGGACGGGCCGAACGGCGTTGCAATCTGCGGCATATCCGATGAGACGCTCACGAGCCTGCACCCATACAACGCGAGGGATTGCAAGCGGGATTTCAGCCCTGCCGAACGGCTTTTACCGGAGCCTCCGGAGAAAAAACCGTCGCTACTCGGACAGCTCAAGGACGCAAAAGCGGAGGTCGCCGATAAGACTGCCACGAAGGACGCGGCGGATAAGCCGAAAAAGCGCGACGCGTCGGAACGCGGTTAGCGACGATGCCGATCGCGCGATATTTATGCTCAAAGTGCAAGTGCGAGTACAAGAGCTACAAGGCTGCAAAGGCTTGCGAAAACGGGCATTTGAAGCCTGTGTCGGCTCGGGCAATCAAGTACACGATTCGCCCGTATCCGTACAGCTTGGAGGTGACTTTTAACAATGGTGAAAAGCGCATTTATAATGCGCAGGATTTAGGTGGCTGACGCTGCCGAGTAAGGAGAGGTGATAGTATTGGAGGATGTGAGGGAAACTATACAATTCTATGACAGCAATTGGGAACCGTTTTTCCAAATCAAGGACGGAGACAGTATCAAAATCACATTCGGGGAAGATGGCGGAGATGCAGAATTCAAGTGCCGTTTTCATGGCGACATGCGTGTAGAAATTGAAGGTCTGAAATTTCTAAGTTATATATTCGCTGAAGAAATGGATGAAGCTGGTTGGACATACGAGCCGGTCACGGAACAGGAACCGAAGATAGATATTGTATTCGCGAAATATGGAGAGAAATTGCATGACGTATCAATCCCTATAACTGAAGCGGCTCTCCGCGACCTTGTTGGCGGAGACTACGAACTAACTCCGGTTAACGCTTACAGCATTGGAACTCCCGATATGCGTGTGGACGGTCCGGATGGTGCCGCAAAAATGTGATACGATAACGAGTCTGCATACGCACGACGCAAAGGCATTCATCGACAAATTAGGTGTTATTGAGCGCCCGGCAGCGGAGTGCACGTCGAAAAAACCATCTCTGCTCGGACAGCTTAACGACGCAAAGGTGGAGGCTGCCCAAAAAAACATCGGCAAGGATGCGGTGAATAATGGAAAAAAACGTGATGCGTTGGAAAGGGGTTAAAACCATTGCAAGAACAAGTAAATGACAAGACCGTCGCGCTGTCGGTCAAGGCAGCGAAGCTGACGGGGCGAATGCTCGCTAAGGCGATGCGCGAGTTTCTGAAAAAGGCGCGTGAGCCTACCTTCACCCACGGCAAGCAGAGCGTTAAGTCGCTCACGAAGCAGGGCGCGAGCCTGTCGAATATTGAGATAGGCGGCGACAATATTGGGTCGTTCGCAAGGACGGCGCGGAAGTACAACGTAGACTTCGCGCTAAAGTGTGATAAATCCGAAAAGCCGCCGCGTTGGATTGTGTTTTTCAAGGCGAAGGACGCGGACGCGCTCACGGCGGCGTTCAACGAGTTCACGAAAAACACACTGCGGCGCAAAGAAAAACCGTCGCTGTTGGAGAGCCTTGCGAAGTTCAAGGAGCTTGCGAAGAACCGTGCCGCACCCGCCAAGAATCGCAAGCGCGGGGAACGTGGATTATGATAACGACTGCAAATATCAGGAAATACATCCTACCGCACCTGCCGTATGCGTTCCTGTTTTGGCTGTTCGCTAAATGCGGCGAAGCGTACCGCACCGCGACAGGCGTAGATGCCCTGCGTAAGCTGATGGACGCGATTGCGAACCTCAACGCCACGCTGTCGCGCCCGATGCTGTCGTGGAATCCGTTCGACCTGCTCGTCGGACTGCTCGGCGTGGCGGCGGTCTACGGCATCGTGTTTTACAAGAAAAAGAATGCGAAAAAGTGGCGCAAAGACATCGAATACGGCAGCGCGCGGTGGGGAACCCGCAAGGATATAGCCCCCTACGTTGACCCGAAGCCGGAGAAAAACGTCATTCTTACCGCCACGGAATCGTTGATGCTCAACGGCAGACCGAAGAACCCGAAGCACGCGCGGAATAAAAATGTACTTATCGTCGGCGGCTCCGGCAGCGGTAAAACGCGGTTTTGGTTGAAACCGAATCTGATGCAGCTCCACAGCTCGTATTGCGTCACCGACCCGAAAGGCACGGTGCTGATTGAGTGCGGAAAGCTGTTGCAGCGCAACAAGTATCGGATTAAGGTCCTAAATACAATTGACTTCAAAAAGTCGCTCCATTATAATCCGTTCGTTTACCTAAGAAGTGAAAAGGATATTTTGAAGTTTACGACGGCTCTTATAGCGAACACGAAGGGCGAGGACGCAAAATCCGGCGAAGATTTTTGGACGAAGGCGGAGGTTTTGTTGTACTGCGCCCTCATCGGGTTCATCTACTTTGAAGCACCGGAGGAGGAGCAGAACATGAACTCGCTCGTGGAGTTAATTAACGCGATGGAGGTTCGTGAGGAGGACGAATCCTTTGAGAACGCGGTGGATTTGATGTTCGCAAAGCTCGCGAGGCGCGACCCGGAGCACTTCGCAGTGCGGCAATATGCGAAATATAAATTAGCCGCAGGAAAAACCGCAAAATCCATCTTGATTAGCTGCGGCGCAAGGCTTGCGCCGTTCGATATTGCTGAATTGCGCGAGATAATGTCCTACGACGAAATGGAGCTTGACACGCTCGGCGACCGCAAAACCGCGCTGTTTATCATCGTGAGCGATACCGACTCGACGTTCAATTTCATCGCCGCGCTGATGTACAGCCAGTTGTTCAATTTGCTTTGTGATAAGGCAGATAACGAGTACGGCGGCCGGCTCCCCGTCCACGTTCGATTCCTCTTGGATGAGTTCGCCAACCTCGGCACAATCCCGAATTTCGACAAGCTCATAGCCACAATTAGAAGCCGTGAAATCTCCGCCGCGGTTATTTTGCAAACGCAGTCACAGCTAAAAAACATCTACAAGGACAACGCTGAAACCATCATAGGCAACTGCGACGCAAGGCTTTTCCTCGGCGGCTCTGAGAAAACCACGCTAAAGGATTTGTCAGATTCGCTTGGCAAGGAAACGATAGACCTTGCGAACCACAGCGAGAGCAAGGGCAGTCAACCGTCCTTCAGCCGGTCGTACCAAAAGCTCGGAAAAGAGCTGATGAGTGTCGATGAGCTGTCCGTTTTAGATGGAAGCAAGTGCATTCTGCAATTGCGGGGCGTGCGCCCGTTCCTGTCGGACAAGTACGACATAACGAAGCACCCGAACTACAAGTATCTCTCCGACTACGACGAGCGCAACGCGTTCGACCTCGAAAAACACGCCGCAACGCGCTTGCGTGTCAAGCCGAACGAGGAATACGAGTTCCACGAATATACGCCGACCGACGCGGAAATGCCGGAGGAAGCGTTCGCGGACTTCGACACCGATTACGACGGCGACGAGCCGGACGGCTACGACCCCACGGATTTAGAGCTTGTCTAACCAAACGCACACGCCGCGCCTGCTGACTTTATCAAGTCGGCAGGCGCGACTTTTTTCATTTTCAAAATCTAAATAATACGGAGGACACAAAATGAACGAATTGACCCTAATCAAGCGAAACGGTGGCGCGTATATCGACAGCCGCGAGGTGGCGGAAGCCATCGAAAAGCAGCACAAAAACCTGCTCCGCGACATTGCGGGATACATCGGACACTTGGAAAAATCCACTAAGCTCAATTTTGAGCCGAGTGGATTTTTCCTTGCAAGCACTTATTTTGACAGCACAGGGCGCGAGTTGCCCTGCTATCTTCTCTCGAAGATGGGCTGCGAACTTGTCGCGAATAAGCTCACGGGCGAAAAGGGTGTGCTGTTCACAGCCGCTTACGTCACGAAATTCAACGAAATGGAGCGCGCGGAACGCGCAGAGCTTGAAGAGCGCGCGGCGAAGTCCAATCCGCGACTCGGCGAGTACAACGCGGCGGCGAGGCTTGTCGTGCGTTCGCTCATCAATGTGGGCGTGTCTGCGGAGTTCATTGTGGATTTTCTGCGCGATGTGTACGCGCCGCTCGGCATTAAGGTGAGCACCGAGCTTGACTGCGACGAGGACGGCGACGAGGTACTCGCTGCCGCAACGAGGTGGTACACGGCGCAGGAGATTGCGCAAAAATGCGGCATGTACTCCCTCAACGGAAACCCGCACGCGCAGGCTGTCGCTTGTATTCTCAACGAAAATCTGTTTATCGGCGCGGAGCATAAGCGCGTCGATGCCGCAGTGTATTGCGGCTACAGCGGCGTGAGCGTTCGCTACGACAGCCACGCACTCTGCGAGGTCATGCAGTGGCTTGTTGACAACTGCGTTCCCACAGAAATCTACGGCTTTGACCGCACGTTTCGCGTGCAGTACAAGGTGTAGGCTTACATACGCGAGTGCGGCAACATGCTGCACTCGCGTATTTTATATAAACAAAATCGCAAAAATTTAGAAAGGATAAGGTAGCATCGGAGCGCAATTCGGCGTTCCGCAAGGTGCTACTCGGTACTAATTTTGGCATTTTTCACAAGCGCAATTGACGTGTTGAAAACACTCGTCATCGCAATCGGCGCAGGTCTCGCGGTATGGGGAATCATAAACCTCATGGAAGGTTACGGCAACGACAATCCGGGAGCAAAATCGCAGGGCATGAAGCAGCTTATGGCAGGCGGCGGCATCGCCGCTGTCGGCATGATTCTTGTGCCGCTGCTCGCTAACCTCTTTAGCTAATGGGAGGTCTATTTGACAGCATCGCCGAATGGTTCAGAGGGATTCTCGTTGACGGTATAACTGCGAACTTCACAGGAATGTTCAACGAGGTCAACACAAAAGTCGGCGAGATTGCCACGCAGGTCGGGCAAACGCCGGAGGGTTGGAACCCCGGCGTTTTCTCGCTTATTCGTACCTTGTCCGAGACGGTAATCATACCAATCGCCGGGATAATTCTCACATTCGTGCTGTGCTATGAGCTAATCACGATGATAATGGAACGAAACAATTTGCATGATTTCGACACATTCGCTCTGTACAAGTGGATACTGAAAACATTCTGCGCCGTGTTCATTTTGACCCATACCTTTGACATTGTTATGGGGATATTTGAACTGGCGCAGCACGTTGTGAACGGAAGCGCGGGCGTAATCGGCGGCAGCTTGGACATGAGCCTTGCGCTGACCGACCTCACCGACCAACTCGCGGCGATGAGCGTCGGAGAGTTGATTGGGCTGTACCTTGAAAGCGCAATCTTGTCGTTGGCGATGAAGGCAATATCGCTGTGCGTGTTCATCATCATTTACGGGCGAATGCTGGAAATCTACATGACCTGCTCAATCGCGCCGATACCGTTTTCCACGATGGCAAACCGCGAATGGGGCAGCATCGGCAACAGTTACATTAAGAGCCTGTTTGCGTTGGGATTTCAAGGATTTCTCATTATGGTGTGCGTGTCGATTTACGCAATTCTCTTGCAGACAATCACGGCATCGAGCAATATCCACACAGCAATTTGGGGCTGCGCGGGCTATACCGTTCTGCTCTGTTTCACGCTGTTTAAGACGGGCAGCTTGAGTAAAGCACTGTTCGGTTCACACTGACGATTGGAGGGAAAACATCTGAAAAAATACAATGCAATCTATTCGGACCCATTATCCCGATGTCGGGATAATGGGTCATAACCCGAAGAAAAGGTTATCCCGAAGATGCGGCGTAAGCAGTGGTAGAACGCCATATAACGATTAAAATATCGGGATAACAAAATAGGCTTCTGTTCCTGTATAATAGTATTTAGCGGATAATTCCGACTAAAGCTAAAAAGAGGAACAAAGCATGGAAAACCAATCATTATTATTAGACCTCCTTGTAAAAACACGTGAATTTGTGGAAAAACAGGGATATGCACAAGGTACAAAGTACAAGTACATTGCCGGAATGAACAACCTGCGCCGTCATTTCAATCGGCAAGAGCAAATTGCATACTCCCGCGATACTGCGTGGAATTATGTATTGGAACGCAGGGCGCAATATGAAAACGGTGACGTTGCGTACGATACTTTCTTGTATGTCTGGAAAGTTGCAGAAATGTTGGAAGAGTGCTCGCGAACAGGATGTATCACGCGTCACAATTCAAGTGTTTGGGGGCGTGTATGCCTTTCTGTTGCAAACGAGGCGCTTATGTACGAATATGAACACCTGAAGATTGAAAAAGGGTATTCCATCCGCACGTTGGTTGCAGAGCGTTCCGCAATTCGTAATTTCTTGCTATTTCTTGAGCGTAAAGGGATTGACGGCGTATCTAAAGTCCAGCGCAGTGATATTTCCGAATATGTTCCCGTTTTAGCCGAGCACAATTCCGCAGGCATTTCCGGGATACTGACCCGCTTGCGTGCTTTCTTTAGATATTTAACAGCAGAGGGGTTGATTGATGAACGCTTAATATTATCCTTACAATTGACATCAGCAGTTCGTAAAAAGGTGCGCTTTGGGTTCAGCGTTGAAGAAGCAAACAAAATCATGAACGCTATTGACCAAAATAGCGCAATAGGAAAAAGGGACTATGCAATCTTATCGTTGGCGCGTTACACTGGGCTACGCGCCATTGACGTGACGCACCTTAAAATGACGGACATTGACTGGAACAATAATGAAATCCGAATTGTTCAGCACAAGACGAAGCGCCCACTCATCCTTCCGTTGGAGAACCATGTAGGGAATGCTCTCGCGGACTATATCCTTAACGCTCGCCCTAACAGCGATTCTATAATTATATTTCTTCGTTCAAGAGCGCCTTATGAGGCTCTCGGACATGGGAATGGCACCTCAATTACAAGAAGATATGCGGCGAAGGCTGGTGTAACTTGGAAATCGAACGAATACAAAGGCTTCCATAGCTTTCGTCGTTCCATTGGAACCGATATGCTGGCGGCAGACGTACCGCTCACTACAATAAGCGAGGTGTTAGGACATTCTCGCATCGACTCAACAAAACCGTATCTCGCGGCAGACGTGCAAAACTTAAAAATGTGCGCCCTTCCTTTGCTTGGGTTTGAATGCACAAAGGAGGAACTGAGATGAGCCGAACATTTTCAAGTAATCTTTGCGGATACATAGAACGGTTCGTGGAGCAAAAGCACGCCTTGGGCTATCCATATATTGACAGCGAGCGATTGATTTTCAACTTTGATCGCTTTTGTTCTGAATACTATCCGAATGAAACGACAATTACAGAAGAAATGGGTCTGCACTGGGCAACGATGCGGGAAAGTGAGGGGAAAAAGGGATTATGCACGCGAGTCGGTGTGGTGCGAGAGTTTGCGAGATTTATGAGTAGAGAAGGATATGACGCATATCTAATCCCTAACGACTTAGGTAAAACTCCGAGTACACGCTACCAGCCTCATATTTTTACAGACACGGAATTAACGCGTATCTTTGAAGCCTCGGATCGACTTGCGCCGAGCAGACGCGACCCCACATGCCACCTCGTTGCACCTGTGCTGTTGCGCTTGCTGTATGCCTGCGGACTTCGCCCCAGCGAAGGTCGGCTGATTAAGCGGGAAAATATTGATTTAGCACAAGGTGTATTGATGATTCCGGAATCTAAGGGACATAAAGATCGTGTGATTGTAATGGATAGCAGTATGACTGAGCTTTGCGGGAAATACGATGCGATAATGCGAATGATGAAGCCGGACAGTGAGTATTTCTTCCCTTCCAATCGAAAGCGCCCTACATTTGACCATCACTGGGTCGCTCATGTGCTATGGCGCTGTTGGGAATTGGCGGAGATTGGCAACTACTCTGGCAATAAGCCTCGCCCATACGATTTTCGCCATACATTCGCCACAAAAAACCTTTATCGCTGGTTAAAGGAAGGACGAAATCTTGACAATTGCCTACCATATCTGAGCGCGTATATGGGTCACGCTCATTTTGAGCATACTGCCTATTACATTCATCTGGTGCCGGAATATTTCCCTCAAATGGCTCAGATGGATTTAGGTAAATTTGCAGAGCTGCTGCCGGAGGTGGGCCATGAAATTTGCAGATGAAACTTTTTTCAAAAATATACGCGATTTTTTAACCGTCTATCTACCAAAGCAGAAATGCTACAGCGAAAACACTGTCCGCTCATACAAAATATCCCTAAACCTTTTCATAGAATACTTGACGAATACATTGGAGTTGCCGCTTCACAAGCTGTCATTCGAGCACATGCGTATAGAAAGCATAGCGAATTTTCTCGACTGGCTTCAAACAGAACGCAGTTGCTCTGCGTCAACGCGGAACCAAAGATTGATGGCAATACGGTCTTTCCTCAAATATGCCACAGGAAAAAATCCTGCAATTGTTTCCTTGAGGGCAGAGATTGGCAATATCCCTATACAAAAATCACCGGAGAAAATTGTGGAGTTTTTATCCGAACCTGCACTAAAAGCATTATTAGCACAACCTGATCACAACAGGGACATCGGCATTAGAGATAGCTTTTTTATGACCCTCATGTACGATACAGCGGCTCGCTGTCAAGAAATGCTCAATTTAGAATGGAAGGATTTTGAACTGGACACACCAAGCCCCTATGTCCGCCTCTTGGGTAAAGGAAACAAAGTCCGCACCGTACCACTTATGGATAAAACTGTGCAATTTCTCCACTTTTACGCCGAAAGGTTTCACACGGGTTCTTCGCTAAAAGATGAGCGCCCGGTATTTTACACCATTATTCACAGCAAGCAAAACCGCATGTCACCCGATACCGTTGCGCGGTTCATGCAAAAGCACGGTGAAGCGGCGAGGCTAAAATGCTTGGATATGCCGGAACGGATACATCCTCACCAACTTCGCCACACGAGGGCGATTCATTTGTATCGAAGCGGGTTTCCCTTGGCGCTGCTCGCTGAATACTTAGGTCATGTTCATGTTGAAACTACGCGGGTTTACGCGTATGCAGACACCGAAATGAAACGAGCTGCTATCCGCAAAGCTGACCCGGATAATCTCGCTGTGCAAGAAATACCAATTTGGAAAGGAGACGATGAGATGATAAAAAAGCTCTATGGGTTAAAATGATTGTAGTTTTGTTATCCCGATATTTTAATCGTTATATGGCGTTCTACCACTGCTTACGCCGCATCTTCGGGATAACCTTTTCTTCGGGTTATGACCCGCCGTGGACGTACCGCGTGTGGAGCAAGAAGGGACCGGGGCGCAGTGCAGAAAACCATTATCCCACTATGAGTTTGTCCGACATTTGCGCACTCCCCGTGGCGGATTTAGCCGCAAAGGATTGCGTGCTTTTCCTGTGGGCGACGTTTCCGAATTTGCCGGAGGCGTTTGAGGTAATCAAGGCTTGGGGATTCACGTACAAGACCGTGGCGTTCGTTTGGTGCAAGCGCAACCGCAAAAGTGGCAGCTTTTTCACCGGACTCGGCTATTACACACGCGCAAATGCCGAAATATGCCTTTTGGCAACAAGGGGAAGTCCGAAACGCATATCAAGAAGCGTTCATCAGATTATTGACACGCCGATTGAACGGCATTCCAAGAAACCCGACGAAGCGAGAAAACGCATCGTCGAGCTTATGGGCGATGTGCCGCGTATTGAGCTTTTTGCGCGTGAACGCGCAGACGGTTGGGATTGCTTTGGTAACGAGGTTGATGGTGACATTGTACTGGAAAACGGTACGTTCCAATACAATGCGCGTAAAGCACTCGCAAATTACAACAAAAAACGAGAAATGGAGTGTACATAAATGGACGCACAAGAATTTGAAACACCGCTCGTCGGAATGAGCATGCTACCACCCAAAGCACAAGCGATCAACGGCGAAATCGCCTGCTTCGATGTGGTTATCGCGACAGGCGATTGCAATTATCCGTATTTAGTCGGCGAGGTGAACGCGGTGAATAAGCTCGGCACTGAAGATCACACCTCCGGCAGCTTGACAGACGACGTGTTCGTGGATTTTGATTCGGAGATTTACTCCGCTCAGCGAATACGCGAGATTGAGGAGTATTTCAGCGAGCATAACGGCAAACAAATGCGCTATGAGGAGTTCGACTTGTCAAACGTGCGCATATCGCCGGACAAGCTGATTTGCATTCCCGCACCGAGCGCGGACGCGATTTCTCAGGTTACCGACAGCTATATGTCTGCAAGGGCATATTGCGATGAAATTCTGACAAAAATCGCGAAAACCTCGCGGGTTATTAACGGCGAGGTTGAAGTCGGCAACTGGATTATCGTCAAGCCGGGCATAGATTACGGTTGTCTTGTCGGTCAAGTGACCGACATAGACAAGCTCGGCTCGCCGAACCACGGCACCGACAACAAAACTGACGATATTCACGTCAACCTCATTGCGGCAGATTACGGGGAGCACCGTTTGAAAGAAATCGCTGAGCAAATCGGCAAGCTGTACGGTGTGCCGAAACACGTTGATGAGCTGCCTCTTGATGATGTAATTATGGCACCGGATATGCTTCTAAGTCTTTGCGGTACTGACCTCGACGGACACGACGAAATCTTCGCAAGCTACAATGACGCGTATGAGTTCGGGAACGAGCTTGTGAATTGCTACTTCGATTCACTCGAAAACGAGCTGCTTGACCGCGTAGAGCAAAACTTTACGGATTACAACAAATCCCTGCTCAGCTTCGGTAAGCAGGAAATAATCGACATGGCGGGACGCATTGAGATAATGGACGATGCCTACACCTTTATGACCACGGACCACGATTTCACAGATGATGAGCTTTATTATTATCTGAAATTTCAGAACCCGCTTGAAGTCGTTGCGGACGAATGGGCAGTACGCCGTTCCGACCTCGAAGATATGTGCTATGCGATGGACAGTGCTCTTGAACACCGCGACGAACATCTTGCGAGGTATGCGCTTGTTGGCGCGGTTCCCGAAGTACCCGCCGCTGTCGAACCCGCATCGGCGAACACCACGCCGCCTAAGAAACAATCCATCAAGGAGCAGATTCTCGAAGGGCAGCGCAAGCTCGCCGAACGCGACGCTAAAGGCGTTGCAAACACTAAAAATACACGAAAAGAAATGGAGCACTAAAAATGAAAGAAGTAACTTTTGAAGCACGCGTGTACCCGCTTGAAAATCCGGAGCATAACACACTTGCGTTTGCAAATGTCGGCATCGCCGTTGACGGCGCAAGTATGGTTTCCATCAACGGTGTCCGCGTCGTTGACGGCACGAACGGTGTGTTTGTGTCTATGCCGCAGACGCAGGACAGGCAGGGACTGTACCACGACACCGCGTTCCCGTTGAGCAAGGAATTGCGCGACGACATGATAGAGACTGTACTCGCCGAGTTTGGGGAGCAGATACGTCTTGCCCCCGAACAGCGCGGCTACGAGTATTCCGAGCAGGACACGGCTGTTTTGCGCAATGTTGATGACATTAACCTCGATATTAAGGTATTCCCCGTGAAAAACCCGCGCGGCGACACGCTCGCGTTCGCAAGCGTCGGATTTGACGATGTTGTTGCAATTCGCGGTATTCGCGTAGTAAATGATGTCAAGGGCATGTACGTTACTATGCCGCAGACGCAGGATAATGAGGGTGAATTTCACACAGTCGCGCGACCTATCGCCGCCGCATTGCAAAGGGCTGTCAGCAAGGAAGTGCTTGCTGAGTTCAAGCAACAGGTGTCCGAACGCAAACCAAGCGTAAAGGAGCAACTTCGTGAGGGCAAAGACGCAGCCGCACAGCGCAATTCGACCCGTGCCGCTGAACGTGCTGTACAACCGCAGACAGCCTACGCAAAACGCAGTGCGGGCAACGTCGGACAGGAAAGGTAGATTTTAATATATGGCATTTGTCAGCATTCCTAAAGACCTCTCTGCCGTGAAAACCAAGGTCGCGCTGAACCTCACCAAGCGACAGCTTATCTGCTTCGGCTCGGCGGCGGTTGTCGGTATTCCGACGTATATTTTTACGCGCGGCGCACTCGGCAACAGCGGCGCGGCTCTGCTTATGATCGCGATTATGCTGCCGTTCTTCTTCATCGCAATGTACGAAAAGGACGGTCAACCCGCCGAGAAGATTCTGCGCAACATTGTGCGCTCGCGATTCTTCTTCCCGCAGACGCGACCGTACAAGACCGGAAACCTTTACAAAATCATAGAAATGGAGGGTCATTACATTGCATCCCACAACAAAACAACAGCAAAAACGCCTGTCCGCAAATATGCGGCAGGCAAAAAGCAATAAAGCAAATATGCGCAAAGCTGCAAGCGCGACAACACCGAAAACGCCGCTCGTGAAGAAAACGGGCGGCGTTTTGCCGCGCTTTTTCGGAGGTAAACCGCCGCAGACGGCGCAGGATTCCCTGCCCTACCGTGAAATATACCGCGACGGCATCTGCCGCGTGAACGAACGCTTGTACACGAAAACCATTGTGTTTCAGGACATTAACTATCATCTTGCGACGAACGAGGACAAAACGAAGATTTTTGAGGGCTACTGCGACTACATTAACTACTTCGATTCCTCGCTGTCCGTGCAATTCGGCTTTATAAATCAGTTTTGCAACGCGGAACACCTGCAAGATTCCATCAATATCCCGTTGCGCGGCAATGCGTACGACGGTGACCGCCGCGACTATTCCGCTTTTCTCAGCGATCAGCAGGTCAAGGGTAACAACGGACTCGTCAAGGCGAAGTACGCCACCTTCGGAGTCGAAGCAGATAATCTCAAAGCCGCAAAGCTCCGTATTGAGCGCGTCGAAGCCGAGATTCTCAACAACTACAAGATGATGGGCGTTCCGGCGCGTTCGCTCACCGGTGCGGAACGGCTTGAAGTCATGTTTAATCAGCTCCACCCGAATGGTTCAAACACGCTCCGCTTCGATTGGAAAGAGCGCATCAAATCAGGAATGTCAACGAAGGACTTCATCGCACCGACCTCGTTCGACTTTCGCGACACCAAGACGTTCCGAATGGGTACCGACTACGGCGCGGTGAGCTATCTGCAAATCCTCGCGCCGGAGCTGACCGACCGTATGCTTGCGGATTTCCTCGACCTCGAAAATGCGGTGACGGTGACGATGCACATTAAGAGCATCGACCAAGCCGAAGCCATCAAGACAATTAAACGCAAGCTGTCCGACCTCGATTCGATGAAGATTCAAGAGCAGAAAAAGGCTGTTCGCGCGGGTTATGATATGGATATTATCCCCTCCGACCTCGCGACGTATGGCAACGAAGCGAAAACGCTCCTTGAAGATTTGCAGAGCCGTAATGAGCGTATGTTTCTCGTGACAATACTCGTGATGAACACGGCGAAAACGAAGCAGCAGCTTGAAAACGATGTGTTTGCGGCGGCAGGCGTTGCACAGAAATACAATTGCGCCTTGCGACGATTAGACTTCCAACAGGAACAGGGCTTAATGTCCTCTCTGCCGTTGGGTCTGAATCAGATTGAGATTCTGCGCGCGCTCACCACTTCGTCCGTCGCCATATTCGTTCCGTTTACGACGTGCGAGCTGTTCCAAACGGGCGAAGCTATGTACTACGGCTTGAACGCATTGAGCAACAATATGATTATGGCAAATCGCAAGAGCCTCAAAAACCCAAACGGTCTGATGCTTGGTACGCCGGGCAGCGGCAAGAGCTTTGCGGCAAAACGCGAGATTATGAACGTGTATCTGCTCACGGAGGACGATATTATCATCAGCGACCCCGAAGCGGAATACGCACCGCTTGTTATTCGCTATGGTGGTCAGGTCATAAGGCTGTCGCCGACCTCGACGCAGTACATCAATCCAATGGATATTAACCTCAATTACTCCGAGGACGACGACCCGCTGACGCTCAAATCCGACTTTATTCTCTCGCTCTGTGAGCTTATTGTCGGCGGTAAAACAGGGCTTGAACCCGTTGAAAAGACTATCATTGACCGCTGTGTGCGGCTCGTCTACCGCGATTATCTCGCGGCACCCGACACCACCGAAATGCCCATACTCGGCGACCTTTATGACCTTATGCGTCAACAGCCGGAGGCGGAGGCACAGCGGATTGCGACGGCGTTGGAGATTTACGTCACGGGTTCGCTCAACGTATTCAACCACCGCACGAACGTCAACCTCGAAAACAGGCTTGTTTGCTATGACATCAAGGAGCTTGGCAAGTCGTTGAAGAAGCTCGGAATGCTCATTCTGCAAGACCAAGTTTGGGGGCGTGTGACGGCGAATCGTGCCGCAAAAAGGACAACGTGGTTCTATCAAGACGAGTTTCACCTGCTGCTGAAGGACGAACAGACGGCGGCGTATTCAGTTGAGATTTGGAAGCGATTCCGCAAGTGGGGCGGCATTCCGACCGCGCTCACGCAGAACGTCAAGGACTTGCTCGCAAGCCGTGAGATTGAAAATATTATGGAAAACAGCGACTTCATACTGATGCTCAATCAGGCGCAAGGCGACCGACAAATCCTCGCAAAGCAGCTTGGTATCTCGCCGCACCAGCTCTCATACGTCACGCAGAGCAACGCGGGCGAAGGGCTTTTATTCTTCGGCAACGTCATTATTCCGTTCGTTGACCGCTTCCCGAAGGACACTGAGCTGTACAAAATCATGACGACGAAACCGTCCGAGATGGAGGTGCCGCAGTGAAAATAGGACTTTGGGCGGACAACGTGAACTTCCCGTCGCTGCCGATGATGAAGCTGTCGGCATACCACAAAAGTCGCGGCGACGAGGTGAGTCTTATCTCCTCGCCCGACGAACGTTTCGATGTTGCGTACATCTCCAAGACGTTCAATCTGCCGGGCGTTCGCAAGATTCCGACGCTTGACTTCACACCGAGAGCGCGTGTTATTCACTATGGCGGCTCCGGCGAAGCTATCACGGTAATCGACGGCAAGGAGGTTTACTCACGCAACGCCGACTCGCCGCTGTCGGACGAAGTTGAGCATATCTATCCGGATTATGAGTTGTATCCCGAATTAACGCGGGATACGGCTTTTGGTTTTCTCACGCGCGGTTGTCCGAATAACTGCGGCTTCTGCATCGTGAGCAACAAGGAGGGTTGCAAAAGCGTCCGCGTCTCCGAGCTTTGCGAGTTTTGGCGCGGACAAAAGCACATCAAGCTGATGGACGCAAACCTGCTTGCCTGCACTGACCGCGACCTGCTGATTCATTCGCTCATCGGCTCCGGCGCACAGATTGACTACACGCAGGGGCTTGACGCGCGGTTCATCGACGAACACGTTGCGCGACTCCTGTGCCGCACCAACATAAAAATGGTGCATTTTGCGTTCGATTTGATGGATCACGAGCGCGAGATTGTGCGCGGCTTAGAGATTTTCCGCAGTCATTTTCAAAAGACCGACCGTTCGTGCCAAGTGTACATTCTCACGAACTACAACACCACGCACGCCGAGGACTGGTACCGCGTGAAGCGCATTATTGATTTGGGTTATCAGCCGGACGTGAGGATTTACCGCAAAGGAACACACGACCAATTCCTCACGGACTTGTCGCATTGGGCGAACAATAAGCGTATTTACCGCACCTGTGCCTTTGAAGATTTCGTGCCGCGCAAGGACGGCAAATCTTGCGGCGAGTTGTACAGGCATATTATAAGCGAGAGGGTTGCGGTATGAGCGACGAATTAAAGCCATACCTCGTTAGCATTACCGAAACACTTCAAAAAGAGGTTGCTGTGGTGGCAACCGACATCGACGATGCAGAGCAGCAGGTGCGCGACGCGTACAGCCGCGAGGACTACGTTTTAACATCAGACGATTTTATTGGAACTGACTTCAACGCGTCGTTAGACGAACGGTCAATCGAAATTCTACAGAAAGAAGGATTATACATGGACGAAAACAACACACCGCTTGCGGAAAACGAGTATGTCAAGGAGTTGCTCGGCATACTGCAAGACAACGACCGAAGCACGGACGGACTCACTGCTCTGCTGTCGCACGTGAACGAAATGGAGAGCTTCGTTAAGACTGCGGAGGAGAAAATCTCCGAGATGAAGTCGCAGCTTGCAACTATGCAGGAGGTTCAAAATCATCCTGTAAAGACCGCGTTGCAAAACGCAATTAAGACGCTTGAAGCGCAGGTTGCCAAGGTCAAGGAACGCCTTTCTGCGCTGAAAAACGGCATAATTAAGGGCTGCAAAAATGCCGTCGCCGCTTTTAAGGAAAAGGGCATTTCCGCGCTTGACGACCTTGCGTTGGCATTCGATGTCAAGGACAATCTCAATGGCTGGAAAGAGAATATTCAGTTCGCCGTTCAGACGGACAAAAAGGCAATCGCGAAAATTGAAGCGTTCAGCAAGGAGTATCACAGCGCAGGTGGCGCAATTAAGAACATGGCGCGTGTCGCAGTCGGCAAGCCGCCGAAGGACGCGAAAAAGGAGTCGGGTAAGCTCGCAAAGGTAATGTCCGCGCCTTATCGCGCGCATATCACGGTTATGACGAAACTGCGGCGCTCGCTCGACAAGATGACTGCGGGTCTTGACACTCTTGAAGGCAAAGCGACCGAAATCTATGCAAAACAAAGGCAAAAGCCCTCAATTCTCAAAGAGCTTGCCGAGAATAAGGCGCGCGTTGCGGAGATAAAGCGCGACGCACCCGTCCTCGACAGAGCAAAGGGCGTTGAGATATGAGCCGTGAGCCTAAGCTGAAGGTGCGTGAAAAACGCACTCGAAAAATGACGCGCGACGGCGCAATTGAGCGCAACGCCGTAACAGGCGAAACTGTGCGCGTCAGCCACCGCGAAGCAGCCTTCGACCTTCGCGGAGATTTGCCGGAGCGTGAATTGTTTTCGCAAACGCGCAAAGGCTCGAAGCGCACAAGCCGCCCGAAACAGCGACAACGCCGCCCCGAACGGCATGAGCCGCAGACCTCGGACGCGGAACCGCCGCGCGACATTTCGGTCTCGCCAACCAATGACGATGCTCCTCACTCTGACGCGTCGGAGAGCGATTCGCCCATTGAAGCAGATAAGCCTCGCAGTACACCGAAATCTAAGCTCAAAACCGGCACATCTGAGAAGCTGCGTGTTTCCGACGTAGCTGCACCCGAAGCGCCGCTTAATCGCAAGCTCAATAAGGCGCAAGCTCGCGCGGAGCATTCCGCGCACAAGCTCGAATCGGCGAAAAACCACCTCCCTGCAAAGAAAAAACTGCGCTCGGAGCGTGTTTTCGACGAACGAAAAGGCAAAGCGTCGCAAAAACTGTACTTTGAAAGTGAAGTGAAAACACAGTCGCAGCACCTCGAAGGGGCGTTGCCGACACGACCCGTTAAGGCAGCCGGCAACGCCGCTGTCGGCTTCGGACACCGCAAGCTGCACCAAGTCGAACACGAAAACGTCGGCACGCAGGCGGCGCACAAGGCTGAAATGGGCGCGGAGAGCGTTACTCGCGTTGCCTTGCGTCACCACAAGCTGTCGCCGTATCGCAAGGTGTCTAAGCTCGAACATCAGACGGCGAAAAAAACTATTAAGGCGGAATACCGCAAGGTCGTTGCCGAGAATCCGAAGCTAAAAAGCAATGCGCTCTCACGGGCGTTTCAGAAGCGAAAAATCAAGAAGGACTACGCAAAAACGGTGCGCGACGCGAAAAAGAATGCCGACCGCGTAAAGCAAACCGGTTCCGCTGTAAGCCGCGCAAGCAAAGCCGTCGCAGGCATTGTTAAACGTCATCCTGTCGGAACAGCCTCCGTTGTGCTCGTTTCGCTGCTGCTGTTCACCGTAATGTCGCTAATCGGCGCGTTCGGCGGCGCGGCAAGCGGCGGTTTCGGCGGCATTTTAACTGCGTCGTATCTCGCGGAGGACGCGGATGTTGACGCTGCGGAGCTTGCCTACACCGAATGGGAAACGGACTTACAGCTACAGATTGCGAGTGCCGAAACGACCCACGCGGGCTACGACGAATACCGCTACAGCGTCGGAGATATTTCACATAATCCGTATGAATTGATGGCGGCACTAACCGTACTTCATCAGAATTTCAGTTATGCGGCGGTGCAAACGGAACTCGCGGCGTGGTTCAACGACCAGTACACGCTTGCGTTTACGCCGACATTGGAAACACGCTATGCCGATCCGATTGACGCAAACAACGACGGAGATTATGAGCCTTATGAGTGGAGCGTTATGACCGTCACGCTAACGGCGAGGTCCTTCAGCGAAGTCGCAGCGGCGCGGCTCAACGGCGTACAGCTTGCGCATTACGCGCTGCTGTTGCAGTCGAAAGGCTCACGGCAGTATGTCGCGAATCCGTTCGATGTTGAATGGCTGTCGCGCATTTCAAGCTATTACGGCTACAGCGTTAATCCCGCAAATAGCACGAAAACACTGAGTCGCGGCGTTGAAATTGCAATGCCGCAGGGAACGGAAATTCGCGCGGGTCACGCCGGAACCGTCACGGTCGGCCACGATGCCGCATTTGGGAATTACGTCACGCTCATCGGCACGAATGGCGTGACAACGCAATACGCGCGTTGCGGCAGTGTTCTCGTCGCGAACGGTCAGAGCGTTGCGACAGGTGACGTTATAGCGACAGTCGGCAGCGCGGGAATGTACCTCGAAGTGCTGAAAAACGGTCAATATCTCAATCCGCTGTTTTTCGTGGATACAGGCAGCTTTAGCCTCTTGCCGAGCTACGGCTATGCGGGAGAGCCGATGGGCGACGGCACATACGCCGCGCTTATCGCCGAAGCAGAGAAGTATTTAGGTTATCCCTACGTTTGGGGCGGCTCCTCGCCAGCAACCTCGTTCGATTGCAGCGGCTACATTTCGTGGGTGCTGAAGCAATCCGGCGTTTACAATGTCGGACGCACAAGCGCGCAGGGCTTGTACAACCTCTGCACACCGATTGCGCCGAGCGACGCAATGCCGGGCGACCTCGTGTTCTTCACGGGTACATACTCGTCGGCATCGCCCGTCACACATGTCGGCATTTACGTCGGCTACATCAATGGCTATCCGACCATGCTTCACTGCGGCAAACCGATTCAGTACACGCGAATTGACACCGCCTACTGGCAATCCCACGCCTATGGATTTGGGCGTATAAATTAGGAAGATTGGAGAGGAATATGAACGAAATTACGAACCCACGCATTGAAAAAATGAATGCGCAGATTGATAAAACGAGAGCGAAAATTGCTGAACTACAGGCGAAACTGCGCGAACAGGAGCGACAGAAGAAAAACCTCGAAGATATGGAAATCGTCGCTCGATTCCGCAGCGAACAAATCGGCAGTATTGACGCGCTGAACCTCGCAAAGACCGACGCAGACCTCGACGCAACTATAAATACCGAAATTAAAAAGGAGGACTTCAACACCTATGAAGCTCACTAAACTAAAACGCATTCCCGTTTACGCGCTGATGGTTATCATCAGCGCGTTTCTTTTTATGGGCGGCGCGTCGGCACTCGCCTCGGCGACACCGCCCGAAACGCTGTCCGTTGACGAGGTGTGGCTCACGGGCGACACGCTCCACATTGCCGTTACGGACATTGACAGCGGCACGGCGCAAACACTCGAACTGAATCTGCGCGATTACGCGCAATCCGGTGATGAGTACATCACCGTGCAAGCGACGGACGCTAACGGCAATTCGTCCAACTCGATTCAGTTTAAGAATCCGTACTACTCGCCGTCAGATGATGCAGAAAACAGCGACGCAATCGGCACAGAATCGGCAATCCCGAACGTCTCGAATGCGTTCACGCCGGACGGCACAGGCACTGTCGTAGACAATGCCACGGACGGCGACGGCAAGGAATTTTTCACGGTAGGCACCGAGGATGGCAACACCTTCTACCTCATCATCGACCGTGAACGCACGTCAGATAACGTCTATCTGCTCAACGCTGTAACGGAAAACGACCTTGCATCACTCGCAAAACCGGGCGACGGATTTACAGAGACAGCGATTCCGACTCCCACTCCCACTCCCGAAGCAACGCCGCAGCCGACAGCAGAACCCGAAACGCCGCCCGCACCCGAAAAAGGCGGCAGCTCCGGCACAATCGCGTTCGTCGTGATTGCGATACTCGCAGTCGGCGGTGTGGGCTACTACATTAAAATAGTGCGCCCGAAGCAGAACGCTCCCGATGATGACGGTGTCAGCGACAGTGATAAAATGCAAAAAAGTGGCAAATAAAAAATGCATGTTTTTGGCGGTGAGGGAAGAGATATGGTACACTAATTCTGTCTGGTAAGTGAGAAGACAGAAAGGGTGTAAGA
>JGI994J12354_10001318_pt1 | contig 25155 bp, 19 predicted proteins | sample IntmicLarv3ML3BL_FD_12354 | JGI IMG/M metagenome (IMG submission 12354)
AAGGCTTTTTATGTGCGGGGACATGCTCTGCAGCGGAAGTTTTTACAAGCGCATCGGCTTGCGGGTACTTGGTATAATCAAGCTTTTTCACTTTCAATGGCTTAAATCCTCGAAGCATGATGAGCGCTTCATCATTTGGAATACGCAGCACCTCGTCGGGAGTCAAGAGCTTGCGCTTGCCGACGGACTGTGAATCCTGATGCACAGGGGATTTGAATATCGGAGATTTGCTGTATCGCTCGGCACTTACCATAACACTGGCATCACCGGTGCGGTTGGAAACGAATTCAGCGGTCATAGGATCTGTGCAACCTAAGAAAAGTTGCGTATCTGCGTTGCCGATGATTTCCTGCCAAACATCAAACGGATATCGGTTTTTAAGTTGCGCCAGGTTTTGGAATGTGAAGGAGATATTAATGGCTCTTGACCGAACCGTACTAATCTTCTTGTGGAGATCTACGATTTCACCTATATTCGGAAGTTCATCTAAAATGAAGTTTACCGGCACGAGACATCTGCCGCCTTCGCCTTTTTTATCAGCATAGCGTACCAGCTTGATAAACAGGAACGAAAAGAAAAGTGAAGACAAGAATTCTAGTGTACTGTCCTGGTCAGAAATTACACAGAAATAAGCACATTTTGAATAAGCAGGCTTAGTTAGGTTAATATCGTCTCTAGCGGTCATGTCACAGATTATTTCATTCTGGAAAACCTGGAGCCGACTGCCAAGTCCGATAATTACGCTGCCGCGTACTGTTTCAGATGATTGCCGAAACAAATTGAACGGCCCTTTGGCGGGATGCGTGGATGGTAGCGACGTTATGATGCCGGATAGCTGCTGTTCACTTTTGTCAGTCAGTATCTTATAAACGGTTCCGATGTTTTTTTCGCTTACTGGAATGCTGTCGTTTAGTGCAACATATAAAGACAATGCTTTCAGTAGGTTCATCTCTGCGTTGTCCCAAAATGGATCGCCGCGACCGTTCGTAGTGTTTTTGATAATAACGTCGGCAAAGACCTGTGCCATCAACTCTTGATTTTCGATTTCAGAAAGGCAATTCCATGAATCACTGGCCTCAGGCGTTACCAAATTCAAAATCTTTACCTCATACCCTTTGCTCTTTAACCATTCGGAGGTATCCGCAAACAAATCACCTTTACTATCTGTTAGGATAATGCTTTCGCCGCGTTCCGCCGCCAGAAAAATATAAGGCCTAACAAAGGCCCGGCTTTTCATCGTACCTGACGCGCCATAGACCGCAATGTGCTTGTTAAGCATTGTGTCATCCGGCAGGGTTACAGCTTTCCCGTTTATTTCACCCAGTGAAATTCCTTTGATCATATTGATAGGCATAAGCTTTAGAACTTTTGAAAAATCAAGATCCGTCATCCAGCCTGCCGTTCCGTATGTACCTTCAGCAGAGATGGTTAAGTTTCGTTCTTTATCAAAGATTCCTTTTTTCTTTGCGAAGAATTTCAGCCACACAAAGAATGCCGCCATTACAAAAATCAAAAAGAATATGGCCTGCCATCCAAACGAAGTAGAAATCGCTTTCAAGACCGATGTAGCAAGTCCGTAGTTTATTTTTGGAATATCACCAACCGCACCACCGGCAGTCCAGATTGCGTAGTTTTCTCGTTGCTGTCCGATTATCCCGGCGATATACAGCACCAGGTACACAAGTGCAGCCGCACAAAATGCTTTTTTAAGCATCTCTTTATTTTTCATGCGTATGAGCCTCCCGTTCTTCATAAAATGCATGTTCAATTTGCTCGAAGCTGTAGAAGTCCAATTCTATTTTCGCCACGTCGCCAATCAGCTTCGATATGCTTTCCTTTTGCCAATCAAAGCAAAGTATCTTTGCCGCCAATATTCCGCTTTCGGTTATACGGCTAATAAACATCTTCAAACGAACCAGGTCCATATCAAATAAGAGCAGTATCGGTCGCCCGTCTGCATGTTTTCCATCGCACACAATATCATTGGGCTTTCCTTCAATTTCTTCCTCACTTAAAATGAAGTAGGTAAGCTGCATCCAATATTCGTCCTGCATAAGTTGCAATAGCCGAATACCATTTTCGGACAGTTCAATAAAGTGTAGATGTTGCATCCCGTTGTCCACTCTGATTTGCTGCGTATTCTCATTTTGAAAGATGCCGGGTAACAGTGTGCTGCGCCGCTTACCATTTTTATCATTTAGGGTTACAATACTGTTCGGCTCGCCAAACACCAAAAATCTATCAACCTTCTTTGCATACCCGGTATAGATGCTTGCCTGCACTTGATACTCAACTGCAGTTGGCCAGAACATCAGTTTCCTTCCCGTGTTGTACACGATATACCCTGTATTACCGATTGACAGAACGCCGATATACCCCGATGTGATTTTACTGTCCTTTAGATGTGCTTCTGCTCGCAACGCTGACGAGAGCCATAAGGACGGCGGACCTCCACTCAAATGCTCCGGAGCCAATTCTTCCGGATATACTTTTATACCGGCTCGCTTGCACACTGTTATTACCTCTGCGATTCGATGCGCCCTTTCAACGGACAACACATTACCCGACTGATTTACTCCGGATATCTGCATCTTGAAATGTACTCCTGCATCAACTAAAGCCTGCCGACCTTTCTTCGGTAATCGCAGCGTTCTTGTTTTGCGAATTGTACCTATTTTGATATAGCCTTCATTTACAAGTTTTCTAACAGCTCGGATTACCCATTGATTTTCACCAGCGAGTAGCTTCAGGTTTCGCCGCGGATACTCCTTTACATATCCAATCAGTTTTAATATTTCATAGGCTTGAACACCTTTCCTGATTTGCAATTTTTTCACCTGCCTTCCATTGTTTTTTTTGCATGAAATTGTTTGCAATGTCAAACAAAAGTTATCTTAGCTTGATACCTCACCGTAAAAAACTGCTTTGCACTCAGATTTTTCACAGTAAACACAGGCTTTTGGGGTTTACGCACGGTATCGTTTTCGACTTTTTAAGAAAATGAAAAAACGACGCTGTTTTAATCAAAAAACGTCGTCGCTTTTTAGCAGTGCCGTTGCCACCATGCATCAAAATCATGTCGCGGGAAAACATAGATATCCGTCATGTTTTTTGCGCCCAGTTTTGAGTCGTAAAAATGTGAGCAAATCAACCCATTATCATCCGGGAGAAAAAATGTTTTTATGACATCCACTACGATTTTTGTATCCACATTGTCATTGTCGCGTATCAGGCTCAAGGGTTTATCCCTTGCGTAAATATGCCTAATTGCAATGATGCTTTCTGAGAAAAAGGGAAGCTTTCCCCGGTCCTCCTTGAATCGTTCAAGTGCATAAAATAATGGCGCGAAGGAAAATTGTTTTTTTGCATTCAGCATTTTGCCCGGCAAAAGGCTTGGCATTTTTATGTTAATCCAGTTCTTTGCTGTAATGCTAATTTCGATTTCATGAGCCTCAACCAACGCCTCAGCTACAAACTCACGATGCTCCGGCATCGCTGCAAGTGCCGGTAGATTTCGGGCATTAATCGTCAAGCTTTCCACATACGTTATGTAATTGTACAACGTAACATTAAACATGTTCGTGTTGCCGGACAAATAGAAATCCGTCATTTCTTTTATCATTGTACAGCCTTTATCATGGTGCTTTTTTTGTGCATTTAAAGACTCAGTAACTCTACTCATTGCAGACCACCTCACTTTCACTTGGTTTGTAAAATTCAACTTTGCCTGCACGTCTTGTACAGTATGCCGCAACATTTTTAATGTTAATGCTTGGTATCTGCTCAAGGTTTTCCACGATGATTAAATACTTCACATCACCCGAATTTTTTTCATTCAGCGTAGCAGAAAGAATCACCTCTTCGCCCTTATCAATAAAGGCAATTTCATATTCAGTGTCATCTTTCACGAATAAAATTTGCGTGGGATATTGTGTCGGATAAACGCCCACAGCCACATCCTTGAAACGAAGAAACACCCAGAACGCAGCTATCATTTTAAAGTCAACCTGCCTTTCATCAATGCGCCCGGAAGGATAGAGAAGAAAGCGTTTGACATCATATGCCAGAATACGGCGAGCGCACATATTCGATATAATCCGTTTCACATCGCCGTTGATCTTGCTTTCAAAGTACATACATACCTGCTCTTTTTTAAGCGGTCCAAAAAAGCGCATAAACCGCAGTATGTCATATTCGTCACTCTTTATCACAGTCACCACCTCCTATGGTTTATAGCTTGCTCGTTGATGCAAGAATGCATCTAACATAAATTCTGCATCCTCTTCACAGATGCAGTTGAATAATAGTATCGTCACATATGCCACAGGGTTTCTAATCGTGCATACATTTTGCTTGATTTTCTGATATGCTAAATCCACCTTGTAATAGTTTAGCAAGCATAAATAGCTTCTCACTTTTGCTTGGGGGAAGATTGCATCACCTACCTTTAAGCTGCTGGAGTAATACATACGTTCTACGACGTGTCTGAATACCGCAGCGACATCAGATTCAAAATTCTCAAGTTCGCAGTTTTCAATAATTCGGTCAATCTCTTCCGAATCCTCTATCGGGTTTGCCGCATGATAGATAGAATGACTACACTCTTTTTTACTAAAGTTTTTATAACTAGAATCTTTATTACTTGAAGGCGAAAATGACAGGTCTTGAACTGTCGTTTCGGCAGGTTTTGATGTGTCGCTTTGACAGCTCTTGAACGGCGCTATTGGCAGGTCTTGTTCAGATATATCGTCACAAGTCAGAACATTACAGTATGCAACCGCTTCATCACCATCATGCGAGTCAGGAATATTCGGTGTCTGACATGTCATTTCGACATATCTTAAATTGTCGGTATATTCCGCCGCATCGGGTTCCGGTATCTCTGCTTTTGAAATATAAATATGATTTGCAAGTCCGCGACCTCTGCGCTTTTCGAGTATCAGGTCATATTTCACAAGTTCATGGAAGGCTGCTACTGATTTCTTGTACCCGACACAAAGCTCTGCGGCCATCTGTTCGCGAGTGTAAATCACAAAAACCTCGTTGTCTTCATTAATCCATCCGTTCAAATTAGAAAGCTGCATACGCCGCAGCAAAAGTCCATACGCAAGCTTTGCTTCAATGGACATTTTGCGATACTTCTTGTTAATAAATAAAGCGTTGGGGATTTGCAAAAAGCTCATCCCTAACGCCTCTCCTTGCTTGTATAGATTAGAATTCAATCAGTAGCACCCTTTCTTTTATAAGATTTCTGCAGAACAGTCAAGTTTAAATGCATCTCGAATAAGCCGTTGATAGTGCGCTGCTGTCGGGGTCACCGCATCTACATATTCCCCGGATAAAAAACTTACCGAAACCCCTAAACAGGCAGCAAACTTTCTTACAACCGTAATTTTAGGGGATTGTTTGCTTGCTTCATAACGGCTTATTACCTGCTTCGATGTGTCGAAGATTTTAGCAAATTCTTCTTGCGTAAGGTTTAGCGCTCTTCGGATTTCCCGTAATCTGCTGCCAAATGTCGTGGCTTGTCTAGTCATTTTTACCTCCAGCATAAATAGTATTTTGTGTCGCCGCATCTCACGAAGGTGAATCCGATTTACTTCGTTGCCGTTGCTTTGCTTTCTTTTGAAGATCGGCCCTTGATGTGGTTATAAGATCATATTCCTTCTGACTGGCGCGGAATTCAATGCTTAATCTATTTCGGTTTGCACATAACAACCCTTGGCCGCGCTGGCTACGAATGATTTGCATCGTTTCTTCATCCGATAAGGCAAGCACCTTTTGGATTCGGAGTGCTTCATCCTCTTCCATCTGAAGCACAATTTTGAACCGTGAGTTATTGATAATACCTTTGCCGTATTTACCATCTTCCAATGCAAAAAAGTCATTGATGTCTTGCGTAGCGCCGATTGCCGAGCCGCCATACCCACGAATAACCTTGAAAATTTCTAGGACATAATCTGCGGCCAACTGATTACTGGAAGCGCCAATCAAATTCCAGAGTTCATCCAGCATAATAACTTTTTTCTGAATACGTGACTCTTTAGCCTTGTCCCATACAAAGTCAAGTGCAATAAACATACCAAGAGGCAGCAGGTCTTTGCCCATTTCAGAAATGTCCAGTACGATATATTTGTTATCCAGATCCACATTCGTATGCTGTCCAAGTCTATATGCCGAACCGGAAACAAAACGGTTGATGACAAGTGCCAAATGCTTTGTTTCCGGCTTCTTTATCAAAACATCATGTAAGTCCTTCAAAATAGGCATCTCTTTGAATGTAACATCATCCGTCTGATACAGGCTTTCATTTGCGTGTGTAATGCCAAACTGGGCATATGTTTCAACCAATGCAATATCTAAGTAATGTCGCTCTTCATGCGATATGTCCGGTTTGAGCAGCGTATAAAAGATGTGCAGCTGCTGAATCTTGTTTGCAAGAATCGAATCATCACGGCTAGCCAATTCGCCAATTTCGTTATCTGTATCAAGAGATGTTTTTCTGATTTGCATGATATTTATGCAGTCCGGCGATGACGGTGACAGCTTTATATAGCGGCCACCAACAGCAGCGCAGGCGGGGCGGAATTCATGTCCCTTCAACGGCGCAATGATAAACACTTGCGTATCTTGCTCACGAAGTCTAAGTGCCATAAGTTGCAAAAGAAATGTTTTGCCGGCTCCTGACATGCCCATTATACAGGCGTTCGCGTTGCTATATTTAGTAGAATCAAAAAAATCTACAATAGCGACACTTCGGTTATGCTGATTTATGCCGAGCGGTATTCCATGTTGGTCGCATATCTCAAATGACGAAAATGGGAAGGCGGCAGCTGCCGCATCACTTAAAATATTACGTCTGGATTTCCTTTCAATATCAGGGTCAAGCTGCAAGAGCGGAAGACTGGAAATAAACCCTTGCTCATGCTTATAATCAGCACGCTTACAAAGAATATCCATTGACGTGCAAAGGGTTTCAATGGCACCGATACGCTGCTTTAGCGTCTCTTCATCGTCGGCAAATATCTCAATCATGGTATGCATATAGTAAAAATCCTGATAATCACGGTTCATGCTGTCCTTGATATATAATCCCGAAGAGATGGCAGAATCAATTTCTTCAAAATCCTGCCGGGTATCTCCGACATCCCGCATACGACTGCGGTTAATCATGGTTGTTTGCGATATCTTCGATAAAATTTTATCCCGTGGTTGCCGCTTCAAAACAAAATTCAAGTTCACCCCTTCTCCTGCTTCTACCAGGGGATTCAGCCATCCCATTCCAACGCGGCCATTGTAGCCCATTCCTGCGATGTAGAGGTACGCATGATACACGCCGTCTACAACAACGAACTCATGGCTGCGTGTGTCCACAGAAACAGGCGCAAGCACATCTAATATAGTGGTTTGACCTGCTTCAATTTCATTGACATCGGGTATTTTTTCCGGGCGGAGCTTCTTTTTTATGCTTCCGAGGAAATCTTTTAATTTGAATTTCTTGCGCGGTTTTTTCACCTTTTTCGGTGGTTGTGTTGATGCCAGTTTGTCCTCCGTGGTGAATTTTTTGAGTGTGTCCGGTTTCGATTTTACTTTCATTCTTCAAGACTCCCTTCGCATTCGTAAACCTCTGCAGGCATTTCTGACAGTGACGATGAATAGGTGCTGCTTGCGGCGGAACCTTTATTGAGAATGTCATATAAAAGTCCAATAACCGCAGCATCCGGATTTCCCCATTCGATGGATTCCAACCCGCAAAAATCCAGATATTTACGAGCATTCTGCGCCTCTTCATAAAGTCTTGCCGAGATGTCTGCAATTTTGTTGCTTCTGGTTTTCATGCCTTCCTCAAGTTGAATAACGATAAAAAAGCGGTGTGTTACCGCTTCGTTGACCGCCAGATACCGTACCATATCAATGTTGTCCGCTATCATTTCTTTACAGCGCTCATTCTGCTCTTTGTCGTAGTATTCCCACATACGCTTCTCATAGGCATTGATATCTGCTTTTTGAGTTCGAACGCAAATTTGAAGGTTATCCGGCGCAATCTTTAAATATTGTGCAAAGCTCATGATAATGCTCTGTTGCTCCATATATGATTTAAGATAGAAATTCACCGGAAGAATTTCAATAATTTTAACGTAACGGCCATCCTTTGTGACGATGATATCATCGGTTATAGCCGATATCGGCAACCATTCCTGTGTGCTGTTTTTATAAACGCCTAACTGCTTGACCTGTGCCTTTGCCGAGCCGAATAATAATCCCTTAATGTTCATTACAATCCCCCCTGTATGTGATGATTCGCTTGTTGCTATGATACCGCCACCATGTCTTTGCAAACCGTGACAGACAGTCGTCATATATACCGATAAGTGCAAAACCGCCCACCGGCACAACAAAAGTTATGCCTACAATGATTCGCCACGTTAAATCAAAGGGAACCAACGCCAGCGATAAAAAAAGAAGCGGTAGTGACAAAAAAACCGCTTCAAGGGTATTTCTTATTTCGAATAAGCCAAACAATTTTCCTGCATCTGTGAAATTTGCAGGGATATAATACTCCTGGTACATGAACATCAACTCCTCTTTATTAAATTGGGGCATAAAAAAACTCGCAAGCCGTAACTTGCGAGCAATAGGTTTTCGTTATTCTTTTGGAGATTCTTCAGACAACTTTGCATAAAGCATTGGGTAATTTGTAGCACCGTGAACTACACGATAAATGTAAACCGTATTGTCTATAACTCTGTAAAATGCAATATAGGCTTTTATCAGTAACATACGAAATCCAAACTTTTGCATTTTTACTTCCGGAACTGAACGGCCAAGCTTGGGGAATGTTTTTAAATGATCTGTCTTTCCCATAATTTCATCGTACAATCTGAGTGCAGCATTACGGTTATCTTGTGCAATATACAGCATAATTTCTTCAAGATCGTCAAGGGCTTCTTGTAAAAATAATACGTTACATATTTCCATCAATCAGCCCTCTTAATCGCACAGCAACCTCTTCGGAGGTATAGGCTTTCCCGCCGCTTAACCGATTGGCTTCGGCGGCAAGCAACTTTTCACGCAAATCCAACATTTCCTCGCGAAATTGATATGCGGCAATGCTCATAACCACTAAATCGCCTTCACCGTTTTTTGTCAAGAAGATAGGTTCCTGTTTTTCTTTGCATAACTCTGATATAACATTGTATTCGTTCCGAAGGGTAGTTGATGGTTTTATTAACATGTAAGCTCACTCCTTTGATATTATTCTATACAAATTATATCATTATTATTCCGGAAAAGCAAGGGTTATTTAAATGAAATTGTAAAATGAAAAGTTGTTTTGAAATTAGTCATTTTGAAATAATCCAAAACGGCCCTCCCGCAGCGGCGTCACCGCGTGCCTCCTTCAATATAATTGATAAATCCCATTCTTTCTCAGAACGAGATCGGCTTACAGGATCAGCTACAAGAATTTTACCGGAAGCCGTCACTCCGCGCAAAACAATGAAATGCCCGGTCTTCGTAAAATGTCCCTTTTGCATAATTGCAATGATCAGTTTCCCATCTGAAAGAGCATCTACAAGCACCTGTCCGTCATTCTTTCCGGCACCTTGAACCTTCAACCCGTAATACTCCGCACCTTTGGGAATAAGACTATGATAACTGCCGCTGCCTATACACCTATGGCCATTTGCAGCCGACCAGTTTGAAACCTCCACAGGATCTCTTGTTACACCGGTTAAAGTTGATACAACCATTGCAAGCGCAGTTGGGCCGCAACCTTCATTTCCAATAGTGCCGGAACGTCCGTACAAGGTATTCGCCCAGCGGCTGTCAAGCTGATTGAAGTACACAACTTGCGTGCTGCCTTCACCAAAGGTAATTCCGGAATAATCAAGTCCACTAGCACTTAGATAATCGTCATCACTATCAGACAAGTATTGCGGTGCCGTCGTTGTGGTGAATAATAGCGTCGCCCAATTCTTCTGCTCTTCGTTATAGTTGAGCTTATTCATAAGTGCATCCGAATCAATGGTGCTTATTGTGATGGTAGCTTTCGTTGTGCTGGAGCCACCCTCTTCTTCCGCTGCAACCTCTTCGATGGTAATACTATATTCCATGCTATCTTTAATCAGTTTCTTGATTTCGGCTTCGTTTAAGTTGTATACATCCTGATCGGCACGCACACCATCTATGGAAATCAGCCAATAAATATCAAGAGATTCACCATCATCAACTACTTCAACCTCGTCATAGTCATCAATATACTTCGATTTGATGTCTGTAATTATCTCGCTTCGATAATCTTCAATCCGATCATAGACGGACACCATTGAATCTGCATATTCCTTACGTTCTACCAGTTCTGCATCAGGAACAGTACCCCAGCCAAACAAAACCGCAGGAAGCGCAGAAATGACAATAACAGGAATCAAAATAAAAACAACCAGCAGAATTATCGCTATTTTAATAAACAGAGGTGCAAAGGATTTCACTGCTTGCACTGCAGCGCCTTTTACTCCACCTGATGCAAACCCTTTCGCGATATTCTTTAGGCCGCGTGCAATTTGCGCAGCATCAACTGCTTTTTGAAATCCGCTTTTACTCATTTCCGTCCTCCTTTCGGAGTTGTCTTAGGATCAATCGGCTTGATATTTCTGTTGTTATTTGCCGATTTCATTGGAGGGGTTCCGTTGACACTTCGGCTTGTTATAGGTGATGCATCTGGAGCATTTTTGTTGGAAGCGCCGGGCATTCCTGCTTGTGGACGATTGGTTCCGCTTGCACGGTGTGCATTCGTTCTTCCTTGTGGATGTTGCCCCGGTGTGCCTGTGCGTACATTCTGAATAGGTCCGCTGCCGGTATTTTTGTGAACTGTAGTCTGCTGTGAATTTGGTGCGGATGCAGCGTTGATGGAATGTGTACCGCCAGATGAATTATTTGATATCGTTCTATTATTAATCAGCGGAGGCGCATCCTGTCGAATGCTATGCGCAGCATGATTACTTCTGGATTGATTTTGTACGGTTGTGTTTCCTATCGCTGTATTCTTGGCCGGAGGTGCTGCATTTTTAGGACTTGCATTGTTTGGAATAGGCCCACCTGCCTTTTGATTTTGCAAAATAGTTGACGAACCATTTTGCGCAGTTTGAGAAGAAATGGAAGTGTGAGCGGACTTATTCATAGCATTATGTTGTCCGCCTTGTGTACGATTGTTGTTATTAGTCTGACTGCTTGGAATAACCGTGTTGCTTCTACTTGCCATCATGTTTTGATGTTTCATTTGCGCACTATTGTGCGTAGCTGAGTTGTCTGATACAAGCATAGGCTGATTGCCCGGTTGTCCATGTTGTGCCTTATTTTGCGAATTGACCGCGTTTTGTGCATTCGCACTACGCTGACTGTGAACTGTCTGTGCAGTATTTTGAACAACTCCTGTGCCGTCATGAACAGTTCCTGCGGCATGCGTAGTGCTTCTGCCATTTTGCGTGTTCGTATTTGAAACAGCTTGCTGGTTTGCGTTGTTAGACGAACTGCTTACATTTCCTGCAGTGTTATTTTGACGTACCGTATTTTGAGACATTGCGCTATTTTGGAATGCGGCACTGCCAACATTTGTTCCCCCCGCAGTTCCTTTGGGGTTATTGCTTACAGGTGCAGCGCCATTTGTTCGGCTGCCGCCTCTACCAGTGCCTGAAGCGCCACTTGGCTTGCCCGCTGCAGCGCTGCCGCCCATTGCACCGGCACTCTTGCGAGAAACACTGGAAATCATATTTTTTGCAACTGTGTAAGCAACAAAACCGGGGAATCCACCGCCAAGAGCATCACCAGTGATAGCCGGATTAAGTCCAATCTTTACGATATGGCTGTCGATTTTACGCGCAACTCTGGCAAGTGCAACAATCAATACTAGCCAGGGTAAAAGTAGCTCACTTGTCGGTATAGTTGCCATAGCTGATAATATCATTTTAAGAAAAACAATATTCAGTATCATCATAAGCATCATAGATGCGTACATCCGAACCCAACCCTTGAAAATATCATGCGTTGATTTGCTGCCGCCCATTGCAAAGGCAAGCGGGGACAAAAATGTGAGAACGGCAACCACGACATATCGTTCACCAATTTCAAAAAGAAGCTTAAATATTTGAAACATCATGATCAGTCCAAAGATGATTACAAGAAGCCATCCGGCAGATCCAACACCGCTGAAAGAGCTTTCACCCAAATTCGCTATGGTGACATCCGGAGGGATGTCAAGTAATTGCATCACTGAACCTGATATGCCAAGCGCGATTTCGCATACCTGTCTGCTTGCAAGCAGAAGGAAGCCAAATATACCCGTTCGGACAAGTAAAATATGCGGGTTCTCACCGTCAAATCCGAAGCCTGACAGCATGGATTTCAGTGCTTGGAAAACACAATTTCCGATTAAGAGTGCCCAGCCAACCGCAATGAACACTTCAACCATCGTACTTATAATTGGAACGTGTGTTTCAAAAAAGGTTAGATCGGCATTCATTACGCCAAGAAGTCCATTGGCGCAGTATGCCACAAGGTCAAGTATCAATCCATATAACCACTGGAACAGACCTTTTATAATCGGTTCTAAAATGATAAACACCTCCTTAAATAGAATTGGCGGAGGTGTTATTTACAACCTCCGCCGAATGCTTTGGATTTTTATGTTATTGTGTTCAAGCCTGTGAAGAGCGGTCTGATGTATGCGATGAATGCGCCGATGCCGTTCACAACGGCCCACGCAATCCAGATTCGCTTTAACCAGTCCCATGATTTATCAACCTTTTGCTGATTACTTGACATCTTTGCTCCGATAACCGCAACCGCACTCATGAGTCCGGCAAGCACTGTTGAAATGCCGGCAACCTTGGTGTAAACGTCAACGATAATACGGTTTGCAACCGTCCACATATCATCGGCTGCAAATGCGGTCATAGCCGCAAGCGGAACTAAGCATAGGACAAAAAGCACCTTGTAATGTTTCATGAAGAAGTAATTGCATTTGTCTACGGCTCTTGCGATTTTTTGCATAAAAAAATACCTCCTGAAATTTATTGTATATAAAATAGAAGAGGGCGTTTACCCTCTTCTATGAACTTTATTCACCCGTCTGCGGAAGCTTACCCTTGGGTGTCCATTTCCGCCACACTTTAATTGTCCAAGCGTCATAGGCATGAATTACATCATTGCCGAACATACCGCTCAGGTGAATATTGTTTGTAAAGCTTTGTCCATTTGCAAGTGTTGGCAGCGCCGTAACATACAAGCGTGTTTCCTCAACGCTCTTGAATCCAACCGGAACTGTGCCGAAATTGAATCGCAGTTCGGTTACACATTCGTCCTGACCCAGTACGTTTCCGAAATTCAGTTCAGAACTGACCGCAGTATCAATGTTACTACCCCAATCACGCCAGTCGCTACTGTAATTTGTTTTGAAGCTAACGGTCAGGTTTACCTGCGAATTATAAACGCCTGTCTGAACCTTTTGCAGTCGTACTGCATGGGTGGGAAGCACATCGACCCAGTTGAAGTTTGAAAGCTGAACATTGGAACTGTTGGACACGTTGGAAATGGAATAATAAAAGCTGTCACCCGGCTGTGTTTCATAAATCCCTGTTTTGCCAATAGTCAACCCAAGCTCTAACGGTTTATTTTTGACAATGATGTCATAGATTTTGCCTTCATCCTCGATATCCACATACACGGGTGTGGTGGTCTTATGATATCCATGCGGCGCTTGCGTTTCCCAAATTGTGTAATGTCCATAGGGCAGCTTCCTTGACGTAGCGCTTCCGTTGGCATCGGTGGTGAGTGTGTCAACCGTCTTGTTGTTATCGTCTTTGATTACAAAGGTTGCTCCGGGCAGTCTGTCGCCGTCCATTTGTCCGGTCGTATTGTTATTACCGTCCGAAACCTTCATAATATGAATTTGACCTTCAATGATATGGTTTGTAACATTGACGGTTTTGTTTTCACTCCAGTTCAATTTGAACATGGTTGGCAACGGTGAATTTGTAAAGCCTTCAGGCACAACCTCCTGCCAGTAATAAGTTCCCGCCTTTAATCCTTCAAAGATGAGATGCCCTTGCACGTCGGTTACACCTGTCTTTATAACAATCTTATTGCTATCAAGCAACAGGAACGGCACATTTGCCATCGGCTTACCCGCGTCGTCAACTTTTACGAAATTGACAGTTGCCAGTTTGTAGTTTTCAAATGTAACCTGCTTTGAATCACCCCAATAGAGTGAAACCGTTTTGGGCTGACCGTCCGGCTTATCGTATCCGGCATTGGGGTTTTTCGTTTCAAGAATGCGATAAGTACCCGGCGTCATATCCACAATTCGAATCAACCCGTTTGCATCAGTACGATATGTCCCGATGTGTTCACCATTGTCGCGTGCTACGGTGAATTCAACATTGGAGAGAGCGCTCTTTGTTGTATGGTCGATTTTCTTGAGTGTCAATGTTGCAAATTGGTAATCCTTAAAAACCACCGTCGTATTGCTGCCGGCTTTCACTTGAACATTTTGCGTTGCACTGCCCTGGAGAACGTAGCCGCCTGTTGCTGCACCATTACTTGACGATTCAGAGTTTCCTCCGAAACTGCTTGAAGGAAATCCTGTGTATGTTCTGCCGTCCATAATGTAATAGGCTTGCGTTCCTTGGCTGTAATAGGTTACATCGCCTATGCGGAACCGCACTATGCCGCCCGAAATGTAGGTATATACATCGTAGTCATCGCTGTAACCGCTGTAAGTCCGACCGTTTTCAATATAATAGGCACTGGAGCCGGAAGCGTAGTAAGTAATGCCCCGATAGGTGAAATGCACCCGATTGCCGGAAACATAATAGGAAACGCCGTTATAGTAATCACTGCCGATGTAATCCGGATACTGCGGCGAATTCTGGTAGCCGGACGGCGGCACAAGCTCTGTTACCATGTACCATCCGGGTTGCAGGTTCGGCACAAGCACATTGCCGGTGGTATCAGTGGTATAATTGGAGCCTACCAGTGTTCCGTCAATCTTTCGTACTTCGTAAACTGCACCGGACAAGCCATTGTTTTTCAAGGCATCAATCTTGTTGATTAAGATGCCGCCTTGCTTGTAGTTATACAGTTCAACGTATGCCGGATTGCCTCCTGCGATATTCACAAGCTTTACGGTTCCGTCTAAAATGTACCCGGACGGAGCCTTCGTTTCAAACACCTTGTAAAACCCGTCATCTAAGCCGTTCAGCATAATTTTACCGCTGGCATCTGTGACTTTCTCTGCAACAAAGGTATCGTCTGCTTTTGTGATCTTCACGGTTGCACCTGTCAAGGGAGATTTGCTGTCACCATCCAGTTTCGTAACAGTCAACCCGCCAAGCCGCTGATTGAAAAATTCCAGTGTGTAAATTTTATGGTCAGAAATATGGATTGTTTGGATATTGTTACTCAGCTTATAGCCCGTTGGAGCCTTGATTTCCACGACCTTGTATCCTCCCGGCTTTAATCCGGGGATATAAATTTGCCCGTGATTATCTGTTGTGTATGTGCCGTCGCCTGTGCCAACCACCGCACCGCCAATGTCAGTAATCCTGAATGTGGCGTTTGCCAATGGTTCGCGGGAGGACTCATCGAATTTCTTAATGAGCAATCCGCCCATCGGCTTGTTTGTAAAAGACAATGTGTACGTCTTACCATCCATACCGATTTGAATCGTCTTAGGTGTACTGTCCAAGATATAACCCTGTGGAGCTGTTTCTTCGCGGACAACGTAGGTTCCCGGCTTTAAATGGGAAATCAAAATGCTACCCATATGGTCAGTTGTGTACCGTCCGCCGTTTTCACCAACGGCAGTTCCCGCACCGGTTGTAATGAAGAATCCTGCACCGGACAAAGGTGCGTTTGTTGTTTCATCAACCTTTTTTACCAGTAGATTCCCGTATGGATAATTGGCAAAGGTCAATTCAACAATACTGGTTCCGTCTGCTTTTAGCCATGCCTGCTGCTGCGAATTCTCTGACAGCAGGTAGTTTTGCGGCGGTTGAACTTCTTTTACAATATATCCGCCGGGCTCCAAGCCGGAAATGATTATGATGCCGGTATTGTCCGTTGTATAACGCCCAATAAGCGTTCCGCTTGTACCGCTTACCGCAGGATTGACCTGATATAACTCGAATGCTGCACCGGGAAGTAATTCGCTGGTGATAGCACAAGTCTTTTTTACCACAATGCTGTTTAACGGATAGTTTATGACATCTTCTGAAGCTGTTGAAACCGAAAGCTGTTGAATGCTTGTTGATGTTTCTGCCTCACCTATGTCAGGCGGCACATCATCGTCCTGCGGATTCTCCTCAGAAACGTATATCAGTCCGCTGGTTGCGCTGGGTTCTATCATGCCTTCGCTTGCCATTGCAATCGGAACCATGAGGGATAACAGGATGCAGAGAACAGTAAAAAGTGCGAAGCCTTTTTTCAAAACATATCTCATTTATGTTTACCTCTTAATTTGAAATTTACGGTTTTTGTTAAGTACACCGCATGAAAACTTTAAAAGTCTATATGAAAAGGAGAGCCTGTTCTATGTTTCAGACAGACTCTCCCATAGGCAATGGAATATTATTGTGCGTTGTTTGGCGCAGTCGGCGTCAATACCGGAACATCAGGCTCAGTTGGTGTCAATCCCTGCTCAGTTGATGAAGATGGCAGAGCATCTTGTTCTTTCTCTTCCTGCGCGGGTGCGTCGGGAACCGAAATTGACTGTTGCACTGCGGGCGTAGCTGCAGCCGTTTCATTTTGCGGTGCAGCATTTTCCTGCGCTTGAACAGGCGCAGCCACGGGAGCTGCATTCACCGGCATTGCAGAAACGGAAGTGACTTGAGCCGCTCCGATTCCGTTCATCTCATTCCATGCCTCAGCGCCTACGCCGCTGTACGCATTGTCACCTAATGCAAGGAATACATCCCTTGTCGGATTGGATGCTTTTGCATAGCCCGGTGCCGGGCGCACCTCTGTATAGCGGTACCAACCGGGCTGGCAGTTCGGGATAACGATTTGCCCGTTTTTATTCGTAACAAACGTACCTAAGCTTCTGACATCACCGTAAAAGGATCCATTGACCGCATAGAAGACTTCGAATGCGGTATTGGGAATTCCTTTATAGCTTAATCCGTCAATCTTATTAATCACCAACGAAGGCAACCGCGTGTTTTTCACCCTCAGGTTATAATCCTGATTGGCAATAATGTTAATTTCCCATGTGTTCGGCGACGGCAACCCATACCCATTTGACGGGTTAATTTCAGTCACACGGTACATACCTGATAAAAGATTCGGGATGATAATTTGCCCGTTTTCATCGGTATAAAACGGTGTGCCTGTCAACGCACCCTTACCGGGGTTGTCAATCTTCTCAATGGAGAAGGCTGTGCCTTCAATTGCCTTTCCTGTCCTTGAATCTGTTTTTGTAAGGATAAAGGAAGGCTGGCGTGCATTCTCAAACTTCACGCTATTGTCTTGCCCGGCAACCATCGCAATGATTTGGCTGTTATTCTCAGAGATATTATACCCATAGGGTGCTTGAATCTCTGTAATTTTATAACTGCCAGGCAACAGCTCCGGAATATAAATCCGTCCGTCTGCATCGGTGGTGAATGGACTGCCGGTAATAGGACCATTGCTCGGCTCGCCAATTTTTTCAATGGAGAAGATTCCGCCGCCAAGAAGCTTTTGCGTATCCTTATCCACTTTCAAAACTGTAAGCGATGGCATTTTTGTATTCTTGATGGTTATCATGCCGGGTTTGCCGATATTCGCATACACGTTGTAAACAGTGTAGTCAGGCACATAACCGGTCGGCGGCGTAATTTCTACAATGTCATACCAGCCGGCATCCACGTCAGGAATTAGGATTTTGCCGTTTGCATCCGTTGTTACTGTATAGTTTTGCAGTGTATTGCGATTTGTCACACGGAACACAGTGTTGCTGACAGGTTTGTTGGTTTGGCTGTCAATTTTTAGGATTTCAATATACGGCTTTGCATCATTTTTGAAAACCACAGGCGTTGTCTTGCCGTAATTTACCGTGGCAATAACGGTTGCGGTTGATAGCACATATCCGGGAACTGTTGCAACTTCGGAAATCGTGTAATCGCCGGGAAGCAAGTCTTCAATAAGAATTTTCCCCTGTGCATCGGTAGTATAGGTCTTGTCAAAGCTTAATGTAGTGTTTTGCACTCTTAGCTTGATACCTGCTATCGTTTTTGTCGCATCCAGACTGTCTATCTTTGTGATTTCAATTTTACCAAGTGGATTGTTTTGGATTTTAACAGAGGAATTTTCGCCGTTTACCACAGTCACAGGGTAGGTTTGAGCATTAAGTTCATAATGCGGCGGTGGGTTTTGTTCTTGGAAATAATACTCGCCTGCTGCCAAGTCTTCCACTGTCGCCGTTCCATCCGCACCGGTGATTAAATCCCACGTTTGACCCGTCGCAGGATTGGTTAATTTTATATTCGCACCGGGTAAGTGTTCACCTGTGACGGAATCAACCTTAATGACTGTTGTGCTGCCAAAAGGCTCATTCTTGAAAACAACAGTTGTTTCTTTTCCATAAGAAACTGCTCTTGTCAAAACTTCAGTAGACAATTCAAAGCCGGGGATTGTCGCAACCTCTGTGATGGTGTAATCTCCCGGCTTTAAATCAGTCAGATGAATTTGACCGCGTGAATCTGTTGTTTCGGTCTTGTCATAATTAAGCGTGTCGCTATATACGCGGAGCCGAACTCCCGGCATCGGCAGTCCCGTCTTTGCGTTAATCTTTGTGATTAGCATACTTCCAAAGGGATGATTCTGGATTTTTACATAAGAAGTATCTCCCGGCAGCACAATGACGGTTTGTGGGCAGGCGCTCAGTTCATAGCCCGGAGGCGCATTCTTTTCCTGCACGGTATATTCACCGGGCGGAAGATCAACGCTTGCGGTTCCGTCAGAACCGGTGATAACATCCCACGTTTGCCCTGTAGCGAGGCTTGTAATCATAATGTTTGCACCTTGCAGGTGTTCACCTGTAATAGAATCAACCTTAGTGATTATAACCGTTCCGAAGGGTTCATTTTTGAAAATTGCCAAGGTTTCCTTTCCCCATTGAACTGTTGCTATTACAAGCTCACTCGACAGGACGTATCCCGGCAGGGTTGCAATCTCTGTTATGATATACGCGCCTTCTGCAAGGTCGATTGCGTCAATCAATCCGCCATTTTTCGTGACATATTGATTTGAAAATCCTGTCAATGGGTTAGATACCCGCAGTGTTACACCGTCCATTGGCTGCCCTGTAATCGAATCAATTTTTTTGATTTTGAGTTTTCCATAGGGCTCATTCTCGAAAATTACAGAAGCGGATGCTGTAGCCCCTGCTTTTACTTCCACCGTTTGTGTTCTCACATCGGGAGGTGCGTAATGGGGCGGCGGTGACTGCTCGGAAATTTCGTAAAATCCATGTGGAATGTTTTCAATTTTTATGAGCCCGTCTATAATGGTGAATTCAATGTTTTCGCTGATTTGAGGTGAGCTAACTCCAGAGCTTGCCGTAACAGAAAAATTAATATGAGAATCATCACTGGAAATTCCCTTTACATGAAATGTTGCACCGGCTACTCTTTCTCCGGTTTTTGCATCTCTTTTTTCTATCAGCAATTCTGACCAGTCATTAACAGTATATTGAAAAACAGAATTATCACCTTGAAAAGGTACGAAATTATATGCGTAACCCTGCCAAGCGTTGCCCAAATCTGAGCCTCCAATATATGCGACAGTGAATTCCATTTCGACATTATTTATTCTGCCTCGAATTGTAAAGTCAACAGTACCTTGTTGGTCTGCCAGTTCCTTGTCATACCAGATTTTAAGTCGGGTTCCGGCAGGAATTCTGTAAGCAAGGATGTTGTCCCAATCACCGCTGACATACAACTGTTGGTAAAATAGGTTGCCATCGGCATCAGTCACTTTGATTTTACCCTCCTGTGCAAGTTGCTTTACTGCCTCGTCCCAGAAGATAAAGCGGTATTCGGTATATGGATAATCACTTATAACCTCATATTCATTGACAATCCAGTCACCTTCGACCATGTTGGTCGTACCGTCTCCGTTCACCGGCTCAAACTTCCAATTGATTTCAGGCGGCGAATATGGGTTTGCTTTACCTGTCAAATAAATGTTTTTCATGGCTGAGAGTATTTTTGTGTTGCGGGTAACATCGGTGCTGTGAACCTTCCAAACATCCAATGTGCTCTCATCATCACCATTTTTAATATAGTGCCATACTGCACATTGCGTCGCATAATATGCATCTATCTCATTGTCCAAATTCAGTTGGTCCGGTGTCCTGTATGGAAACCCTGCACGCATAATGCCCAGAATTTTTTTATCACGCTCTGACAATGTTGCATTAGCACCTACCATGTACTTCTTGTCCCCGTGACTTGCCACACCGCGAAGGCCGGGGTCAATGCAGTACGCAGGGAACTCCAAGTCTTCGCTTGAGGAATTAATCCATTTGGCAATGTGCATATTGCCCATTACGCCGTTGTAGTCCAATATATCTTCAAGCCGAATGTGTGAAGATATTGTGCGAACTGAAGCATCTCCTTGATGCAAATAGTCAAGCGGTCCGGACGGCGTGGAGCCGTCCTTTGTTTCTGCTGCAAACGCAGGGATGCTGCAAAACAACGATAACATCATAATCGTTACAAGCAGCAGAGAAATTGCTTTTTTCAATAAAATACATCTCCTATCATTGTAAATTTTATATAATAAAAAGGCCGTTGAAATCAATCAACGACCTTGTAGTAATATTGAATTATGAAGGTTAAAATCCCGAATCAAACAGTTCCACAGAACCGCCAAAATCAATGGCGCAACCCATATACTTGTAATTCGTATTCATATAATTACCGTAGTGACCGGGAGATGACTTCCATAACCCATGAGAAACATCAGCACTTGCATAGGTTGTTGCAATGTTTTCTCCCAACCCGATATAAAGCCCAAATTTCTTTGCCATAGCACCAGGACCACCATAAGTTGGTGATTCATGATCAAAGTAATCATTGACCATAAAATCAATGGACTTGATTCTTGCCAACGCTACCAGGTTCTTGTCGCGTGTAAGCGGAGCCGTGCCTTTTTCAGCTCGTGCCGCATTTACAAGCCCTATTAGCTTTTCCTCTTCACCCCAGAAGTATTTTTGATGATTGCCATACAAATTATCGTGAAGGCTGCCCATATCCCAGTCATGCAAATCCAGAACTCGCACAAGAATTGTAACCAGCTCAGCTCTGGTAATTGTAGCGTTCGGTCGGAACGTATTATCAGGATAGCCCTGGATGATGTTATGCCTTGTCATTTTCGCCGTTGCTACTTTGCAAGCATCGTTACTATACGAATCGAAGTCCGCAGCGTCACTGAATCCGAGGTTGGTATTTGCCTCTTCATATTGCAGCATGTTCGCAAGAAACAGCGAAATGTGCTGGCGTGATGCGCTTTTATTGCAATCGTCCATCTGGTAAAGCGTTTGTCCTTCATCAACGATTTTATGGATGAGCGTAACGTCATTCCCGAAAATGCCGGATTCACTTGCAATCATGAATGAGTTATAAAACCACTGAGATTGCGTAGTCGGATAATTTAGGCTTCTGAATACGGAGAACCCGCCATTGAATCTGACCGGGCGAAGATTAAATCTTGCAACTATGGTTGCGAATTCCGCATAGCTTATCGGAGCATCCGGCTTAAAACTGCCATCAGGATACCCTGCAATATATCCTTTTTCAACGAATCTTGTAATATTACTTTCCGCCCAATGGCCGCTGATATCATTCAGTGTAACAGCAGAAGTGTTTAACACCTGCACAGATTCATATTGAGATGCAGCGGGGCGCGGCACAATAATCGGAGAAGTTGCTATTCCGGATAGTGGATGATTTCCTCTCGAAATATCGCCGAGCAATCTACCAAGTCCGGGATCCCCGCCATTGAATCCTGTCATATCAATGTTGACCGGTTCCGGATGAATCGGTGTAGGAGTCGGTGCCGGGGTGCTTTCCATAGTAAGGTTCGGATAGACATAATCGCTCGGTAACGGTTCGCCTGCATGTAACTCATGATAGGTCACAAATTCACCGTTTGGTGTACAAATGAAAGCGTGATAGCCGTCACTTAAAACTTTCCGCCAAATGGTGTGCGTGGTAATATTGACCTCCATAACGCTGCCCGGCTGATGATATTCCGTAAGCTCCCGCACTTCGAAAAAGATGGGGCCTAAGTCGTAGTAGAAATCAGGGATATCAGTGGGCAGGGCAAAAGCGACGGAGCCTAAGCTCAGTATCATTGACAATAGAAGTATAGCCGATGTGAATTTTTTCATATGTTATGTGTCCTTTCTAACCTTTGATTATGGAATAGCGCGTTAATTGCGCCACATTCATTTCACCTTATCAAGCCATCGTGAAATAAGCTAATAATTTTAAACAAGCTGCTCAAATAAGTTTTGAACCGCACGGCATACGTCACTCCATGAAATGTCGCTTGCATACATATAGTTTTTACTGTAGTCTGCCCATAATCGTTTCATTTCCGAATCACCCAAAATAACTTCCAGTGTGTTTGCTGCTGATTTCATTCTGTCTAATGATGCGCGATTTTGTGCGGTAGCACGCAATGCGTTTCCAAGCAATGTCATATCAATACGTTCGCCATAAAGCTTAGTCAGAATGAAAATATCGTAAAAATCTCTCATTCGCGTATTGGCTGTACTTCGGGAAAAAATGGTTTCCAACTTTTCGGCGAGAACTGTCTCCAAGTTGTATGCTAAAATATTGAGTGTTCGATTTTCAAACATCAACGGGTATTGATAAGTAATGGCACGCGGCGTAATTGCATCACCGGTAGTAACGTCGATTTTTAAAGGAATCTTCATGTTTTCAAACCGCGCCTCTAAACTTGCGCGCATTCCTCCGTATTCTGCCTCCTCTCGTATGGGAGCAACGCTTTTTAACGCAAATTCAATATTGTCATCCAGCAGAATTGCTGCTATTTCGGTTAACATCTCTTGAAGATTTTGTTGGGTAAGCGAATATCCCTTAATTGTTGTATCCATGTCTACCGTCGCACGCGAGTCCAGTCCAACCATTGATGCAATCAGAAGCCCGCCTTTTAAGACGAAATTATTTTGATAGTGTGACTGCGCTATGCGCTCAAGCAGCCGTTCCAGCATATAATTTGCCATGATGCTTTGAGCGTTTACTTTTGTCTTTTCTGACAAATTGCGAATCAAGGCTTTTAGTTGTACAGCCGTATTCATAATAGTACCTCCAAATATGTTCTGACTTTCTTATCGACACCGAATAGCGCCGCATATTCCATCAGCTTGGGAATGTTTTTTTCGCGCTTTGCCGTATAGCGTTTGAATGCATCGGTCGTAAGCGCAAGGTCAACCTGGTTTCGGGGATTTAGACAATCACACAAGGAGCGCTCCGTGTCATAAACTCGAATGTCTCTTCCATACATGGTTTTTCCGATTACAACACCAAGTTCATGCCATTCTTTTCGGATAGATATAACCTTTAGGTTATCTCGGCGCAGTCCATCTTGATTGAATCCTCGCGGAACTGTAACGGTATACTGTAATGGACTTCGGTCGGATAGGTCATGTACAAATAATGCGGTATCGTGAGAAAAAATTGCCACCCGACAGATGCCCTGCAAACGATACATCTCATCGTCAAATGAACCCGGTGTACTATATACGCCGGCACGCACCTTTGACAGCTTTCCGTTTTCAACGAATGTAGCAATGGTTTGGCGATGAATACCAAGTGAAGTTACTTCTCTGGTGAGAATAAGTCCATCATTTTTCTCAATCAACGCATTTAATTTTTCAGCGTCATTCACAACTCTATCACCTCGCTTGACAAATCTTGTGATAATTATAGCTTAATGTAGCGTTTTTGTCAACTCCTAATGGGAATTTATTGTGTCTCCACGGCTTGAACCAGAATGCGCTGTGTTTGTGCTTGCCCCGCAAGACAGGTAATAAGTGTAATGCGGTTATCTCCCGTTTCAATTAAGCTGCTCCAGTCATCGGCAGCAATTGTTTTTCTGGTCGTTACCGTATAGTGCCGAATGCCAAACTTCGTTTTCCAAGTGATACGCGCACCTTCGTTGATGCTATCAAGCTTGCCGAACCAGGGTGATTTGTCATTGAAATTGTGTCCCAGGATTCCCACATTTCCGTCAAACAGCGCTGTGTTGATAAAGTGTCCCGCTACGTTTTTGATGTTATCAAGATTTTCGCCGTCTTCCGCCACAGGTAAATTAGTAAGCCCCAACGACGGAATGCTCAGTACCCCAACAAAGCCATTCGGAATTTCCAAGAACCGAAGAGGCGTAACCGCTGCATTGTTAAAAACATTGCCGGTGATGTCACTTATAGTATACCTGTCTCTGATTCGCATAAACATAACTGCCAGCTCCGCATGCGTAATGTTATTTTTGGGGCGGAAAGTATTGTCTTCGTAACCGAGGATAATGCCTTCCTTGACCAGTGCTGATACATACGGATATGCCCACGCGCCAATCTCACCCGTATCATCAAAGGGCGAGTCTGCAGCAGACTGCGCGGATGATAGAAGGTACGAGAAGACCTTGGCGAGTTCCTCTCTTGTGATATTGCCGTCAGGCTTGAAGGTCTGATTACCATACCCGTTCATTAATCCGGATTTCGCAACTTTGATTACATCCGTGTCGGACGTGTCTGTGAAAATGTAATGGCTGCCCTTGTCAATTAACGGTAGCTTTCCGAGTACCTTCGCCACATCCAACCTTGTCACAAGTGCGTCGGGATTGGCGGTTTGAAAATACCCATTGTCACTCATGTATTTCATGGGGATATCGCTCCAGTCCGCTGCAAAGGCAGTTGTAGACAATGCTACTGCGCAAATTATAAGGGTTATAAGAATTTTCTTCATCTTGTATATTCCTCTCTCCATTTATTTAGTATACGCCCGTTTTTTTCTGAAAAGGTATATAATCCAGCTCATTCCGCCTGCCAGTAAACATACGGACGATGCAATAATGGGGAATAGCGGTATT
>JGI994J12354_10001319_pt1 | contig 25153 bp, 21 predicted proteins | sample IntmicLarv3ML3BL_FD_12354 | JGI IMG/M metagenome (IMG submission 12354)
GCATGACCGGCGGGTTTGGAAGGCTGCTGGGCGCAACCGGCGGCTTTTTGTGGGGATTTCCTGCCATGGCGTTTCTGGCGGGGCTTGGTGCCAGCCGTGGAACCCGCATGGGCGTTGCGCTGGGTTTGCTTGGGGGAATTTTTGTGAGCTATAGCCTGGGGCTGGCTCAGTTTATGTTTGTGACTGGGAGTGATTTACAGGCAGCATTGCTGGCCTGCGTGATTCCTTTTTTGCCCGTTGATGCGGTGAAGGCGGTTGCGGCAGGCGTGCTGGGCATGGAGCTGCGCCGTCGTTTGCAAACTCAGAGACAGAGCAACGGAAAAGACGACTGGTGAGGAATGAGCAGAAAGAGAAAATATGCGTGAAGGTAGAAAAGGAGAGAGTAAATAATGAGAACAGCATTGATGGGCGTGGGCTCTCTGGGCACAATTATTGGGGCGCTGATCTCGAAAAATGGTGGAGAAATTACACTGATTGACGCAAACAAGGCTCACGTGGAGGCGCTCAACACCAAGGGCGCAACCGTGCTGGGGAAACTGGAACTGAGTAATATTCCGGTTCATGCCATTTTGCCTGAGCAGATGGAGGGCATTTACGACATCGTGATTTTACTGCCGAAGCAGACCTATAATGCTGTGGCGCTCAAGCAGCTGCTGCCTCATTTGGGGGCGGACAGCGTGGTTTGCACGTTGCAAAACGGTGTGCCCGAAGAGTCGGTGGCTGAGATAATCGGCAAGGAGCGGGTTGTGGGCGGCGCTGTGGGTTGGGGGGCGACCTTCCACGGGCCGGGCGTGTCTGAGCTGACGTCGGAATTGAGTGCCATGCATTATGAAATCGGTGAAATGGATGGCTCTGTCACAGAGCGGATTGAGCGGGTAGCCGAGATGCTGCGGCTGGCAGGCACTTGTGTAGTGAAAGAGAACTTGATGGGTATTCGCTGGGCCAAGGTGCTACGAAACGCCAGCATGAGCGGTATGTCTGCGGCACTGGGCGCTGTGTGGCATCAGATTTTGGATGACGAGAAGGCACTGGGCTGTGCCACGTGGGTGTGCAACGAGGTGGTGCAAATGCTCAATGCCCGGGGAGATATCCAGATAGAAGAGCTGGTGCCCGGCTGGGACTTCTATGAACTGGAATTCCACACACCAGAGGAGTTTGAGGCAGGAAAGGCGTTTATGAAGCGTTATTTTGAACCTCATCGAGCCCTCAAAGCCAGCATGTTGCAAGACATGGAAAAGAAAATCCCCTGCGAAATCGACTATATTGTGGGTATTTGCAGTCAGTGGGGCAGGAAGGTGGGTGTGCCGACCCCTGTTTGCGACACCATCATCGAAATTGTGAAAGACTATGAGGCGGGCAGGATTCCCATGCCCACCATGGCTTGTCTTGACCGGTTTGTGCTGCCGGAAATCAAGTAGAAGCTTTTCAATGTATGAGCAAAAACTCCCTGGCCTCGAGGTTGAGGTCAGGGAGTTTTCTATTTTGCAGCGCATTAGACAAGCCAGCGGGGATAAACCAGCAGCAGGGTGCCTTTTTCTACGGTGATGCGGCTCCCTACGCCGATGAATTCGTTGCTGATACCCAGCGGGAAGTCGCTTGTCAGCGTGGCTCGCTCCAGTGGGTATTTCAAGCCGGTGACAGACACGCCGAGAGCCTGAACATCAGCGGAAAAGAGGGAGAGGTTGCCGCTGTATTGACTGCTGAAGGTGATTGCGCCGTTGGTGATGGCCGTGATGATGCTGTGTGCGTCAAAAAGATGGCCGGAAAGATTCCGGCGGGAGAGATAGGTCAGCAGCTGGAGGTTTGCCATGGTGTGGTCTATACGGCCGCCGGTGGCGCAGTAGAGATGGAAGCGGCGGTAGCCCAGACGAATGCCTTCCTGCAGGGCGGCAAAGAGGTCGGTTTCGTCTTTTTCCTGGTGGAGCTGAATCAGATTTGGGTGCTTGGGCGGCGGCGCATAGGAGTCGAAATCCCCCACCACCATATGGGCGGAAAGGTTATGAGCCTCGACGTGGCGCAAGCCACCGTCAGCGGCGATGAGGTAATCCATTTCGGTGAGGAGGAAGTCCAGACCGAAGCATTCCCCTGCGCCGACGATATAGCAGATGCCCTCTTTCATGGCACATACCTCCAAAATCTGTGTGTTAATCGTGACAAGTCGTTTTTTATTTTATACCAAATGGAGGTAGGCTGTCAATGTAAGCGGATGGTTTGAGTCGCAAAAGCTTGACAGGACGGCGCAGGGTTGCTACACTGAAATAAGAATCAATAAGTTCTGAGGAGAGGAAGATGACGATGCTGGATACGACATTATTTGAAGCTGTTTTAGACAATGCGCCAGAAGGAATTTATATCCTGGACAATGACGGGAACTATATCTATGTCAATGCCCATTATATAAAAATGACGCGGATGAGTAAGTCTGAACTGCTCAGCTATAATGTAAGGACATTTTTCAACACCGGGCAGATTGATATTTGCATTTCGGATATTGTTTATCGGGAAAAGCGGCGGGTGTGCATGTTCCAGGATGTGTTTTATATAGAAGAGAACAAAAAATGGAGGCATCGCCAGTTGATTATTTCCACGCCGGTGTTTGACGACAACGGCGAGGTGTGTAACATCATCGCCTTTGTTCGACCGTTGGACTCGGTGAACGACGTGTATTACGAGGCCACCGCAAGCGATGCGGTGTCTACGGCGACGATTCCCTTTTCCGTGGCTCCGCCGCTGGATGTGGTGGGGGAGAGCCCGGCCATGAAATTGCTGCTGACTATGGCGAAGGCCATGGCGGACGTGGATTCCTCCGTGCTCATCACCGGCGAATCCGGTGTTGGCAAAGAGGTAATCGCCCAGTGGATTCACAAGGCGGGTAAGCGAAGCGAGCGGGACATGGTTATCATCAACTGCGCCTCTCTGCCGCCGAGCCTTTTGGAGGCGGAGCTGTTTGGCTATGAAAAGGGTGCCTTCACCGGTGCGGCGACCACAGGGAAGGCGGGGCTTTTCGAGGAGGCAGACGGCAGCACCCTCGTGTTGGACGAGGTGAACTCTCTGCCGCTGGAATTGCAGGGAAAGCTGCTGCGAGCCATTGAAACCAAGTCAATTCAGCGCATCGGTTCCAACAGACAGCGCAATGTGGATTTCCGACTGATTGCGGCGAGCAACGAGGATTTGGCTGGTATGGTAGAGGAGCGACGCTTCCGGGCGGATTTATTCTACCGGCTCAACGTGATTCCGTTGCATATTCCGCCCCTGCGGGAGCGGCGGGAGGATATTCTGCCGCTGGCGTTTCATTTCTTACGGGAATACTGTGAAAAGTATAACAAAAATAAGCTTTTTGTGCAGCAGACACTGGATTTGATGGAACAGCATGACTGGCCCGGCAATGTGCGAGAACTGAAAAACTTTGTAGAGCGGGCCGTTGTGATGAGCGTGGGTGTTTTAATTGATATTCCCGTGGTTAAGGGCATTGGAAAGAGCAATATACCCACCCTGCCTCAGGAGCCTCAACGGCAGGCGCAGGAAAGCTTTGAGGGGATGGTGCGTAGCGGTGTGACCCTCAATGAACATCTGGACGCCTGCGAGGCGGCTTATTTGCAATATGTGATTGATGGGTACAAAAGTTCTTACCTTGCGGCCAATGTGTTGGGTATCAGTCAGGCCAGCGTGATTCGGAAAAAACATAAGCATGGTATAAAATAAACACAATGAGCGTGCGTTTAAGATGCAAAGCTGCGCCGATAATACAAAAATGAATCAATAAGCTGCAAAAGTGAATCAAAACCTCTTGTTTTTCCTCCAAAAAGAATGGCATGGTATTTGCAAATACATGTATGTCATTCCAAAATTGGAGAAAATTGCAGGAGGTTTTTTTATTATGTCAAATTTGAAGAACAAGCGTGTAATCTCTGCTGCCCTGACCGGCGCATTCCCCCAGAAAAAGGATAATCCCGGTGTGCCTATCACGCCGGAAGAAATTGCACAGAGCGCCTATGAGTGCTGGCAGGCCGGCGCAGCGATCGTTCACATTCATGTGCGCGGTGATGACGGAAAGCCCACCATTGAGTATGCAAAGTACAAGGAAGCTGTTGACCGGATTCGCGCCTTTAAGGACTGCGACGTGTGCATCAACCTGACCACTTCCGGCGGCGCAGGCGGCACCGATGAGGACCGTATGGAGGCTGCTCTCGGCCTGTTGCCCGAGCTGGCTTCTTATGACTGCGGCTCCATGAACTGGATGCACGCTGTCGTATTTGAAAACAGCCCAATGTTCCTGGAGAAGCTGGGTACGGCTTTGCATGATGCCAAGATTAAGCCGGAAATCGAAATTTTCGACGTGGGCATGGTTCATAACGCAATTTACTACCTCAAGAAGGGCATTTTGAAAGGTCCTGCCCACTTCCAGTTCGTGCTGGGCGCTCCCGGCGGTATGCCTGTTGACCTGCATCACCTGATGTATCTGAAGGATCAGCTTCCTGCGGACTGCACTTGGGCTGCAGCTGGTATTGGCAATGGTCATATGCCTGTTATGCTCGCCACCATCGCCCTGGGCGGTCATCTGCGGGTCGGCATGGAAGACAATGTGTTCTACCACAAGGGCGTACCCGCTGTGAATAACGCACAGTTCGTCGCTCGCGCAAAGCGTTTGCTGGAAGAGGCTGGCCTAGAAGCTGCAACGCCCAACGAGGCCCGAGAAATTTTCGGCCTGACACGGAAGGTATTCTAAAATTAATTGCAAAGGAAGAGAGACTGTAATGATTAACTTTCAGGGAAAATACTGCGTTATCACCGGCGGCGGAAAGGGTATCGGCGCAGCAATTGCGAAGGCTTACCTTGAGCATGGCGCCAAAGGGGTTGCTCTTTTAGATATGGATGAAGAGGGCGCAACGGCAACGGCAAAGGCACTGAATCCGAACGGCGACAGAACGATGGTGGCTCGCTGCGACGTGGGCAATGAAAAGAGCGTCACCGAGGCATTTGCTAAGGTTTATGCTCAGTTCGGCCGGGTAGATGTTCTAGTAAACAATGCAGGTTTTACCCGTGATGCCATGTTCCATAAGATGAGCACCGAGCAATTTTTGCAGGTAATCAACGTGCATGTTCACGGCATGTTCTATTGCACCAAGCAGGTCATTGAAAGCATGCGGGAGCAGAAGTACGGGCGCATTGTTAATATGTCTTCTATGGCAGCGTTTGGTAACATGGGCCAGTCCAACTACTCGGCGGCAAAATCCGCAGTCATTGGTATGACAAAGACGCTGGCGCTGGAAGTGGCAGCCAAAGGCATTACCGTCAACTGCATTGCACCGGGTCTGGTGGGCACCGATATTATTAATACCATTCCCGAGAAGGTGATGGAGACTCTGATTGATAACATTCCGATGAAGCGAATTGGTCAGGTGGAGGATGTTTCCAATTTGGCGGCGTTCCTCACCAGTGATGCAAGCAGCTATATCACCGGTCAGTGCATTCTTTGCTCTGGCGGGTGCTGACAAAGGAAAAGAATAAGGAGTGAAGCGAATGAATAACAGTAAAAAAGCTGTCATCGTAGCCTATGGTCGCAGTCCGCTGGCAAGAGCCTTTAAGGGTAGCTTTGCCAAGACGCATCCGGTGGATTACAGCAGCCAGGTGTTGCAGGGTATGCTGGACAAGGTGCCTTCTTTTGATCGCTCTTTGATTGACGATGTGATTGTGGGCTGCGCAAATCCAGAGCGTTACATGGGCTTTAACATGGCGCGCCTGATTGCCCAGAGAGCCGGCCTGCCGGACACTGTGCCCGGCCAGACCGTGAACCGTTTTTGCTCCTCCGGCCTACAGACCATTTCCACCGCCGCCAATGCAATTATTGCAGGCGACATGGACGTGGTGGTGGCCGGCGGCGTGGAGATGATGAGCAGTATCAGCATGAATTTCCCGGAAGAATTCCAGGATAAGAAGCTGGTGGAGCAAATTCCCGCCTCATATCTAGCCATGGGCCTGACGGCAGAGAATGTTGCCGAGCAGTACAACGTGAGTCGTGCGGACATGGAAATTATGGCGACAGCCAGCCACCAGAAGGCGGCGGCTGCACAGGCAGCGAACAAGTTTGATGAGGAGATTGTCCCTGTGACCGTTGACTCTGAAAATGGCCCTGTGGTTGTGACCAAAGATGAGGGCATTCGCCCGACAACCACGCCGGAAGGTCTTGCGACAATGGCACCTGTCTTCAAGGAAGATGGTGTTGTTACTGCGGCGACTTCCTCTCAGATGACTGATGGCGCAGCCTTCGTACTGATGATGAGCGAGGAAAAGGCGCAGGAGCTGGGACTCAAGCCCGTCGCTGTGTTCCGGGGCTTTGCCCTGGGCGGTGTGCCGGCAGCGATTATGGGCATCGGTCCTATTGTGGCGATTCCTAAAGTGATGGCGAAAACCGGTTTGAGCGTTGCTGACATGGACGTAATTGAGCTCAACGAGGCTTTTGCTGCGCAGGCGCTGGCCTGCATTCGTGAATTGGACCTGCCCATGGATAAGGTGAACCCCAACGGCGGCGCAATGGCGCTGGGGCACCCGCTGGGCGGTACCGGGGCTGTGCTGGTTTGTAAGGCACTGTCCGAGCTCAAGCGCACAAACGGTCGCTTCGGGCTCATTAGCATGTGTATTGGCGGCGGTATGGGCGCTGCTGGTATTATTGAATTAGTATAAGAAAGGAGGAGGTGAAACAATGAAGAAAATTGCAATCATTGGATGTGGCGCCATCGGAACAATCATGGGAGCTTATATGAGCAAGAATGGTTTAATGGTAGATATGGTGGACGCTTACGAAGCTCACGTGAACGCCCTCAACGAGAAGGGTGCAAAGGTTATCGGGCGGGACGAATTTACAGTTCCTGTGCGGGCGATGACTCCCGACAAAATGGAGGGGATTTATGACCTGGTAATCCTGATGACCAAGCAAACTGCAAACGACATTGTATTCAAGAACCTTCTGCCCCATTTGGATGAGAACAGCGTGGTTTGCACTCTGCAAAACGGCGTTCCCGAGCCTTACGTGGCAGAGCATGTCGGCGCACACCGCACAATCGGCGGCGCAGTGATGTGGAGTGCAACCTTCGTGGAGCCCGGCGTGTCTGAACTGACACAGGACATCAGCAACATTGCATACATGTTCGAAATTGGCGAGCTGGACGGCAGCATCTCGCCCCGTGTTCAGGAAGTGTGCAAAGTGCTGGAGACTATGGGCAAGCCAAGCCATGTAACCGACAGCCTGATGGTTTCCCGTTGGGGCAAGCTGGTCTACAATGCATGCATGAGCGGCATGTCTGCTGCCTGCGGCACAACCTTCGGCGGTGTGTTGGATATTCCTGCTGCCCGGGCTTGCCTGAGCTATATCGGCAAGGAGCTCAACCAGTGCTGCGAGGCCGAAGGCTACAAACTGCCTGTGATGGCTATGGGCTGCACCCCCGAAAGTTTTGAGCTGAAGGATCAGGCCATGTTTGACGAGAACCAGCAGATTTGGCTCAAGATGTACAGCGTGGCACGTCCCGCCAAAGCCAGCATGCTGCAGGATCTGGAAAAGGGCAATCGCACGGAAGTACCTATGATCAATGGCTATGTATCACAGGTGGGCAAAAAGCATGGCATCGCAACACCCTTCTGCGACAAGGTCGTGGAAATTGTGAGCAAAATCGAGAAAGGCGAACTGCCGCTGTCAACAGACAACGTGGAGCTCTTCGACAAGTCTTGGTTTGAGTTCGCTCTCTATGAGGAATAAAATTTCCCTCGCAATCCTGACATCACCAATTAAATAAGAGGAGGAACAATTCATGGAATTTTTAGGCATTATTGGTCTATTTCTAGCAGTTGCTGTCATGGTAGTCGGCGCTTATAAGGGGTTGGGCGCTCTCCCGCTGACCATTCTCTCCGCACTGGTTGTCATGCTGACAAACGGCATGCCCATTTGGACAAGCTACGCAAACTTCTACATGCTTGGATATGCAAACACCTACAGGAACTTTTTCCTGATGTTTGTGGCATCCTGCCTGTTTGCAAAGTTCATGAGCATCACCGGCGGTGCTGTTTCTATCGGTTATCAGCTCGTTGACTGGTTCGGCAAAAAGAATGCTTTGATGGTCTCCACTCTCGTGGTTGCCATTCTGACCTACGGCGGCGTTTCCCTGTTCGTGGTTATCTTCGCTTGCCTGCCCATCATCTTCATGCTGTTCAAAGAGGCAGATATTCCCCGCCATATGGCCACAGCTCCGCTGTATGCCGGCTCTGCAACATTCACCATGACGTCTCTGCCCGGTACACCGGCTCTGACCAACATCATTCCCTCCCAGTTTTTGAACACTCCGCTGACCGCTGCTCCCATTATGGGTATCGTCTGCTCCGTCATGCTGTTTGTTTTGTGCATGGTGTACATGAACTATGAGGAGAAGAAGTGCCGCGAGAGAGGCGAGCATTGGTCTTACCCTGACAACTTCAACCCGGCTCTATATGAGCTGAAGGATCGCACCAGCCTGCCTCCCTCTTGGAAGGCCTTCGTTCCCATGGTCGCTCTGCTCATCATCATCATTGGCGGCGGCCGCGTGAAGCTTCCCGATGCAGATGGTGTTCTGGTTGCAATTAATGCCACAATGCTGGCTACCGGCGCAATGCTGGTTGCATGCGTTCTTACCCTGCTGCTGAACATGGATCGCTTCAAGGGTCAGAACATGAAGAAAATCATCACCGAAGGTGCTGGTGACGCAGTCGGCGGCATTGGTGGTCTGGCAGCGGTTGTCGGCTTCGGCACTGTGGTGAGCAATTCCGGTGCATTCCAAAAGGTCGTTGACTGGGTGCTTGGTCTTCAACTCAACCCTTATGTCAAGGGCGTTGTTGCCACAGGCGTTATCGCCGGCGTAACCGGTTCTTCCTCTGGCGGTTTGAATATTATGTTCAATAGCCTGGGCGACATGTTCCTCAACTCTGGCGCAAACTTGGAAATTTTGCACCGTATCGTTGCAAACGCAGCAAGCTCGCTGGATACCCTGCCTCACTCTTCCGGCGCCTTCCTGACCTTTGCTTTGCTGAGCGTTACGCATAAGGAAGCCTACAAGCATGCGTTTATGACCACTGTTGTTATCACAACGTTTGTCACCGCAGTAATCACTGCTTATGCAGTCATGTTCTGCTAAGATTTTCTTTGGCATAAACTCATATACCAATGATAAAACCGCCCCCGGACTGATGGTCTGGAGGGCGGTCATTTTTTTGCTTAAATGCGAGTCATGACAGTACTGCGGAAAAATTCCCGTCCGTCCTCCGGTGCAACGCTGAACACGTCGTCACCAATGGACACGGACACAGCGCACTGGCAGCGCTTCATGCAGAACTGGGCTTTCATCTCAATCTTGTCGTGGAGATTTTCCTCTTCCATCATCTGCTGAAAAGTTTGAATCAGGTTGTATGAGCCCTTGATGTGGCAGGAGCTGCCGATGCAGACATTGAGTTCAAGCATAGTCAATCCTCCTTGTGGCTGTGGCAGCCATAATGTACGTGGAGCAGCTCATGCACCCGGCCTTTGAGCAGACCGTTGTACAAATCCATAACCAGTGGGTTTTCCTCGGAGCGCTTGAGACTCATGACCTTGTCGGTGGCGTAGAGGCCGTCACCCCGGGATTTTTGGGTGCCGCTGGGCGCATACGGCTGTCCGGCACCATTAACACAGCCGCCGGGGCAGGCCATGACTTCCACGAAGTCGTAGTGCTCGCCTGCTTTGATGCGGGCGATGAGAGCCGCCGCATTGCCAAGACCGCTGACTACGGCAACTTTTAGTTCTTTGTCGCCGTACATGACGGTGGTTTCTTTCACGCCCTCCATGCCACGTACACCGCTGGTGAGAGCGATGGCTTGCAGACCGGCGGAGGATTTGTCGTTGGAGAGGCGGCGAATGACCGCTTCAGTAACGCCGCCGGTGACGCCGAAGATAACACCTGCGCCGCTCATGGTGCCAAATGGCATGCTGATGGCTTCTTCTTCCAGCTCAGCGAAGACGATACCTGACTCGCGCACCATGGTGATGAGCTCCTGCGTGGTGATGACGTAGTCCACATTGGGATGCTCATTTTCCTTGAACTCATCCCGGGCGGCTTCGTACTTTTTCGCCGTGCAAGGCATAATCGCCACGTGGACAATGCGGCGAGAGGAGGACTTGTAGTGCTCTTTAATCACAGAGGCGAACATCTGCATGGGGCTGCGGCAAGTGGAAACATGGGGGAGGAGCTCGGGATAGTTTTTCTCGCAGTAGTTGACCCAGGCAGGGCAACAGGAGGTGAACAGCGGCATGTCTGCACCCTGCTCTACCCGTTTGACGAACTCGCCTGCTTCTTCAAGGACAGTCAGGTCTGCGCCGGTGACGGTGTCGAACACCTCGTCAAAACCGATGCGCCGCAGAGCGGCGACGATTTTGCCCATGCTGTTCTCGCTGTCTGTGCTCAGACCTAGTTCACGACCGGCGGCTACCCGAACGGCAGGAGCAATCTGGGCGATGACCTTGGTGTTCGGATCGGACAAGTCCCGCCAGAGGGCGGCAGTGTCGTCTTTTACCACCAGAGCGCCGGTGGGGCAGACGGCAGCGCATTGACCGCAACCAACGCAGTTGGACTGGGCGAGAGGTTGGTCAAAGGCGGTGCTGATGGTCATGTTTGAGCCCCGATGGGCAAAGTCGATGGCACCGACCTTCTGCACCTCGTTGCACATCCGCACGCAGTCGCCGCAGAGGATGCACTTGTGGTTATCCTTGGTGATGCAGAGGGAGGATTCGTCTCGCATGGGTTCAGCAGCGGTGTTGGGAAAGCGGACGCCACTGATGTGGAAGCGGTTGGCCAGGTCTTGCAGCTTGCAGTTTTGGTTGGACTGGCAGGTGGTGCAGTCGCGACAGTGATTGGCTAAAATGAGCTCCAGAATCATTTTGCGATACTTGCGCAGTTTTTCCGTGTTGGTGCGAATGGACATGCCGGCTCTGGGCTGAGCCGAGCAGGCGGCATCCAAATCGCCCCATTCATTTTCCACCATGCACATACGGCAGGCACCATAGATAGAGAGCTCGGAATGGTAGCAGAAGGTGGGCAGTTTAATGCCTGCCTTGCGGGTAACTTCGAGGATGTTTTTCTCGCCGTTGAGTGGGACGGGAAGCCCGTCAATCATCATAAATTCAGTCTTTTTCATGATTTATGCCCCCTTAATTGCCTGAAATGGGCAGGATGTGAGGCAGGCGCCGCACTTGATGCAGACCGCAGGGTCGATGACAAAAGGCTCCCGCACCTTGCCCGAGATAGCTCCCACAGGGCAGGCCTTGGTGCACTTTGTGCAGCCTTTGCAGAGTTCTGGGTCAATGGAGAAGGATTTGAGCTTTTCGCAGCTGCCCGCCGGACAGCACTTCTCTCGAATATGGGCTTCGTACTCCTCACGGAAGTTTTCGATGGTGCTCACCACAGGGAGAGCGGCGGACTTGCCCAGACCGCACAGGGCGGTGGCGGAAATAGTTTCAGCAAGCTCCAGCAGCAGCTCGATATCGCCCTCCTGACCTTCGCCGGAAACGATGCGCTCGAGGATGTCCAGCATGCGCTTAGTGCCCTCTCGACAGGGGATGCACTTGCCGCAGGATTCATTTTGGGTAAAATTCATGAAAAAGCGGGCGACCTCTACCATGCAGGTGCTTTTGTCCATGACCACGAGGCCGCCGGAGCCAATCATGGCTCCCGCTTTTTTCAGAGAGTCGAAGTCGAGGGGAAGGTCGAGGTGGCGCTCCACCAAGCAGCCGCCGGAAGGCCCACCGATTTGGACGGCCTTGAATTCAGCGCCGTCCCGCATGCCGCCGCCGATTGCAAAGATGACTTCACGCAGGGGAGTGCCCATGGGCACTTCGATAAGGCCCGTATTCTGGATGTTGCCAGTGAGGGCAAAAGCCTTGGTGCCAGGACTATTTTCCGGGCCGATACTGCGAAACCACGCAGCACCTCTGGTGATAATGATGGGCACATTTGCGAAGGTTTCGACGTTGTTGAGCACAGTGGGCTTGTCGAAAAGACCCTGCTCCACGGTGCGAGGAGGCTTGACCCGGGGCATGCCCCGCTTCCCCTCGATGGAGGCAGTGAGAGCACTGCCCTCGCCGCAGACGAAGGCGCCAGCACCCCGATTGATGTTAAGGCGGAAGCTGAAGTTGGTGCCCAAAATATTGTCACCAAGGAGGCCGCAGGCCTCGAGGTCGGCGATCGCAGTGCGCAGCCGGTCAACCGCTAGCGGGTACTCGGCGCGAACGTAAATGTAGCCTGTGTCAGCACCAGTGGCGCAAGCAGCGACCATCATGCCCTCAATCATGCGATGAGGATCCCCCTCCATGATGGAGCGATCCATGAAGGCACCCGGGTCGCCCTCGTCGCCATTGCAAACTACATATTTTTGTGGTTCTTTCTGGCGGCGCACCTGACCCCACTTGCGGCCGGCAGGGAAGCCGCCGCCGCCTCGACCGCGGAGGTTTGAATTGGTGATTTCATCCACCACCGCATCGCCATCCATGTCGAAGAGTGCCTTCTCCAAAGCGGCGTAGCCGTCCACGGCAAAGTAGTCCCGAATGGTGGTGGCATCGATTTTGCCGCAGTGCTCAAGGGAGGTGCGGGTTTGCTTTTGATAGAAAGGGATTTCGTCCTGCTTCTGGTAGGCCACGCCTTCACGAGTGTAGCTCAGGCGCTCAACGCAGCGACCGTTTAGAATGGTTTCCTCGATGATGTCTTCGCAGTCCTCGACCTGAACCTTGGTGTACAGAAATCCCTGAGGCTCTACACGAACCAACACGCCCATTTCACAAAAGCCGTGGCAGCCGCATTTTTTCAGACCGACGCTATCAGCATGGCCGCCGCAGTCAGAAGTGAATGTGGCACGGGTACTGAGTTCTTTTTTCTCCAGCAGTTCGTTGAGCCGGTCGTAAACGTCCAGCGAGCCACTGGCTACGCAGCCGGTGCCGGCGCAGATGAGCAGCTGGCGCTCCTGCGCATGGAAGGCCTGCTTGCAGGCGGTGCGAAAAGCGGTTAAATCCGCACGATTATTCAGCTTCATTCGTATTTGCCTCCTCTCGCAGTTCATCCAGCAACGCCTGCGCCTTTTCCGGCGTCATGGCGGGATAGACCTTGTCATTGACTGTGACCACAGGGGCGAGTCCGCAGGCACCGAGGCAGGAGACAGTTTCCACAGTGAAGAGCAGATCGTCGGTGGTTTTTTTCTCCTCACTTAAAGAGAGCTCCTTGCGCAGCCGGTCAAGAATAGGGATAGATTTGCGCACATGGCAGGCGGTTCCGTCACAGATTTTGATGACGTATTGGCCCTTGGGTTGAAGAGAGAAGTTTTCATAGAAGGTGGCGACGGAGTAAATGCGGGCCTCACCAATGCCCAGGCGTTTTGCCATGTAGGGAAAAATTTCCCGGGGCAGGTAGTGGTATTTTTCCTGAATGCTCTGTAAAATGGCGATGACCGAGCTTTCCACGCAGCCATGCTGTTGGAAAATCTCGTCCAAATCGGCGTGATTCACTGTGGTATCCATGTTGGTGCCTCCTTGTTAAAAATAGCTGATTTTTATGTGCTTGCCCATCTGGCGCAGCAGTTCTGCAAATTCGTCTACCAGACGCATTTTGATGGAGAAGTTAATGGGGAGCTTGGGATTTTGATGCGCTGGATTGATGGCTCTGCCAACGAAGAAGTTAATGTCAGTGGCTTCCTCGATGAGCAGCTTGGTGATTTCTGATGCGCCATCTTTTCTTCGGCTCCAGTCGTTATACAGGTCGTTGTCGCCTATATAATTCTTCGCATAGAAAAGAGCTTTGCTAAAAGTGACAACCCCTTCAGTAACAGCATCGATGCCTTCTATTTTGGCCATAGGGGGCACGTCGCTGTCGTGATAAACGGGCAGGTCAACCACCAGCGGTTTGCCCAAATGCTCGGCCACCAGCTGGGACGTGGTGCCGCCGCAGACGATGCGTTTGCCTTCCTTGGAGAAGAAGAGAGCCATCATGGTGGCCACATCCGCCGGGTTGGAGGGAGGCCCCATGAGCAGGTTCACTGGCTTGCGCTTGCGCACCTTGACGGTGCAGACCGTGGTGTCGTCCCCCGGCTCGCCGCCGTAGAGGAGGAGACACTGCTCGCTGAGGATTGTGGTGAGCATTTTTGCGGTGTATTCCGTCTGATAGACTCGCTCCATGAAGTGAATGATATCCTTGCGCAGCCAACCGAAATTGAGGGATTTGCCCACGCCTGCGTGGATGGCGCCATCGCTGGTGCTGACAAGTACGTCGTTTTCAGCGAGCTTGAACTGAGATTTATATACGACTTTTCCCTCCACTTGCTCGGAAATCATAGGGTAATCCAGATTGCGGCCATTGCGCAGGAGGATAATATGTGGGTTGTCAAACTGGATGATGCTGGCCTCCAGCTGGTCAGTGATTTGGATGACAGTGAAGGTGGAGTAGGCGATTTTGCGCACCTCGCAAACCGGTAGTGTAGCAGCGATGGCGGCGATACAGTCGGCAATATCCATGTCATTTGCCATCATAGTAGAGATGATTTTCGCAGTGAGGGTGGAGAGAATATTGGCCTTGACTCCGCTGCCCAAACCGTCTGCCAGCACCATGACAAGGCCGTTTTCACCCTGGCGAATCAGCTCTACATGGTCGCCGCAGAGCAGCTCGCCGTGCTTATTGTGGCTCTGGTGACCCACGTCTACAAAATACTCCATCATTCCAGAATGGTCTCCTTTAGCTTCTCCAGCGCAACCTTGGTTTCTGCTGTGGTTTCGCCCAGCAAGGAGGCGATTTCCTGCACAGTGCGCATTTGCTTTTCAATGATTTTGTCGGCCAATTCAATGCGGCGGCTGCTGCGCTCGTTCTTTCCGGCCAGCGCCTGTTGTTCAGTAGTAATGTCCCGCATGATGGCGATGACAATATCGTTGCTTCCATCATAGAGCACGCTCATCATCACATGTTTTTGGTACTCTGCAAGGTAGACCCGCTGCTCGGCGCTGTTTTGTGCAGCGTGAATCACTTGTTCGAAGAGAGCGGGATCCATGATGCAGACCACATGGCGGTTTAGCACGGTTTGCTCGTCCCGAATGTTCATGAGCTGGCAGGCGGCAGCGTTGATGCGCTGCACTTCGAAATCCCGGTTGAGCACCAGAATAGCGTTTGGGGTGTTGTTGATGATGTTATCGGAAAAGGATTCACTGCGGGCCATGAGGAAGGGCAGACACATAGAGACCTCCGCCTTGCCTGCCAAGATGGCCTCCGCCTTTTCCCGGCAAGTGTCGTAGCCACAGGAGCCGCAGTTGAGCTCATGCTCGGGCAGGGTTTTGCCCATTTTGCGCAGGGTTTCGTTTACCGCCTTGCCTCCGAATTTATATCGGCGCACCGGTGTGGTGGTGTGATGGCGATTTAGGTCGAGTGGAGGAAGGGCAGTCAGATCAAAGTCCTGCTGCCCGCTGATGGCTTCAATGCGCTGCCGGTTGCGGACAGCGCCGACTTTGCTGCGGCTCATGACCGGGCCATTGACGCAGCTGCCGTGGCAGGCGGACATTTCGATGAAGCAGTTTGACAGGCCGCCTTCTGCAATGTCCCGCAGGGCTGCGATACAGTTTTCCACTCCGTCGATGGCCATGGTGGAGTAGCCGCTGTCAGGCGGCAGATTCATGGTGGCAAGTATGCCGCCGGTGGTGGGGAAGAGGCGGGCTTTTCCGCCGGATTCCGTCTCTGGTTGCTCAGGCAGAGTGATGCCCGCCTGTAAGAACCAGTCGGAGAGCTCTTCAAAGGTGAGCACATGTTCAACTGCGTCACTGTATTCTCTGGCCTCAACCTTTTTTGAGATGCAGGGGCCGATGAACACCACGTTTCCGGTAGGATACCGCTCCCGCAGGCTCATGCCGTGAGCCAGCATAGGAGAGGTTACCTTGGCAAGGGCTCCAATCAGGTCGGGGAAGTACTTTTGCACTAGCATATTGATACTGTGGCAGCAGGAGGAAATCATCACCGACTGGGTTTTGGCGGCAATGAGCTGCTCGTATGCCTGCTTGACCATGGTTGCTCCAAGGGCGGTTTCCTCTGCATCCTGAAAGCCCAGCACCAACAGAGCTTCCCGCAGGGCGGCGAAGGACGCCTGGGGGAAGGCGGCGGCGAAGGAGGGGGCTACTGAAACGTAGAGCTCGGTGCCGCTATGCAGTGCCTGCTGTACCTCCGGCAAGTCGCCTTTGATCACTTTAGCGTTCTGCGGGCAAGTGACAAAGCACTCACCACAGAGGATGCAGGCATCCTCCATGACATGAGCCTGGTTCTTAGAAAAGCCGATGGCTTTTACAGGGCAGTGGCGGATGCACTTGTAGCAGTTTTTGCAGTTGGATTCCCTGAATGCAAAGAATTCTGACATGATTAGCGCCCCTTTACAGTTACATGTTAGAAATTGCTTGGTCGATGGCCTGGGCGGCGGTTTTTCCTGCGCCCATGGCGAGGATAACGGTGGCGGCTCCTGTGACTGCATCGCCACCGGCGTAAACTTTGTCCCGAGTGGTAAGGCCGAGGGCTTCCTCACGGAGGACGAGGCAGCCCCACTTGTTGGTTTCAAGACCAGCCGTGGTTTGGCTGATGAGAGGGTTTGGCGCATTGCCGATGGCCATGATGACACAGTCGGCGGCCAGGTCAAATTCGCTTCCAGTTACAGGAACCGGACTGCGGCGACCAGAGGCATCCGGCTCGCCCAACACCATCTTCTGGCAGTGGAGCCCACTTACCCAGCCGTTGTCGTCTCCTGTCAGACGGAGGGGGGCGGTGAGCATGGAGAAGACGATGCCCTCCTCTTTGGCGTGGTGAATTTCTTCCAGACGGGCGGGAAGCTCGGTTTCGGTACGGCGGTAGACAATGGTCACCTCAGCGCCCAAACGGCGTGCGCAGCGGGCTGCGTCCATGGCCACATTGCCGCCGCCGATAACGGCCACGTGTCTGGCCCGGTAAATCGGAGTGCGTGCATCAGGTTCGTAGGCCTTCATAAGATTGGTGCGGGTTAAAAATTCATTGGCAGAGTAAACCCCGTTGAGCTCTTCGCCGGGGATGCCCATGAAGGAGGGGAGACCGGCGCCGCTGCCCACGTAGACGGCGGCGAAGCCCTCTTGCGCCAGCAACTCGTCGATGGTGAGGGACTTACCGATGACCATATTGGTCTCTACCTTTACGCCGAGGGTTTTCAGGCTGTCGATTTCTTTGGCCACAATGTGCTTAGGCAGGCGGAACTCGGGGATACCGTAAACTAGCACGCCGCCAGCTTTATGCAATGCTTCGAAAATAGTGACGGCGTAGCCCTGCTGGGCGAGCTCGCCGGCACAGGTGAGGCCGGAGGGGCCAGAGCCGATGACAGCAATCTTATGGCCGTTTTGAGCAGGGAGACCTTGCGCAGCAGTGGGAGCGGCGTTGTCAGCGGCAAAGCGTTCCAAGCGACCAATGGCCACAGCCTCGCCCTTTTTGCCCCGGACGCAGTATTTTTCGCACTGACTCTCCTGCGGGCAGACCCGTCCGCAAATGGCGGGCAGCAGGTTCATGCTTTTGATGACTGCTGCGGCTTCGTTTACGTTGCCCTGCTGAAGCTCCGTGATGAACTCGGGAATGGGCACGCCTACAGGACAACCCTGCACGCAGGGGCGAGTTTTGCAGCCGAGGCAGCGCTCAGCCTCGCAGACGGCGCTTTCAAGGGTATAGCCCAGAGCGACTTCGCTAAAGTTTTGAATGCGAAGTTCGGGCGCTTGCTCGGGCATGGGAGTCTTTTCTAATGTCATGTTAGGCATGGGAAACCACCTCCTGACCGGTGAGATGGCACAGATGCCGCTGCTCCTGATTGCGGTACATGCTGTTGCGGGTTAAAAGTTGCTCGAAATCCACTTGGTGGCCGTCAAAATCGGGGCCGTCTACACAGGCAAATTTGACTGCGCCCCCTACAGTAAGGCGGCAGCCGCCGCACATGCCGGTGCCGTCCACCATAATCGGGTTCATGCTTACAGTGGTTTTCAGATTATACTGTTTGGTGAGTTGAGAGACGAATTTCATCATGACCACCGGGCCGATGGCGATGACTTCGTCATATTGGTTGCCGGCTTGAATGAGCTGTTCCAGTGCGGCGGTAACGAGGCCTCGCTCGCCGTGGCTGCCGTCGTCGGTCATGAGGCGGAATGCATGGCTGATGGCGGAAAATTCCTGCTCCAGCAAAACCAGTTCCTTGCTGCGAAAACCAATGATACTGTGCACTTCGGCGCCCTGTTCATGAAGCGCTTTGGCTACAGGGTAAGCGATGGCACAGCCTACGCCACCGCCTACCACAGCCACCTTTTTTAGCCCGTCCAGGTGAGAGGGGATACCCAGTGGACCGGCAAAATCGGGGATAAAGTCGCCCGCATCTTTTTCGGCGAGCAGATAAGTTTCTGCACCGGCGACCTGGAAAATAATGGTCACGGTGCCTGCACTGCGGTCATAATCGGCAATGGTGAGCGGAATCCGCTCGCCTTGCTCATCTACCCGCAGGATGATGAATTGACCAGGGAGCGCTTTGGCGGCGATGTAGGGTGCTTCGATGGTCATGCGTACCACCGAGGGGTTGATGCGCTCTTTTTCTGCGATTTTGAACATTGTGTGTACCTCCATGATTGTCGTGTGCCGGGATTCAAGCGGCGATTGAAGCACTAAGTGTGGCATGCTAATATTTACATATCGGTATATTTTTACCGATATAGAGGCGAATTTTTTCTCCCATCCATCCTCCGAGCTTTCGAATAGAGCGGAGGATGGGGGAGGGAGCAAATGGCTGCGTTGTCAGAATCACAGCAGTTCTTCCCAATCCTTTTGGATGAGATGCTGGGACAGCAGAGACAGAGATACAGCCATGTTCTCGTTATGTACAAACACATCGGAGGGAACGTCGAGGTGGACGGGGGCGAAATTCCAGATGGCCAGCACGCCGCTGCTTACCAGCCGATTGCAGACATCCTGCGCATGCTCGGCGGGAACAGCGATGATGCCCATGCGGATGTTCAGGCGGTGGCAGAAGAGTCGAAGGGAGGCGATGTCCATCACTGGCTTGTCTCCCCGCACGGTGCCAACAACGGTTTTGCTCGCATCGAAAGCGGCAATAATTTTTACGCCGTAGCGGTCAAAACCCTCATAGGACAGCAGTGCGCAACCTAGTTGGCCGGCGCCCACCAGTACGGCGTCCACCGCGTTATAGTAGCCCAGGCTTCGGCCGATGCTCTCAACGAGCTCCCGCACCTGAAAGCCGGTACGGGGCTTGCCGCCGACAAGGCTCACCAGCGCTAGGTCTTTTTTTACCTGCACCTCGTGGAGCCCTAAACGCTTGGCAATGGCGGGTGCAGAGACGTTTTCCGTACCTTCCTTTTGTAGGGCCAACAGTAAATTATAGTAGAGCGGCAGCCGCTTAAAGGTCTGCATGGGAATGGATTTCGGTTCTAATTTCATCGTATAGCGCTCCATAATATTGGATTTAGGCGAAAAAACTGTCGATATTAGTCCAATTCTCCTTGATAATCCTAGCAGATTGGTATATCAATGTCAACAAAATTGGTATAAAAATACCGATTCATATGAGTGGAAAAATTACTTATATAGTTACATAAAGCGAACTATACAAAACATATGAAAGAAATTTGTGCAAAATGTAGAACTACGCCGGGCAGAAGCACCGGCGGAGTGTTTTTTAGCTGAAGAAGGCCTTGGCGATTGCAACGCCTTCCATGGCGTCAGCAGCATAATGTTCGGCCCCGACATAGTCGGCGTATTCTTCGGTGAGCACTGCGCCGCCGACGAAGAAGGTGCAGGGAAGGCCTGCGGCCCGAACAGCGGCAATGGTGTCCTTCATGCTCTTGACCGTGGTGGTCATGAGGGCGCTGAGCCCGACGAGGCGGATGTCCTTGTCCCGAATGGTAGAAACCACAAGGTCGATGGGGACATCCTTGCCTAAGTCGATGATTTCGTAGCCGTAATTTTCCAGCAGCATTCTGACGATATTTTTCCCAATGTCGTGAATGTCGCCGTAAACGGTGGCAAGGAGGATGCGGCCTTTGCTGCTCTGGGCGGCTCCACAGGACTGGTTGTGGCGGCTGATGGCGGCGAAGCCGTTTTGCACTGCTTGCGCTGAAAGCATGAGTTGGGGGAGGAAGAGCTCACCGGTTTCAAAGCGGGCACCCACCGAATTGAGAGCGGGGATAAAGTGGTTATCGATGATGTCCAGTGCGGGCATTTCCTGCAACAGCTGCTCTACCTTGGCGGCGGACTGATTCTTGAGCCCCCGCTCAATGATTTGGGCGAGGCTGAGCTCGCTCTGAGCCACGGTGGCGGGCGGCGCAGCGTCCTGCCCATAGCGGCTGATGTAGGCCGTGGCATCCTGATCTTCGTTGTGGAGCACGCGGAAGCTGTCCAGCACTTCCCGGCAGCGTTTGGAGTAGGGGTTGATGATAGCGCTGTCCAGCCCTGCGCCAAAGGCGGCGGCGAGAAAGCTAGCATTGAGCAGGTCACGACTGGGCAAGCCGAAGGAGACGTTGCTGACACCGAGGGTGGTTCTCAGCCCCAGCTGGGCTTTCACCAGTCGGATGGCAGCGAGGGTTTCTTTCACCAGCGCCTGTTGGGCGGAGGCGGTGAGTACGAGACAGTCGATGATGAGGTTTTCATCGGGGATGTCGTAAGTTCTGGCACAGTTGCGGATTTTTTCGGCGATGGCGAGGCGCTCCATGGCGGTGGGCGGGATGCCGCTTTCATCCAGTGTGAGACCGATGACGAGGGCGCCGTATTTTTTAGCAATGGGGAAGATAGCGTCCATCACCGACTGCTTGCCGTTGACGGAATTGATGATGGGCAGGCCGTTGTAGATGCGCACGCCTGCTTCGATGGCGAGAGGATCCGTGCTGTCGATTTGGAGAGGAGCTTGGGTGATGGCCTGCACCTGTCGGGTGACAGTGGAGAACAGGGCGGGCTCGTCCAGCTCGGGAAGGCCTAAGTTTAGGTCGAGGACTTGAGCGCCCGCATTGACTTGTGCGATGGCTTCGCCTAAAAGGAAGTCGATGTTGCCTTCCCGCAGGGCGGCTTGCATGGCTTTTTTTCCAGTAGGGTTGAGGCGCTCGCCGATTTCTGTGGTCTTGCCGTCCAGCACGACTGTGTGTGTGCCGGAGGTGCAGGCGGTGATGCGCAGAGGCTCGGTGATGACAGGCTTTTTGTCGCCTACCAGACTTTTCAGTAGACGGATGTGCTCTGGCGTGGTGCCACAGCAACCACCGATGATGCGCACGCCCTGCGCAACCATAGAGGCCACCTGATTTGCATAGTCGGCAACGGAGAGATCGTAACAGCTGTGGCCGTCGCAGATGGTGGGTAGGCCTGCGTTTGCTTGCAGCAGTACCGGCACATGGGCGTGGCGCAACATGGTTTCCACCACAGGGCGGAGGGCATCCGGCCCCATGGAGCAGTTGATGCCCAAAGCATCTACGCCCAGCCCCTGCAAGGTGAGCACGGCGGTGAGCGGGTCGCAACCCACAAAGCTGCGGCCATCGGCCTGAAAGGTCATAGAGCAGAACACGGGTAGGTTGGTGTTTTCCTTGGCGGCCAGAATTGCCGCCTTGGCCTCGTAAAGGTCAGAAATGGTTTCAATGAGAATCAAATCGGCACCGGCGGCTTCCCCTGCCATCATCTGGCGGCGGAACACCTCATAGGCCCGCTCAAAGCGCACGATACCCATAGGCTCCATCAGTTGACCCAGCGGGCCGACGTCCAGCGCAACGAAGGGTGCGCCGGAGGCCTTTGCGCAGGCAATACCGGCGGAGACCACCGCTTCTACGTTATGCTCGCCCAGCTTGAGTTCATGAGCTTGAAAGGTGTTGGAGGTGATAATGTGAGTGCCGGCGGTTACGTAGTCCCGATGAATGTCGGTGACCAGTTCCGGGTGGGTGAGATTGTAGAGCTCGGGCAGCTGGCCGGGGGCGAGGCCGCGGCTTTGCAGCATGGTGCCCATAGCGCCGTCGAAGAAGATGATTTGATTTTTCAGGGCATCAAGAATGTTCACAGGTATGAGCCTCCTTTTTATATTGGCAGTCTGACTGTCTGATACAGCGCAGACAGGGGCTTACTTTGGCAACAGGCTGGTGGGAAAATCCAATGAAGGCTGTCACTGACTTGCGGGGCAGGAGAATAAACCGGTCGGTACAGGTGAGGCCGATGCTACGCTGTGCATCGAGCAGAGCCAGCAGCTGGGGCTGGACTGTCAAAGGCAGGTCGCCATAGCCCGGGCTGAAGCGGGCGGTGAGGAAGAGGCCGCCGGCACTTTGGCGCAGTTCATCTTCCAGATGATTGCAGTATTCCTCAACATACTGGGTGGCGCAGGCATCTAGCACCAGCGAGGCGGTCAGGTCAGTGGCTTCACTGCGGCGGATGAGACTATCCGCCTCCACGCCCAGAGTCACCGCCAGCAATGCCGCTTTATGGCAGTGGGAGAGGTGATGGATCAAGTCCTGTCCAGGCAGAAGGATGTCGCTGTCGGTGAGCAGAACGCCGTCAGGCTCCGAGTCGATAGATAGGGTTTGCATAACATGGCGCGGCTTTGCTATCTGGCGCAGCTGGGCAAGACAGTGGTCAACCAGTGCATCCAGCTCGGGAGAGAGAGTCTGACTGCGGTGACCCAAATAGCGCAGCACCTCGGCCTTTGCACGTTGCAGTTCCATCTTACAGCGCCCTCAGGTGGCGGATACAGGTGGCGGCGATATCCGGTTTATTCATGGTGTAAATATGCACTCCCTGTGCACCTCGGCGAAGCAAGTTCTCCATTTGGTGTGCGGCGTGCTCCACCCCTGCTTTTTGCAGGTCGGCAGGGTTGTGCTGATATCGGTGGAGCAGCTTGATAATTTCCGAGGGCAGGGACACGCCGCAGAGGAAAATCATCCGTTCGATTTGGCTGCGACCCAAAATCGGCATCACACCGGCGGAAATGGGCAGGGTAACGCCTGCCGCCTGCGCCCGGTCGAGGAAACGGAAGAAATGGTCGTTGTCGAAAAAAAGCTGGGTGATGAAAAAATCTGCGCCAGCCTCTTGCTTTTGCCGCAGGTGGAGAGTATCTGTGTCCAGTTCGAGGCAGTCGATGTGCCCCTCGGGATAGCAGGCGGCACCGATGGAAAAGCTGTCCTGCTTTTGAATTTGACGAATGAGTTCGCTGGCGTACAGAAGCTCGCCGCTGGGCACAATGTCGTCAGGAAAATCTCCCCGCAACGCCAGCACATTGCTAAGACCCTTGTTGCGCATATCGTGGAGCAACTGGTCGATTTGAGCTGGGCCGGCGCCAACACAGGTGAGGTGGGCGAGGGCGGGGATGTGGTGTTTTTGTTGAATATGGGCGGCGATTTGGGCGGTCTGGTTTGCGTTTCCAGAGCCGCCTGCGCCGTAAGTAACGCTGATGAAATCCGGAGCGAGGGCGCAGATATGCTCGAGAGCCTGATAGATGCTCTCGACGTCTGTGTCCTTTTTTGGCGGGAAGACCTCGCAGGAAATCACCGGTCGGTTAGATTGAAATAGATCCTTGATTTGCATATGCTTTTGTCCTTTCTTGCTCGTGGGTACAGCAATCAGAGCCCGGCTGAGAGTCTGAAGGCTTATCCTATTATAGTACGCAGCGGTGCCGCTGTAAACCCTATTATGTGTAGGGTAAATTCAGCTTTGCGAGGGGAGAAGTTTATGATATAATAAAGGAAACAGGAAAGGGGCGTGTCAGGTATGAAAGAGTTGGAAATGCTTCGTAGTCTCATTGCGCAGAGTAAGCGCATCGTCTTTTTTGGCGGAGCCGGAGTGAGTACGGAGAGCGGCATTCCTGATTTTCGCAGCAACCAAGGGGTATTCAAAGCCATGGAGAAGTTTGGGCACAGCCCGGAGGAGCTGCTGAGTATCGGGTTTTTCCGCAGAAGTCCGGAGGTTTTTTACGACTATTATAAGTCCCTCATGGTTTGCCCTGATGCTCAGCCCAATGCGGCGCATCTGGCGCTGGCTCGCTTGGAACAGGCTGGAAAGCTCACTGCTGTGGTAACCCAGAATATTGACGGATTACATCAGCTGGCTGGAAGCAAAAATGTGCTGGAACTCCACGGTTCTATGCTGCGAAATCATTGCACTGCATGCCGTCAGGGCTTTTCCATGGAAGAAATTCTGGCGCAGGTTGGAGTGCCTCACTGTGATTGCGGTGGCGCGATTCGGCCAGATATCGTAATGTACGGCGAGCAGCTGGATGATACCGTGGTCACGGCGGCCATTGGGCATATCCGGCAGGCGGATTTGCTGCTTGTAGGCGGCACTTCGCTGGTGGTTTATCCGGCGGCGGGACTGATTTCCTATTTCGGCGGGAATGAGCTAGTACTGATTAATAAGAGTGAGACGAAATACGACTCCAGTGCGAGCCTTGTGATTCACGAGGCGATTGGTTGGGTGTTGGGAGAAACAGTAGAGTAGACCAAGAAACAGCCCCCTCCGGCCGGAGGGGGCTGTTTCTTGCGCAAAAGGTGATTTTGAATGTTTAAATAATATAGTAAAGAGACGCAAAACAAAATCATTTGCTCTTTGTACTATCTTCATGTTGCGCTACAATTTCTTTTTTCAGTTTTTCTAAGAACTCATTATGGTCTTCTTTGTGTGGTAATTCTTGAAACATTTCAATGTATTTTAACGCTTATTCGTTATCTCCTAAACCACTGAGAAGTGCTGCGAAAAAAGAGAGAAAAACACTTTTATTATTATCTGTATAACAGGAGCGCAGCGAGCAAGAGACAAAGAGGTGCGGGAGGAAGCAAGGGGAGACGGCATCCTTTTGACAGAGTTGGGCTACGTAAAGTCCGGTATCGACGACATCAAACGCAAGCAGGAGGCGCAGGATGCAAAGTATTTAAACAGACTGGGCACAGCAGGCAGTCATGGCGGCGGAGCAGCTCTATAAGGCGAGCAAGGAAAAGGGAGACCACCGCAAGGAAGAAGCTGCAAAACTTGCACATCAATTCGCAGAGGCCGCCGGCGTGGAGGTCACCAAGCCGCTGAAGGACATCATCAATGGCAGCATCGAGGCGGCGGTATATCTGGCTGCCCAAGACGGG
>JGI994J12354_10001320_pt1 | contig 25143 bp, 20 predicted proteins | sample IntmicLarv3ML3BL_FD_12354 | JGI IMG/M metagenome (IMG submission 12354)
TTGAAAATGAAACGCAGGGTCAAATCTCAAACCTGCGAACAGCTCCTGAAAGCATTAAGGGTGCGTTGTATGCGGATATTGAACGACTTCATCAAGAGCAGGGAAGCAATCAAGAGAGAATTGACAGCATCTATGAAGAACGCAATTCACAGGATGAGCAGCTTGCCGATATCGAAAAGGCGAAGCAAACCATCATGGAGTTTCCAAGGTTGGTTAAACTGGTAGATTATGAAGCCAAACTTCGGCTTTTGCGTGGGATACTGGAATGTGTCATTGTCAAAGATGGGTTGGTTCATATTTTCTTGAAGGGCACCAAACCGAATGATTTTTTCGTGAAGGGTCAGAAAAGGAGTGATGTGTGTCACACCGAAACAGATAGCATTTTCAATACAACGCGACGCATAAGTCGCCAGCTTCGCTCCCTTCTGCGGGTCAAACGAGGTAACCCCCTTAATCAGGCCGACCGTTCCGATTGAGATTAAGTCCTCGCTGTCCCGTGAGTGATATTTTTTCGCGATGTGTGCCACCAGCCGCAAATTTCGCTCGATCAGAGTGTTGCGCGCCTCGGTGCAGCCGGTGGCATAGGCCTCGAGGCAGGCTTTTTCCTCCTCGGGCGATAGGGGCTGCTGAAACGACGGGGCGCCTGAAATGTGCGAAAACATGAAAAATGTATGGAGAATACCGACCAAATGAAGCCCTCCTATGGCATAATACGGTATAGTTTGTATTATGTAGCGGGGTGGCGGCATCGCGTATTATCAATATATGCAAGGGATATGGTGTGCGTGTTTGGCCCTTTTGTTTTTAACCGGTATTCATAAAAATCCCGCCGCCGCATATGCGCGGGGCGGGATCGGATTAAAAATGACTTAGAATGTAACCAGCTTGCCTGTCTTAGCGGACTCGTAAATGCCCTCCAAGATTTGGGAAACCACAATGGCCTGCTCCGGCGTGACTACCGGCTCGGTATCGTTCAGGATGGCATCGTACCACAATCTGGCTTCGAGGAACTCGGGCTTCGATACATCCGAACCTTCGAAGAATGCTGCGCCACCGGCGGACAAGTCGGGCGTTGTCATGGACAGTCGACCCATATCGTCGAAGTTGAAGCGCAGACCTTCGCGCATATCCGCGCCGGCTTTGGTGCCGCACAGAGTGGTCTTTGCCTCGATAACATCGAGTGTGTTCAGTGCCCAAGAAGCCTCCAGTGTAATGGTGGCACCGTTTTCCATGGTGATGAAACCGAAAGCGGAATCCTCGACTGTAAATTCTTCTGCTGTCCAAGTGCCCCATGCGTTGCCGCAGTTGCCCTTGTCGGCAAACTTCTTGTAGATATTGCCCATAACGGATTTCGGCTTGTAGTTGTTCATCATCCAAAGCGTTAAGTCAAGGGCGTGTGTGCCGATGTCGATCAACGGGCCACCGCCTTGCTTTTCTTCGTCAAGGAACACGCCCCATGTGGGAACGGCTCTACGGCGCACGGCATGAGCCTTTGCGTAGTAGATTTCACCAAGGTCGCCGCGGTCGCAAGCGCCTTTGAGGTACTGGCTGTCTGCCTGATAGCGCGTCTGATAACCGATGGTGAGCTTTTTGCCCGTTTTGTTTTTGGCATCGATCATCTTCTGTGCTTCTGCATAGCTGATGGCCATAGGCTTTTCGCACATAACATGTTTGCCTGCGTTTAATGCGTCAACGGTTATGTAGCTGTGATCCTTATTCGGCGTTAGAACATGCACAACGTCGATAGACTCGTCCTTCAAAAGCTCTTTGTAGTCAGCATAGAGCTTGTAGCCCTTTGCGCCGTACTTCTCACCGGCCTTCTCCATGCGTTCCGGCACGATATCACAAAATGCGACCATGGATACTTCCTTTACCGTAGCGATTGCGGGAAGGTGCTTGCCATTGGCGATGCCGCCACAGCCGATGATACCGACTCTTAATTCCTTAGCCATTCCAAAATTCCTCCTTAATTGATGAAACATTATTTGATTACTTATACAGATTCCATTATACTGTCCTTACGGCGCAGATGCAAGAGTTTTATTCGCAAAAATATATTGGCGCCGTATCTGTGAATGCAACAATTTTCCAATTACGATGTCTTGACGCAAATATAGTAGATAAATGTTGAAAAAATTCCTATGCCGCATCCAAAAACAAATACCCGAACAGCAAGCTGCACTATTTTGTTTTGCACCTTGTCGCTCATACAAACCTTCCTTCCGTGACAGTGCTTACCGTTGAAGTGCTATGTTTTGTTGCAAAAGTTTCGGGCAGTATTTACTCATGCACCTCAATCGTATAGCCGCAGGCAAAGGTTTTGCCTGCTTCCAGGCTTACAATGCTCTTTTTGTCTTTCAGTTCGCCGCGGAACCCGGTGACATCGGGGATGCCGTGCCATGGCTCCACACAGACAAACGGGGCATCGGGGCGGTGAACCGTCCATATGCCAAGCCACGGATACCCGCCGATTGTCATAGAGAGGTAGTTTTCACTTTTCCTTGAACGCAGGAAAATTTTGTCCGAACGGTAGTTGTTGAAAATGAGCGCATCATGCTCGAATACGCCATAGGCCAGATTCAAGCGGGTTTCGTTGATGATGTAGGGTTTGCTGCCGTTGAGATACTGTCCGTCCAAAAGGGCGGTGTCCAAGGTTTCGCGTTCACTAAATTCCAGAAAATAATCGCCAAACGCTTCGTTCTTATTAAACGGACACATCAAAGCGGGGTGCCCGCCGACAGAGAAGTACATGGCTTCATCATTGGTGTTTTCCACTTCGATTTCCGATACAAGGCTGCTGCCTTTCAAGGTATAACGGAAACGGAGGCAGAATTTATAGGGATACATCTTCAGCGTTTCCTCAGATTCACGCAGCTCGAACGTTAAGGAGTCGGCGGTCTGCGACGTTACGGTGAAGGTAGATTGGCGCACGAAGCCGTGCTTGGGCATGGGATAGGTTTTGTCGTCTACAATGATTTGGTTGTCCGTGGCGGAGCAGCACACCGGGAACAGCACGGGCGCCACGCGCTCCCAATATTCCGGGTCGCCGATCCACATGTAATCCTTGCCTGTTTTCTTACTTCTCAGGCCGCGAATTTCGCCTACAACAGTATCGGCGGCGGCGGTCAAAAACTCGTTCTCGATGGTATAACGCATAAACAAACACTCCTTTTATATGGGTTTATTTGCAAAGATCGAGTACAAATTGCTCCAAACGGTCAAGCCCTTCCTTGATTTCCTCCATAGAGATGGCGTAGGAAAGGCGGATGCAGTCGGGGAACCCGAAATCCGCGCAAGGCACAACGGCGATACGCGCTTTTTCCAGCAAAGCCGCCGCCAAATCTGCGGCGGCGGCCAAAACTTGGCCGTCTGACTTTTTGCCGTACAGCGCGGATACATCGACAAACGCGTAAAACGCGCCTTCGGGCCGCAGCATGGACATGCCCTGGATGGCGGTGATGCGGCTGTAGATATAATCGCGGCGGCGTGCAAACTCCAGGCGCATGGTTTCTACGCAGGCTTGGTTGCCGTCCAGAGCGGCCAAAGCGGCGTATTGCGCGATGCTGTTAATGTTTGATGTGCCGTGGCTTTGCAGGTTGCCCATTATGCTTGCCAATTCCGGCGAGGACGCGGTGTAGCCGACGCGCCAGCCCGTCATGGCGTAGCTTTTGGAAAGGCCGTTTACCACGATGGTGCGCTTGAAAATATCGTCGCCCAGCGAGGCGATGCTGGTGTGTTTGATGTCATCGTCATAGATTAGGTTTTCGTAAATTTCATCGGAAATCACGAACAAGTCATTTTTTACGGCAAACCGCGCGATGCCTTCAAGCTCCGCCTTGGTATAGACCATGCCTGTGGGGTTGTTTGGGCTGTTGATGATAATGGCCTTTGTTTGGGGGGTCAGCGCCGTTTGCAGCATGTCGGCCGTTGTTTTGAAGCCGCTGTCAGCGGCGCTTGGCACCAACACGGGCACGCCGCCTGCAATGGCGACAATTTCGGTATAGCTTAACCAAAATGGTGAGGGGATAAGTACTTCATCGCCCTCATTGAGCAGAGCGGTGAAGATATTTGTCAGGGAGTGCTTGGCGCCATTGCTGACCACGATTTGCGATGGGTCATAGGTAAGCCCGTTGTCGCGCAAAAGCTTGGCGCAGATGGCCTTGCGCAGCTCAATAATGCCGGAGCTGACAGTGTATTTTGTGAGGCCGTTGTTGATGGCCGCGATTGCCGCTTGGTTGATATGCTCGGGGGTCGGGAAATCAGGTTCGCCCGCGCCGAAGCCTATGATACTGATGCCTTGCGCCTTAAGCGCCTTGGCCTTGGCCGTGATGGCTAAGGTTGAAGATTCTTTTACGGCGGAAGCTTTTACTGAAAACTGCATACAATCACCAATCCATTCTTTAATTAAAGGAGTATCTCATTCGTTTTTACAATTTTACCGTATAGCTGCGATTTTTGCAAGAAAAAAATGCGGTCAGTGTGTATTATTTCGTAAGCCTCGGGAAAAAATAGGGATAACCGCGGGTTGCCGCGGAATTTACAGGCAAGAAGGAGCGTATTTATATGACGAACGCAGGCAGACAGGAAATCAAGTGCAATGTATTTAGCTGCAAACACAGCGATAAGGCGCGGTACTGCACCTTGCAGGATATCAACGTAGGGCATGACGGCCAGCAGGAAGCGCACTCGAAGCATGATACGGTGTGTGTGAGTTTTCAGGCCGGTTTGTAAAAGGCTTGTGGGGCATTGCCTTGGCAGAGATGGGCGCGCATGTTTTTTGGAGGTTTCTGAATTTTTCGCCCTCAGAAGGGCGAAAAACGGCGCAACGCTTGTCGGAAGAAGCCCCGACAAGCTAAGGGCACGCCGCCGCGCACCTCACGCGGTTCCCTCTGAATTTTTCGGCTTCCTAATATCATCACCCGGTTTTTTCCAAAGAACGCCCGATCTAAAACTTTATAAAAGAACAGCACCGCGCGATTGCGCGGTGCTGTTTCTGTAAAGCAATAGGGTAAGGTACAGGGGTTCAAGATTTTAATGTTTACCGATTTCCCCTGCGCCCAAGCAGTCGCAGCAACCGCAGGAAAATGTTAATGAAATCCAGATACAGCATCAATGCGCCGTGTATACGGATTTTTTTGGCTGTTTCCACATCGGTGCAGCCGGCAAGCATACGCTTGATTTTTTGCGTGTCATAGGCGGTAAGTCCCACGAAAATGAATATCCCTGCATAACATAGCAGCATGTCAAGAGTGTCGCTGCCCAACAGAAGATTGACCACAGTGACAAGCAGCAGCCCCACAAGCCCCATCATAAGGAAGTTTCTGTAGCCGGACAAATCTGATTTTGTCAACGTGCCGTAGCCTGCCATGAACCCGAACATGCCTGCTGTACATATAAATGCCAGCATGACATTGCCCGCGCCGTAAATGAGCAGAAGGATGCTTAGCGTGATGCCGTTAAGCATCGCATACAGGAAAAACAGGGCGGCCGCAACGCCGGGTGCAAGCTTATGCAAGGCGGCGGACAGGACGATGACGAGGACGAGCTCGATAACTAAAAGTGCATAAAAACCTACCCCTGAGCCCAGAACGAGGGCGGTCAGCGGCGGCCAAGCCAGCGTCAGAAGCGCTGCGCCTGCCGATATGGCAAGGCCCAAAAACATCCATATGAACACGCCCGTCATAACACCGGGTAGGTAGTTCGCCTCCTGCGGGGTTTCGGTTTGGTTCAGGTTAATAGGGTCACCATTCATAAATTTCGCTCCAATCCTTGATTTTTTTCATTATTCAGGTTACTATGATATAGTTGCAATTATACACCATTTTATTTGGTTATTCAAGTAAAAATCTTGTAGGGAGGCAGAATATGCGGTTGACGGTGGATACACTTAACAAAAGCTTTGGCGATAAGCATGTGTTGAAGGACTTATCGTTTGAATCAAAGGGCGGGGCATTTGGCCTTCTGGGGCGCAACGGCTCGGGCAAGACGACGACCATTCGCATTATTATGGATATTTTTCCGGCGGACAGCGGTACGGTGCTGTTTGATGGGAAGCCGCTTCGCAGTTTTAAGGGGCGCATCGGCTATTTGCCGGAGGAGCGCGGCTTGTACCCCAAGCGCCCGATTGTGGAGCAGATGGCATACATAGGCGCTTTGCGCGGCATGAAGGCGGCGGATGCGAAAAAGCGCGGGTTGGAGCTGCTGAAGCGGCTGGATGCGGAGGAACATTATAAAAAGAAGCTGGACACTTTATCCAAGGGTAATCAGCAGAAGATACAGCTTGCCATTGCGCTGATTAACGACCCGGAGCTGGTGATACTGGACGAGCCGTTTAGCGGCCTTGACCCGGTGAATGCCCGCACCTTGAAAGAGTTGGTGACGGAACTTGCCGCGGAAGGGCGCACCATTATTTTCTCCAGCCATCAGATGGCGAGTGTGGAAGAGTTTTGCAGTGAGCTTTGCATTATCAACGCAGGGCATCCTGTCATGAGCGGGAATTTGCGGCAGATTAAGAAATCATATCCACGAAACCGCATATTGCTTGTGCCGCAGGATGAGAACGCGGAGGCGCTGCGGCAGACGGTGCTTGCGCAGGAAGCGCTACGCGGGTTGACGGAGAAGGCGGAAACAAATGCGCAGGGCTGTGTGGTAACATTGCGTCGTCCTGAGGATAAAGGCCGCCTGTTGCAGGTTGTGGCAGATGCGGGGCACGAAATTGATGTGTTTAAGGTGATGGAACCGTCGCTTGAAGAAATATTTGTGGAAAAATGCGGACAGGACACGGCGGCACAGGCAGACGGAAGCGGGGGCAAGGGACATGCATAAATTTAAGACGGTATTTGCGTTTGAATACAGCAGTTTTATTAAGAGTAAGGCTTACATTGTTGTGTCGATTATTTTGCTGGTATTGACGGCCGGGGCGGGTAGTTTGCCTGCGATTATGAAAGGCGTGGATGCGATTAAAACGGCGGTGACGGGTGACGCGGAGAGCAAAGAGGAAACCCTGAAGGAAGCCGTGCTGATTGATCCGCAGGGCGTGTACGACGATGCGGTTTTGCAGGCGTTTTTGCCCGGCTACGCGTGGACGCGGCAGGATACAGCGGCAGATTTGGCAGCACGTATTGAGAGCGGTGAGGTGAGCCTTGGGCTGGTTATCGATGGGCTGGACGGCAAGCTGTACATAAAGGGCGAGGATGCTATGGGCGGCGGTTTTGGCGGCGTACATGGAATGGTATCATTTGTGTACAGGCAAAACACGCTGATGGGGCATGGTTTGACGGAAGCGGATATCGCGGCGCTTGAGGTGTTGCCTTCGATTGAAACCATCCCCATTGGAAAGGATATTACGCAGACGTTCTGGTTGGCATATGTGATATTGTTCCTGCTGTATATGACCACTTTGATGTATGGGCAGAACGTGCTGATGTCGGTGGTGACGGAAAAATCTTCCAAGGCGATGGAGCTGCTGGTTACCTCCGCGAAGTCGACCGAGTTGATGTTTGGCAAGGTGATGGGTGTAGGTGCGGTAGGGCTGTCGCAGTTTGGGCTGATGATGCTGGCGGTGGGGCTTTCCATACGTTTGAATTTGGAAGGCTGGATGGAAATGAGCCCTATGGTTGGCGAGATTATGAGTATGTCTTTATCGGGCGGGTTGTTTGCCTATGCTGTGATTTTCTTCTTGCTTGGGTTCTTCTCGTTTGCGTTTGTGTATGCGGGGGTGGGTTCCACCGTGAGCCGCATGGAGGAGGCCGGCGCGGTGCAAAGCGTGCCGATGCTGATTTTTGTGGCGGCGTTTTTTGTTGCTATGGCCGGGATGGTTGCGCCCGGGTCGATGTGGGTGAGGGTGCTGTCATATGTGCCGTTTTTCTCGCCGATGGTGATGTTTATGCGCATTTGTGTGACGGATATGCCCGGCTGGGAAATTGCGCTTGGCATTGTGCTGAACGTGCTGTATATGATGGGCGCGGGGATTGTGGCGGCGCGGATATACAGGGTGGGCGTGCTGATGTATGGCAAGGCGCCGAAGTTTATTGATATCATTAAGTATATTTTGCCTGCGCCGAAAGCGTAAAGCTCTGTGGGCGGGCCGAAGATTTTTGTTGCGATACACCCGTGGGAAATAACGCCAGCGCGGGAAAAGGGATTGCACCGTGTCGGAATGTATGGTATGATGAAACGTAATAACGCTTGGGGGAATGGTCATGGGTAATTTATTTTCGATTGACGGTGCATTTTACAAATACGGGAGTATGCTGGCGGATATTATGATCATCAGCCTGCTGTGGATTGTGTTCAGCATACCGATTATTACGGCGGGTGCGTCCACCACAGCCGCGTATTATGTGTTTACCAAACGGGTGTCGAATAATGACGGATATTTGTTTCGCGATTTCCTGTCGAGTTATAAGCGGAATTTGTGGATGTCGGTGCGCGTGTGGGGCTTGATTTTGGCGGTTGGCGCATTGCTGCTTGTCAATATTTTGAACATGGATTTTGTGGAAGGCAATATTAAGATGATTCTTCTGCCTGCGCAGTATGTGCTGATGGTGGAGTTGGTGTTCATCAATTTCTATGCCTATCCGTTGCTGGCGCGGTTTGAAATGAAGTTTTTCCAGTTAATCAAGACATCGTTTTATATGGCGAACAGGCATATGCTGACAACGCTGGTGACCGCTGTGGTTTTTGCGGGGCTTGTTGTTCTTGTGGGGCAGTATTTTATTATTATTTTGCTTTTCCCCGGTATTTTCTGTTTTCTGACGTCGTTCTTCTTCGTGAAGATATTCAAGAAGTATAACCCCGATATTGCGCCTGAGTTGAGCTATGATGAATTTAAGCCGATCTTGACGCTTGAGGAAGAAGAAGAGAAAAAGCGGCACGAGGAAGAGCTTTTGGCCATGGAGGAATCGGCCAAGGCGCAGGTGGCGGCTGCGGAAATGCGGGAAAAACGGGTGGAAGAGCAGTAGGCGCTTCGATAGCCGGCAGGCAAAAAGGAGATTTTGCGGGATGGATAACGAGCGTGGTATTGTGCGCGAAGCCGGGCAGGAAAATGGCGGGTTTGCGGATTGTATCGGCGAACTGTTGGCGCTGGACGAGGTAAAACGGCTGGCGTTGTACAACCAGCATTGTAACACGTCGCGGCTGCGCCATAGTTTGGGTGTTGCGTATTTTAGTTATGTGATTTGTAAACGGTTGGGTTGGGATTGCCGCGCGGCGGCCAGAGCCGGTATTTTGCACGATTTGTTTTGCTATGACTGGCGCGAGGAGGGGCATTCTGCGGGGCTTCATACATATTTGCATCCCAAGTGCGCGCTGGAGAATGCGGAGCGGTTGGTAGCAGATTTGACGGATGTGGAGCGGGATGCCATCGTCAGCCATATGTGGCCGCTCAGTGACTCTGTGCCGAGGCATAAAGAGGCGTTGGTGGTGTCGCTGGTGGATAAGGCGTGCTGTGTGGCGGAAATTGCGGCGGCAGGCGCGCGGGCGACCAAGCGCGGTTGGAAACGGATATTTGCTTAGGCGTATCGAAGGCATAAGTTATAGGGCCGTGGGGTGCCGCCTTACCTTGGTTGGATAGATCCTTTGATCTTTGTATGAAAACGAAACCGCGCAATCGCGCGGTTTCAATGTTTTTATGCAAAAGCTTGTGGTGGTTTGGAGGCAACGCCTCTAAGGTTTTTACCTGCAAAAATACGGAAAACGGAGAAAAACAGAGCAAATAGGAGCTATTGGGCGCATATGTGTGGGAAAGGTGAAAAAACAAACCCTTCCGATGCTTGCAATAACCTCTGGTGTCCAGTAAAATCATATTTGTCATTAGCACTCGGCTCAAATGAGTGCTAATAAAGAAAGCTCGTTTCGGAAAATGAATGAATTTAAGGAGGTCAATCGTATGAAATTGAAACCTTTAGGCGACAGAGTTGTACTGAAGCAGCTTGAGGCGGCGGAAGTGACAAAGGGCGGGATTATCCTTGCCGCACAGTCGAAGGAAAAACCGCAGGAGGCCGAGGTTGTGGCAGTGGGTCCGGGCGGCGTTGTGGAGGGCAAAGAAGTCAAGATGGAAGTAAAGAAGGGCGACAAGATCATCTACTCGAAGTATGCGGGTACAGAGGTGAAGCTTGGTAAGGATGAATATATCATCGTGCGCCAGAGCGACATTTTGGCGGTTGTAGAATAATTCCATTATAAACGATTGAAATAAGGAGGAGCAGACCAATGGCAAAGCAGATAATGCATGGATCCGAGGCGCGTATTGCGCTTGAAGCGGGTGTGAACAAGCTCGCGAATACGGTAAAGGTAACGCTTGGCCCGAAAGGCCGCAATGTAGTGCTTGATAAAAAATACGGCACCCCGCTTATTACCAATGACGGCGTGACGATTGCCAAGGAAATTGAGCTTGAGGACGCATTTGAAAATATGGGCGCGCAGATTGTGAAGGAAGTCGCTACAAAGACAAATGATGTGGCGGGTGACGGCACAACAACAGCGACAGTGCTTGCGCAGGCTATGATTCAGGAAGGTCTGAAGAACATTGCGGCGGGCGCAAACCCGATTATTCTGCGTCGTGGCATGCATAAGGCGACGGAGCTGGCTGTAGAAGCCATCAAGGGAATGAGCCAAAAAGTAGACGGCAAGAACCACATTGCAAAGGTTGCGGCGATTTCGGCGGGCGACGAGCAGGTGGGCGTGATGGTGGCCGAGGCGATGGAGAAGGTGTCCAACGACGGAGTTATCACGGTCGAGGAATCCAAGACCATGCAGACGGAGCTTGACCTTGTTGAGGGTATGCAGTTTGACCGCGGCTATTTGTCGGCTTATATGGCAACAGATATGGAGAAGATGGTTGCGCAGCTTGACAATCCCTATATTTTGATTACGGACAAAAAGATTTCCAATATACAGGATTTGCTGCCCCTTTTGGAGCAGATTGTGCAAACAGGCTCGAAGCTTCTCATCATCGCGGATGATGTGGAAGGCGAGGCGCTGACCACACTTGTGCTGAACAAATTGCGCGGCACGTTTACCTGTGTGGCCGTGAAGGCACCGGGCTTTGGCGACCGTAAGAAAGCAATGCTTGAGGACATCGCCGTATTGACAGGCGGCCAGGTTATCACGGATGAGCTGGGTCTGGAGCTCAAGGAAGCGACTGTTTCGCAGCTGGGCCGTGCCAAGACGGTGAAGGTGGAGAAAGAGAACACCATCATTATCGACGGGGCGGGCAAGAAGTCGGATATCAAGGCGCGTGTCGGCCAGATTAAGGAGCAGATCGCGGTTACCACATCCGAGTTTGACAAGGAAAAGCTGCAGGAGCGTTTGGCGAAGATGAGCGGCGGTGTGGCGGTCATTAAAGTGGGTGCGGCGACAGAAACCGAGCTGAAAGAGCGCAAGCTTCGCATGGAGGACGCTTTGGCGGCCACTCGTGCGGCGGTTGAAGAAGGCATTATCTGCGGCGGCGGGTCTGTATACCTCCATGCCAGCGGTGCCATTGTCAAGGCTTTGGTGAAGATGAGCGGCGATGAAAAGACGGGCGCGGCGTTGGTGTTGAAGGCGCTGGAAGCGCCCCTGCGCCAGATGGTTGAAAATGCAGGGCTTGAGGGTTCTGTTATTGTCAACAAAGTGAAGGAGCAGAAGAAGGGCTTTGGTTTCAATGTGTTGACGGAGGAGTATGTCAACATGGTTGCCGAAGGTATTATTGACCCGACCAAGGTGGCGCGCAGCGCGTTGCAGAACGCGACGAGTGTGGCGGCTACTTTGCTGACGACAGAGAGTGTCGTAGCGGACATTAAGGAGCCGGAGCCGGCGATGCCTATGGGCGGCGGGGGCGGCATGGGGATGATGTAAGGGTAAAGGCTTAAGACCTTGGGGCGCGGCCCCAATACCCCGCAAGGGACTTGTCCCTTAACCCGACCTAAAAAAATTAGAAGATTAAGAGATTAAAGGCGCAAGCCCGAAACCCGGTGGGTTTCGGGCTTGCGCTAAATTATATTTAAAGAGGAGGCGTTTGGTTTGAAAATTGGGTTGATTGGTGCAGAAAATTCGCATACCCGGCTTTTTTGCAAGGCGTTTAATGTCGAAGGTGTGTCGGAAGGCAACCGAATTACGCATGTGTTCGGGGATGACTCGTCCGAGGCAGCGGAAGCTCTTTCGGCGGATTTCGGGCTGACGATTTGCGCGACAGAGGCGGAGTTACTTTCGGTGTGTGATGCGGTGGTAATTACATACCGCTGTGGGACGCGGCATTTTGAACCGGCGATGCGGGCGATCCGGGCGGGCAAGGCTGTGTTTAACGATAAGCCGTTTACCGCGACGGTGGAGCAGGCGGAGGCACTGGAGGCGTATGCGGAGGCGAATGGTTCGCTGATTACAGGCGGAAGTTCGCTGAAGTCCTTGCCGGAGCTTGACGGGATTCGCGCGAAGCTGGCCCCGGGGTCAACGGTTGTGATTTCGTATGGGGCAGAGGTCGATTCGCCGTATGACGGATTTTTGTTCTACGGGATTCATTCGGTGGAAATATGTTTGTCATTGTTCGGGGCGGATTATACATCCGTGGCGGCGGTGAACCACCATGGCGCTGTTGTGGTGACGGTGGCGTATGCGGATAGGCAGTGTGTGATTATGACGCGGCCGAATGTGTATGATTTCCGAATTATGCATGTGGGGCAGGGCGTAGCGGAGTATATCGACATACCCGATATGCACGTGGACATCTCGGCGAATGAGCTTGCGGCGATGCTTGAAACCAAGACGGTGGTGCATCCGTTTGCGCATTATGTGGATGCCGCGCGGTTGATATCGGAGATTATGGAGAAGGCGGGGCTATAGGGGCAAATTAGAATTTACCGAGGGTAACTAACCTTTTGAAAAAGCAATCAAAAGGGTTCTTCTGGCTTAATGGGGGGATTAGACAAATTGTAAACTCTCGCCAAGAAGTACAAGGGTAGACTTATTTCAATCCAACACGAAACATGAAAGGTTGTGGAGAAATGCCGATGCTGGATAATAACACAATTAATAAAATAAGGGATGCGTATAGCGAAAAAAGGAATGATGCGAGGATCAGAAGAGAGCTTGCTTATCAATACGGCAAAGATTTGTATGACCAAACCCTTACTTTGTTTGTTCAGGCAATAGACGAGTTTGTTGCCCTAGCGCCAACATACGGCTTGGGTGTGACGACGAATGCCGCCGGTGCTTCACATCCAAATGCCGCTGCTGCCTCGCATCCAAATCCAATAGTGATACCTTGTTCAAAAGAGGAATACAAGGCGATTGGCAGGCGGCTGGGTCTGTTGGCAACTCGGGACCTGAAGGCATGGTACTGGTTTGATCGGCTTCCCAGAAAGAAAGAGGATGCCTTGAGCGATGGCACTGCGGTGCTACCACCAGTGTTTGAGGGGACAAGTTTAGAAAGACATTTAAAGAAAAATCGAAGAAAAGAGGCACAAAAAGAGGCACAAAAAGAGGCACAAAAAGAGGCTTTGGAAAATCGTGAATTGTTGAAAAGCTTCGGCTCTGCCTGCTATCCCTTGCTCAATTCCGGGGCATTGCAGGTTTCCGAAAAGGGGGTCCTTCGCGCAATAAGTGCCTCCTCGGCCAGAATCTGGCCCGGCCCTGAAGAGTATTTCCGCGACAACTTCCATGCATCTCTCAATAACAATTTTTCGGATGCCCCAACCGGTATACTCTTGGAACATAGTGATACTCAAACACGCTACGGAGGAGATCCCCGGGCTCCGTTAACGCCGGAGGAATTTGAGAGGGATATCATCAAGCAATCACAAATGCTCCTGGCAGACTCAAGGAACACCATTAAGAGAATCTGTGAATCCGCATTGGCAGGTGTTCCTTCTTCGTCCTTTCATGGGTTTGGTGAGCGTATTGTCGTCTATTCGCAGCATGTTACCTAATGATGTGCCGCTTGTTGCGTTCGACAAATTCCAGCCGGCCGGATTCATGGTATAAACAGCGGAAATAAATATAAACTTTTCCGGTGTCGAAAAACACAATAATGAAAACCGCCCCGATTCAGTCGAATCGGGGCGAAATATTTTATGCATAAAAACGCAAAAAACACATTGACATGTTTTCGGGAGTGTGATAAAATACTTTAATGTATCGTCAAGAAGTATGCTCTTAATATCTATTAATAGTATAACATGCTTTACGTATAAAATCAACATTTTCTTTTTTAGATTTACAGCAGCGACGGAATTCCCCCGTCGTTTTCGCTGTTTGTTGTTGTTTCATACCCAAGCAGCCTGCGGCTTTGCGCGCTGCCCCAATATGCCTAAGGAGTTGAACGTACCTATGGAGAAAAACAGGATACGGCCCATGCGTCTCGGTGACGTCACGCGAATGAGTTATTCGCGCATTGAAGAGCTATTGGAAATGCCCAACCTGATCGAGGTGCAAAAGGACAGTTATCAATGGTTTTTGGATGAAGGCCTGAAAGAGGTGTTTCAGGATATTTCACCGATTATGGATTACAGTGGTAATCTCGTCCTTGAATTTATTGACTTTTCACTGGACTCCGAGGTGAAGTATACCATCGAGGAATGTAAGGAGCGCGACGCGACATATTCCGCGCCGTTGAAGGTCAAGGCTCGGTTGCGCAATAAAGAGGCAAACGACATCAAGGAGCAGGAAATCTTCATGGGTGAGTTCCCGCTGATGACGGACAACGGCACATTTATCATTAATGGTGCCGAGCGTGTTATCGTCAGCCAGTTGGTGCGTTCCCCCGGTATTTATTATGGCATGGATTTCGATAAAGTGGGCAAACTGTTGCTTTCGGCAACGGTGATTCCGAACCGCGGCGCGTGGCTTGAGTATGAAACGGATTCGAGTGACGTGTTTTCCGTGCGCGTGGACAGAACTCGCAAGGTGCCTGTTACGGTGCTGATGCGTTCCTTCGGGCTGGGTACGGATGCGGAGATTATTGAGCTGTTCGGCGAGGAGCCGAAGATTTTGGCAACGATTGAGAAGGATATCAGTAAGAACTACGAGGAAGGCCTTGTGGAAATCTACAAGCGTATCCGTCCGGGCGAGCCGCCCTCGCCGGAGAATTCGGAGAGCCTTTTGCGCAGCATGTTCTTTGACCCTAAAAGGTATGATTTGGCCAAGGTTGGCCGTTATAAATACAATAAAAAGCTTGCCCTGCGCAACCGCGTGCGTGACTGCCGGATGGCGGAGAATGTGGTGGATGAGGCAACGGGTGAGGTCATTGCGGAAGAGAATCAAGTGATTACGCCGGATTTGGCGGATCAAATTCAAAACACAGGGCGCGGCTTTGTCTGGATTAAAACAGAGGATGATAAGCGCACAAAAGTGCTGACGAACTTGACGGTGGATGCCGAAGCATTTTTGGTGCCGCTGGGGCTTTCCGCGCGTGAGCTTGGCATTAAGGAGAAGGTATATTTCCCGGCGATTAAGAAGTTGATGGAAGAGTTCCCCGATGCCCAGGATTTGGCGCAGGCCATCAAGGAAAACATGAGCCGTCTTGTGCCCAAGCATGTGACTGTTGAGGATGTATTTGCGTCGATGAGCTACATCATCGGTCTGGATTACGGCCTTGGCAACAAGGATGATATTGACCATTTGGGCAACCGCCGCATCCGTGCGGTGGGTGAGCTGTTGCAGAACCAGTTTCGTATTGGCTTGGCGCGTATGGAGCGAGTGATTAAAGAGCGCATGACAATCCAGGATTTGGATGTGGTGACGCCGCAGGCGCTTGTTAATATTCGTCCTGTGACTGCCGCGATTAAGGAATTCTTTGGAAGCTCCCAGCTTTCCGCGTTTATGGATCAGACGAACCCGTTGGCGGAATTGGCGAACAAACGCCGTTTGTCGGCGCTTGGCCCGGGCGGTTTGTCGCGAGAACGTGCCGGGTTTGAGGTGCGTGACGTGCATAGCTCGCATTATGGCCGCATGTGCCCGATTGAAACGCCGGAGGGCCCGAATATCGGCTTGATTAACTCGCTGGCAACCTATGCCCGCATTAATGAGTACGGATTTATAGAGGCGCCGTACCGCGTGGTGGACAACACAGGCCCCACGCCCAGGGTAACCGATCAGTTTATTTATATCACGGCGGACGAGGAAGAGAACTTTACCGTTGCCGAAGCGAACGCCCGTGTGAATGAAAATGGCGAATTTGTGGAAAAGAAGATCGCCGGCCGAAACAAGGAAGATATTATTCTTGTGGACGCCAATAAGATTGATTTGATGGACGTTTCGCCGAAGCAGCTTGTGTCGGTAGCGACGGCTTTGATTCCGTTCCTTGAGAATGATGACGTTACGCGTGCGCTGATGGGCTCGAACATGCAGAGACAGGCGGTGCCGCTTTTGAGTACGAGTTCGCCCATTGTCGGTACGGGTATGGAGTTTAAGACGGCGCGCGATTCGGGCGTTGTGATTATAGCAAAAGAAGCGGGCGTGGTGGAGCGGATTTCCGCCGATCGCATTGTGATTCGCAATGACAATGGCGGCCGCGATATCTACAACGTGACAAAGTTTATGCGCAGCAACCAGGGCACCTGTATTAACCAGCGCCCGATTGTGAACCAGGGCGAGCGCGTGGAGTTGGGTCAGATTATCGCTGACGGCCCCTCTACGGACTCGGGTGAATTGGCGCTTGGCAAGAATCCGTTGATTGGTTTTATGACGTGGGAAGGCTACAACTACGAGGATGCTATTCTTTTGAGCGAGAAATTGGTGGAAGAAGATGTGTATACCTCCATCCATATTGAGGAATACGAAGCCGAGGCGCGTGATACGAAGCTTGGCCCGGAAGAGATTACCCGCGACATCCCGAATGTGGGTGATGACGCGTTAAAGGATTTGAATGAGAATGGTATCATTCGTATCGGCGCTGAGGTAAGGCCTTCTGATATATTGGTTGGCAAGGTCACCCCGAAGGGCGAAACGGAGCTGACGGCGGAAGAGCGCCTGCTTCGTGCCATCTTCGGCGAGAAGGCGCGTGAGGTGCGCGATACGTCCCTCAAAGTGCCGCATGGTGAAAGCGGCATCATTGTGGACGTTAAGGTGTTTACAAGGCAAAACGGCGATGAACTGCCGCCGGGTGTGAACCAGGTGGTGCGCGTGTATATTGCGCAGAAGCGTAAGATCAGCGTGGGTGACAAGATGGCCGGGCGGCATGGTAACAAGGGCGTTATTTCGCGCGTGCTGCCGGTTGAGGATATGCCTTTCTTGCCGAATGGCAGGCCGCTTGACATTGTGCTGAACCCGTTGGGCGTGCCGTCGCGTATGAATATCGGGCAGGTGCTTGAGGTGCATTTGGGTCTGGCCTCGAAAGCGCTTGGCTGGAAGGTTGCCACACCTGTTTTTGACGGCGCAAACGAGATTGACATTATGGATACGCTGGATTTGGCGAACGACTATGTCAATATGGAATGGGAAGAGTTTGAAGCGAAATGGAAAGGCGTTATAGAGGACGATATTTTTGAGAGCCTGGAAGCCAATAGGGATCACCGCGATGAATGGCGCGGGGTGCCGATTAGCCGTGACGGTAAGATTCAGTTGCGCGACGGCCGAAGCGGCGAGGCGTTTGATAACCCTGTAACCGTGGGCTATATGCATTATCTGAAGCTGCATCATTTGGTTGATGATAAGATTCATGCGCGTTCCACTGGCCCGTACTCGCTTGTAACGCAGCAGCCTTTGGGCGGCAAGGCGCAATTTGGCGGCCAGCGTTTCGGCGAGATGGAGGTTTGGGCGCTGGAGGCGTATGGCGCGGCGTATACCTTGCAGGAGATTTTGACGGTGAAATCGGACGATATTGTCGGGCGCGTTAAGACCTACGAGGCGATTGTGAAGGGGGAAAATATCCCTGAGCCGGGTGTGCCGGAGTCGTTCAAGGTGCTTTTGAAGGAGCTGCAGGCGCTTGCGCTGGATGTGCGTGTGCTTTTGGCTGACCAAACCGAGGTCGAAATCAAAGAAATGATTGACGATGTAGACGACTTGAACGTCAACATCGCCGGTTTTGAGGACGATTATGAGGAAGAAGGCAGCTTTATCCATAAAAGTGCGGAAAAGCCGATCATGGATTTGCTGGCCGGTTTTGAGCTGCCCGAGGACGAGGACGCTGAAGAGGCGGAGGACGAGGATCCGTTTGATAAGGCGTTTAAGGGCGGCGGCAAGGTGTTTGCCGAAGAGGAGATACTTGTGGATCCGCTGGATGACGAGCTGTTCAAGGCTTTGGAGGACGATGAGGATGAGGATAGGCTTACCGATCTGGATGAACTTGAAGACGGATTGGAGCTTGTGCTTGACCTTGGTGAGGACTTGGAGCTTTATAAGGACGAGGAATAGGGCGGATGCCGTATTCTTGTTGCTTCGTTAAATAGCCATGGGGAAGGGGAAACAAAATGTCAGATAAAAACGCTGAGCAAGCCATTGTTTTTGACTCAATCAAAATCGGTTTGGCATCTCCTGAAAAGATTCGTGAATGGTCGCGCGGTGAAGTTAAGAAGCCCGAAACCATCAACTATAGAACATTGAAACCCGAGCGTGACGGCCTTTTCTGTGAGCGCATCTTTGGCCCGGATAAGGATTGGGAGTGTCATTGCGGCAAGTACAAGCGCATCCGTTACAAAGGTGTGGTGTGCGACCGCTGCGGCGTGGAAATCACGAAGAAAAAGGTGCGTCGCGAGCGTATGGGTCATATTGAGCTGGCCGCGCCGGTATCGCATATCTGGTACTTCCGCGGCATACCGAGTCGCATGGGGCTGATTTTGGCGATGTCGCCGCGCAGCCTTGAGAAGGTGCTGTATTTCGCCAACTATATCGTTGTGGATCCGGGCAACACAGGGTTGCAGGTGAAACAGCTTTTGACGGAAAAGGAATATCGCGACGCCGTTGATAAATACGGTTCGGGCAGTTTCCGCGCAGGCATGGGCGCTGAGGCGGTTAAGGAGATTCTTCTCGCCATTGATTTGGAGAAGGAGTCGATAGAGCTTAAGGCCATGCTGAAAACCGCGGCGGGGCAGAAGCGTGTGCGCATTATTAAGAAGCTCGAAGTAATTGAGTCCTTCCGTATCTCGCAAAACGAGCCGTCTTGGATGATTATGGATGTTGTGCCGGTGATTCCGCCCGATTTGCGCCCGATGGTGCAGTTGGACGGCGGGCGATTTGCGACTTCTGATTTGAACGATTTATACAGACGTGTGATTAACCGCAACAACCGTTTGAAGCGGCTTCTTGACCTTGGCGCGCCGGACATTATCGTGCGTAACGAGAAGAGGATGCTGCAAGAAGCGGTGGATGCGCTGATTGACAATGGCCGCCGCGGCCGCCCTGTAACCGGCCCCGGCAACCGGGCGCTTAAGTCGCTGTCTGATTTGCTTAAGGGCAAGCAGGGACGTTTCCGCCAGAACCTTTTGGGTAAGCGCGTGGACTACTCGGGGCGTTCTGTTATCGTAGTCGGCCCGAATTTGAAGCTGTACCAGTGTGGTTTGCCCAAGGAAATGGCGATTGAGCTGTTTAAGCCCTTCGTTATGAAGAAGCTGGTACACTCCGGCCTTGCGCATAACATAAAGTCCGCCAAGCGGATGGTTGAGCGTTTGCAACCCGAGGTTTGGGATGTGCTGGAAGGTGTGATTAAGGAGCATCCGGTGATGCTGAACCGTGCGCCAACCCTGCATAGATTGGGCATCCAGGCGTTTGAGCCGGTGCTTGTAGAAGGTAAGGCGTTGAAGTTGCATCCGCTGGTTTGTACGGCATACAATGCGGACTTTGACGGCGACCAGATGGCTGTGCATTTGCCGTTGTCGGTAGAGGCGCAGGCAGAGTGCCGCTTCCTGCTTCTGGCCCCGAACAACCTTTTGAAACCGTCCGATGGTGCGCCGGTTACGGTGCCTTCGCAGGATATGGTTTTGGGTATTTACTATTTGACAATTGAGAAGGAAGGCGAAATCGGGGAAGGCAAGATTTTCAAGGATCCCGAGGAAGCCCTTTTGGCGTATGACAATGGCGTAATTACACTGCACGCAAAAATTAAGGTACGCCGCACAATGGAAATTGACGGCGCGATGCAGTCGCGCTTGGTGGACACAACGGTGGGTCGCGTGATTTTCAATGAGGCACTGCCACAGGAAATCGGATTTGTGGATCGCACGAATCCCGATAATCTGTTCCGCTACGAGATTGATTTCTTGACCGATAAAAAGATGCTGGCGAAGATCATCAACCGCTGCATCAATAAGTACGGCCAGACGGAAACGGCGGTTGTACTGGATAACATTAAAAATCTTGGTTTCAAGTTCTCGACGCGCGGTGCGTTGTCGGTTTCGGTTTCTGACATGGAGATCCCGTCGGAGAAGCAGGCGTTGATTGAAAGCGCGGAAACTTCGGTAGAGAATATCACCAAAATGTTCCGCCGCGGTTTGATGACGGATGAAGAGCGGCATGAAAAGGTTATCATCGCATGGAACGAGGCCAATGATAAGATTACGGAAACGCTGATGGCGGGCTTAGGCAGGTACAACAGCATTCACATGATGGCAGACTCGGGCGCCCGTGGCTCCAAGGCGCAGATTAAGCAGTTGGCCGGTATGCGCGGTTTGATGGCAAGCCCGTCAGGCGGCATTATCGAGTTACCGATTAAATCAAACTTCCGTGAAGGTTTGACGGTTCTTGAGTACTTTATTTCGGCGCATGGCGCGCGTAAGGCGCTTTCTGATACGGCTTTGAAAACGGCCGACTCAGGCTACTTGACACGCCGATTGGTTGATGTGTCGCAGGATATCATCATCCGCGAATGGGATTGTGTGAACGAGGAAAGCGACAAGCCTGGCATGTGGGTGGAAGCGTTTGTGGATAAGGCAATCGGCAACACAGACAGTGTGGAGGTTATTGAGTCCTTGCACGACAGATTGGTTGGCCGTTGGTCGATCGAAAACATTGTGCATCCGCAAACGGGCGAAATTTTGGTGCCGGAAGATACCATGATTACGCCTGACCAAGCGGCAATGGTGGAAGGTGCCGGGATTGAGAAGGTGTTTATCCGCACCATCATGACATGCCGTTCCAAAATCGGGCTTTGCTCGAAGTGTTACGGCGCGAACATGGCGTCGGGACGTATTGTACGTGTGGGCGAGTCTGTCGGCATTATCGCGGCGCAGTCCATCGGCGAACCGGGCACACAGCTTACCATGCGTACCTTCCATACAGGCGGTATTGCGAGCAACGAGGACATCACGCAAGGTTTGCCCCGTGTCGAGGAGCTTTTTGAGGCGCGTAAGCCGAAGGGTCTTGCGATTATCGCAGAATTTGGCGGCGATGTGACAGTGAGCGATACAAAGAAGAAGCGCGAAGTTGTGGTAACCAACAGGGAAACAGGCGAAACAAAGGAATATTTGATTCCTTACGGTTCGCGCATTAAAGTAACAAACGGCATCAAGGTAGAGGCGGGCGACGAACTGACAGAGGGCAGCGTGTACCCGCATGATATATTGAAAATCAAAGGCCTGCGCGGTGTGCAGGACTATATGATTCGTGAGGTACAGCGCGTGTACCGTTTGCAAGGTGTTGATATCAATGACAAGCATAGTGAGGTCATTGTACGCCAAATGCTCAAGCGCGTGCGTATCGAGGAAAATGGGGATTCCGAGTTCCTGCCGGGCAGCTTGGTGGATTGGCTGGATTTCGAGGAAGTTAATAAAAGCCTTGAAGAACAGGGGCTGGAGCCTGCGACGGGTATGCGTGTGCTGTTGGGTATCACGAAGGCATCGCTGGCTACGGATTCGTTCCTGTCGGCAGCATCCTTCCAGGAAACCACACGCGTGCTGACCGAAGCGGCCATCAAGGGCAAGATTGACCCGCTGATTGGCTTGAAGGAAAACGTTATCATCGGTAAATTGATACCTGCCGGTACAGGGATGCAGCAGTATCGCCGCATCGGTGTGGCGTATGATGACGGCAGCGCCGCGATGGAGATTGCAGCGGCGGAAGAAGCATAAGGAGTAAAGGGAATATCCGCGGAAAATCGCGGATGTTCCCTTTGTAATATGCAGCAAGCAGGAAGGACGGGGGCAGACATATGGTTCGGGTTTTATTTTTGGATTTGGATGGCACTTTGCTTACGGACCAAAAGGAGTTAACGCCTTATACGAAGAAAGTGCTGGCGGCGTGTAAGGCGCGGGACGTTAAGCTTTTTGTAGCGACGGGGCGGCCGCCTTTGCTGGAGAAGATGGCGTCATGGGGCGAGGAAACCATGGGTTTGTTTGATGGTGGGGTATATTGCAACGGCGGGTGTACTATGTTTGATGGTGTGAAAACCTATGATTTTATGGACGAGGCGGCAGTGCGGTCAATTATGGCGGCGGCGGAGCCGTTTGAGGAGGTCAATATCGCGTTGCAGTTAGAGGACGAGGTGCACGCGTTTCGGATGTCGATTGATAAGCGCTTGGAGGCGGGCTGGGGCACTTCGTTTGATGCGGCGTTGACACTGGCGGAAGCGGATAAAAGTAAGGTAAGTAAGATGCTTGTGTTTTACGGCGGGTTGATTGGTTCCGGTCGGACGCTTGAGCCTGCGCTTGTGTCTCAACTGAAAGCTGCTTGCGCGGGGCAGGCGCAGATGTATGTGACGGATGGTGAGCTTTGTGTGCAGGCGATGGGGCTTTCTGTGAACAAGTACCGCGCGGTAGAGCGGGTGCGGGAAGCGTTTGGCCTGGATGCCGAGGAAATTGCCGTATTTGGTGATGATGTAAACGACAGGGAGATATTAACGGCATACCCGAACAGCTATGCCATGGCCAATGCGGCGGCGGAAATTCAAGCCGTAGCACGACATGTAACAGAGCGGGATAACAACCACGACGGGGTGGCATGTGCCATTATGAGGTTGATTGGGTTGGAGGCGGTTTGAGTATGATAGAGTACAGGAAGGCCGAATTGTCCGATTTGGAGGAGCTGCTTGCGTTGCGGATTGAGTTTTTGATGGAGGCAAGCGGTTCGGCGAATGATGCGGCAGCAGTGGAACATATAGAGGAATTGCGCGCGGAGAATGAGGATTTCATTCAGGAGGGCTTTGCGGAGGGCTGTTTTGTGCAGTGGCTGGCTGTAGCGGACGGGAGGGTTGTCGCGACGGGCAGTGCATCGTTTTACAGGCTGCCGCCCAATGGGGGCTGTATAAATGGGAAATGCGCGTATATCGGGAATATGTATACCCGCCCCGCATGGCGGCGGCAAGGCATGGCTGAGCAGATACTGAAGAATGCGCTTTCTGAGGCCAAATCACGTGGGTGTAGGAAGGTGATGCTCCATGCTACCATGATGGGGCGGCCTTTGTATGTGAAGCTGGGTTTTACAGACTCGGCAGATGATATGGTGTACAAGTTTTAGTCCGACCTGTCGTTTAGGGATTGGTTAAGCGCGGTCAGGTTATCTAGGGGGGAAGAGATGTAACCGCTTCCTATATTGCATCGGGTTAGGCTGCGTGCTGCCGTAAAGAGTACGAGTTTGCCGCGCGCCGGGTTTTTGCGGAACGTTTTACGTATGGCTTGAAACCGTATCGTGTCCATTGGATTGCTTCTTCTTCGGTTTTTTGAAGAATTCCATTACACCGGCATAGAGCAAGAAAGCTCCAAAGAAACGGCGTAGGAGTTCTGGCTCCATACGCATGGCAAGGAAAGCACCCAAGATGGCGCCACCCAGGCCAGGGAGTATAATGGGCAACAAAATGTCCCTTTGCACGCGTTTTGCCTTGAAATGGAGGACAAGGGCGACAATGGCTGTGGGGAGGAAGTAGAGCAGATTGATGCCTTGTGCGGCGTGCTGGTTCATCCCCATGATGAACACGAGGGCGGGAATCAAGATCACGCCGCCGCCGATACCCATGCCGCTGATGACCCCTGCCGCCGCCCCGATCAAAATTAAGAGAGCGGCATTCATAGTATCATCCTCACGGCGGCGGCCGCCATAAACAGGCCAAACGCTTTATGCAACCAACGTGCGGACACTTTCCCCAGCAAATGTGCGCCGATAAGCCCTCCGATAACCCCGCCTATGGAAACAAAGAGTAGTGAAAGCCAGTCCGCCGAAAGCCCGCCCGTATACAGCGCGGCGCTGGCTGCGGATAGCGGTAGGATGACAGCGATGGCGCTGGCATGGGCGATGTGGGCCTCGATGCCAAGGAAACGTTCCATCGCAGGCACAACGATGGTGCCGCCGCCCGAGCCGAAAAGGCCGTTTGTCAGCCCGGCAAACGCGCCGATGCAGGCGGATTTGATATTGATATGCATGTGAAAATCCCTCCTTTGGTATGGATAGTATACCTCCGAAGGGATTTTTTATAAGTGGGGTAAGCGGTTGGTAATTTAAGGAAAGGCTTTGCTTGCAAGGCTCTCATGGCAGCAATTTCCCGGGAAAAGGCGGCGCGGTTATTCAGTGACCGTCACAGAACCTGCGCGATATATGCCGCCGGTGATGCGCCCTCCGTTTAGCTCCAGCAGTTCGTCCACCGTGATGAAGGTAAACCCGTCCTCGGTAAGCTGCTTTACAGCCATAAGCGCGGCATCTATGGAGGTGGGGTGTATATCATGAAGCAGGATAATGTCGCCGTTCTTGGCGCGGCTTACGATGTGGTCGCTTACGATTTTCGCGTCGCGGATTCGCCAGTCTTGCGGGTCTATACTCCACATAATAAGCGACATATCCCGTTCGGCGGCTATTTTGACAACGCGCGCGTCCCGCGCCCCATAGGGCGGGCGAAGAAGCGGGGTTTCCTGGTTTAGGATGCTGTGCAGCAGGTCGTTAGTGGCATCGATTTGGTAGGCGATGCCGGTGTTGCTTGAGTTTGCCAAATTGGCGTGGTTATACGAGTGATTGCCGACAGCGTGCCCCTCGTCTACCATGCGCTTCACAATGTCAGCGGTGGTGCCAAGCCTGTGCCCGACAACGAAGAAGGTCACCCGTGCATCGTAGGCGAGGAGCCCATCCAGAAGGCGGGTGGTGAGAACCCGGTCGGGGCCGTCATCAAATGTGAGGGCGAGATACTTGGCTTCGCTTGGGTTTAGATTTGGGCGGGTGGGCGGGGCATCGTCAAGCATAGGGATATCGCCCGTGCGTGAGCCGAAATATTGCATGGCATACAAATCCGCCTGCCAATGCGCGCCGTAGTCAGACAGA
>JGI994J12354_10001321_pt1 | contig 25139 bp, 25 predicted proteins | sample IntmicLarv3ML3BL_FD_12354 | JGI IMG/M metagenome (IMG submission 12354)
ATAGTATAGAGATATAGGAATCCCGTTTAAAGTATTGTAGGTTCAAAATGACAGAAGTATCGCACATTTCAGGTAGGTTTTATTATACGACAATTTCCTCGCATTTTCAATATGTCCTGTGCTTATTTTTCTTTTATTTTTATGTTTATTTTTCTGGTCTATACTTCTTATTTTTGTAAGCTATGCCTTTATCTTTCTCCGATTATCTCAATCCAGTATCCGTCTGGATCTGAAATAAAGTACAGTCCCATGCTTTCATTTTCATAACATACACAGTCCATTGACTTATGAAAATCACGTGTCGCTTCGTAATCATTGCTCACGCTTATACACAAGTGATATTCCAAATCTCCCAAATTGTATGGTTCTTTACGGTCGCGTATCCATGTAAGTTCTAGCGAAAAATCCGTTTCATCTTCTCCCATGTATACCAATATAAATGAGCCATCTTCTGCCTCAACTCTTCGCTTTTCTTTTAGCCCAAGTGCTTTTTTATAGAATGCTATACTCTTATCCAAATCAAATACATTAAAATTAAAATGGTCAAACCTCGCTTTAATATTCATTATATCCTCCCTGTTTGCTAAAAAATCATTAATACTTATCATTCACTTTAAAATCTTATTAGTGCTTATCATCATATAGTAATTTCGTCACCTTTTGCCTGTATATCACAGTGTATAATCCCCAAATTTTGCGCATGTTCCTTAAAGCCATTCCCAGCACTCTATATCTTCTCCAAAATGCATCGGAATGAAATAGCTAGGCTTGATTTTTTCAACAAATTGCTTTGCACCTCTAAAATAATCTTTTCCTAGCCTTTTGTCAATAGGAAAAAGCAATATATCTAATACGGTTACCTGCGAGCATATCTCTTCAAGCTCGCTTAAAAATGCATTTTCATAACCTTGTGCCTCCACTGCATCTACTTCTTCCTCCCAATGCCAGTTGTTCAAATCTCCTGCATGAAAAATACTTTTCTTCTCTATTTCTATGTAAAATGAAATACCAATGTCCGTAGAGCCATAGGCTTTCACTTCTAGCATATCATCTTTATATGTTTCCCCTTTTGCCAAAAACTGTACATTGTTCTTGCTCTTTGGTACTGTATCTGCCGAAATATCATCAGATAGTACATAGAAAAAATCTTCACTTTCCTTAAAATCATAAATACTTGTATCATAATGGTCAGCGTGTGCATGAGAGGATAGTATATAAATTCGCTTGTTGCTTTCCTGAAGTATTTTGTCTATGCTCCCAAAATCACCCTCATAGTAATCAATTATAATGATTGCACGTTCTGTTTCTATGAAATAGCCACTATGAAAGATGTATTTTATTCTCATGTTGTGCCTCCCGTAATTTCATCTTCCTGCTCATAATAGTAGGAATACGCTATGCCTTTCATAAACATTTCACAGTCATTTATTTTATCTGCCCTTACCGCTCCCTCTTTCTCGCATATCCATGCTCTCCTAACTTCTCTCCAAATCTATAGTACTGTCCCTCTGCATATGAAAAACCGTCCACTTTTTCAATTTGCACTTTTTGATTTTCATCTAGTTTATCAGAATCTACATGCATGGTAACTACTTTCCCCAAAATGAGATCGTGATCTCCCACTTCTGTAATGCTCAAAACCTCACACTCTAAATTAACAGGACATTCTCCTACGATTGGCGGTGCCACTTTATCCGAATCTATCGGTGTCAAGCTGTACTCTTTAAATTTATCTAGCCCATTTCGCCCACTACTTGTACCTATTAAATCGACTTTATCTAGTATCTTTGTCGTCGGAAGATTCACCGTAAATTCCATCGTTTTCGATATCAGTTTATGCGTATATGTTGCCTTTCGTATTGCAATCCCAATAATTGTGGGTTCTTTAAGACTGATATTAAAAATTTCCCCCGCTGTCATAATATTACTTTTTCCATTTTCATCTGCTGATACGATCAATCCTGCTGGAGATGGGTATACGGGACGAAATGGTACATTTACTCTGGTTTTTTTCATAACATCTCTTCTTTCTCTTGTGCATTAGTTTAAGGTTTCAGATAATACTGCAAACATTTATATCCTTTTTTTAGTATACCCTTTCCTCTCAACTTTTACAATATTTCCACCTAAAATGTGCTATACTTAAAAAAACTCAGAAATGAGATGTTCCTTTAAAATAACAAAGAGAACAAATACCACATTCGCTACAAAGGAGACTTATGATTTCAATTTTATTTCAATCTATTATAGACAATAACAATACGCGTCAATCCCTAAGTTCATTACGTCAAGAGTTAAAGCAAGATGACTCCACCAAAGACACTATACGAGAGCTCGCCATTTCTCATTTTGAAACACTCCTTACACTTCTATCAAGTAAAGACGCTAAGACCCGTAGAAATGTAGCCTTACTCATGGGTGACTTAAAAATCGACGACTTTGCCTCTTCTTTATTTCAACAATATACAAAAGAAGAAACCTTATTCGTGAAAAGTGCTTACCTTACTGCACTTACAGCTTTAAATTGTGATGCATTTATACCTCAACTAAAAACAAGGTTGCAAGAATTACAAGCATTTCCTATAACACCTGAAACAAAGAAACACTTAGATGAAGAAATGCGTGTTTTAACACAGTTACTTCTACAAAAAGATGGCATGACTCCCCATACCTTTTGCGATTATACCAATTTTTACAACTGTATTTTACTCACCAACCGTCTCCACGCTTCTGTTACAGAGGAGCAAATTCTTCATGGACAAAGCACTGCATTTTCAGCAGGGTTGATGGTAAAGACAGACAACATTCAAGAACTATTAGAGATTCGCACTTATCGTGAATTGCTCTTTGTCATTCCAGAATTTACCACTTGTTCTAACGACCCCAATACTGCCAGCGAAGAATTAGCAAATTCCAATCTGCTCTCTTTTTTACAACAATCGCACAAGGAGGGGACGCCCTTTTATTTCCGAATTGATTTAAAGTGTCAAATGTCCCTTGCCCAAAAAAGTGTTTTCACAAAAAAACTTTCCACTCAGTTAGAGCATTTGACCAACAGGCAACTCATCAATTCAACTTCGCACTATGAGTTAGAAATTCGAATGATAGAGAACAAGCAACATACTTTCAATGTCTTAGTAAAGTTAAAAACACTACCCGATACTAGGTTCGCCTATCGTAAAGGCGTAATTTCTTCTAGTATTCGTCCCGATGTGGCAGCACTTTTGGTTTCACTAGCAAAGGAGTACATGATTCCAGATGCACAAATTTTAGACCCCTTTTGTGGTGTAGGCACCATGTTGATTGAGCGCCAACAGCAAATAAAAGGAAACACCTCTTATGGGGTTGACATTTCAAAAGAAGCTATTACTATCGCACGTGAAAATACAGAGCACGCCAATCAGATTATTCATTTTATTAATCGGGATTTTTTCCGTTTTACACACGAATATTTATTTGATGAAATTTTTACAAATATGCCATTTTTCATGTATGACGCAAGGCAAGCAGAACTTTTCGAACTTTATAGACGTTTCTTTGAGAAATCAAAAGAGGTTTTAAAACCATACGGAACTTTAATTTTGTATTCGCATAACCCCAACTATATTGAAGAGTTGTGTACTCAATATGGATATCGTATTTTAGAAAATATCGTTATTTTAGATATAGAGGGCAGTTCTTTGGTTATACTAAAGCGACAAGGTGTTTAACCTCAAAACATATCAGCACACAAGTATATAGCACTATACAAAAACAGGAAAGTCGTTATGAATATCTCAACGACTTTCCTGTTTCTAATTCCAGTGGAAGAAACATGATTCTTCCCAAATGTATTATTTTACCAACGGTAACAAATGTGCATATCCCTCTTCTGTCATATCTTCTTTCTCCACGAATCTAAGCGCTGCACTATTGATACAATAACGCACACCCCCTAATTCTTCTGGACCATCGTCAAATACATGGCCTAAATGGATATCGCTTTCTTTTGTCCGAATCTCCACACGTTCTCTACCATAGCTTAAATCTTCTAACTCTTTTACAAGTTTTTGGCTAATTGGTTTTGAAAAACTAGGCCAGCCACAACCCGATTCAAACTTATCTGTAGACACAAAAAGTGGCTCACCTGTTGTAATATCCACATAAATGCCTGCTTTAAAATTATCGAAATATTCATTTTGAAAAGGTGCCTCTGTCGCACCGTTTTGTGTCACTTCATACTGTATAGCATTTAGCTCTTTTTTCAGTTCTTTTTGCTCTGCACTTCGATTAGCTGTAACTTCGTCCACTGCTTGCGACGCTTTTGCAAACATTTCCAAATTGATATGGCAATATCCTGTCGGGTTCTTGTCCAAGTATTCTTGATGATATTCTTCTGCAGGGTAATAACATTCGAGTTTTTTCACTTCCACTGCAACAGGCTTATCTAAACTTTCACCTAGCAATATCAATGCCCCCTTTACAACTGCCTCATCTTCTGTATCTACATAATAAATTCCTGTTCGATATTGCTCGCCAACATCTTCGCCTTGCTCATTGACAGAAGTGGGGTCTATCACCTCAAAGAAACGCTCTAATAAAAAGGTTAAGCTAATTTGTTCTGGGTCATAATGTACCTTTACTACTTCTGCGTAACCTGTGTCCTCTTTGCATACTTGTTCGTATGTCGGATTTTCTATTGTTCCATTTGCATAGCCTGTTTGCGTTTTTTTCACGCCCGATAACATGGACATATACTTTTCAACACCCCAAAAACAGCCTCCTGCAAAACATATTTCTTTCATAAATATTTCTCCTTTATGTGGTTTAAAGTTGTTTGCAGGTAATTCTTTCATTGATAACATTTGCACCAAATTAATTATTTTACCTTTGTCAGTAGTTTTCTGTATAACAAGTTGTCATACACTTTCTTTGGTAACATATTAACTACAAAGAAAAATATTGCTAATGCCATAAAAAAACCACAGCCAAATTCATTCAAAAAATCTGGTAAAGGTTTAAAAAGATTGGTAAAAATACTTAATGAATTTAGCAGTAAACCTATTCTCAATTCAATTCTCATAAGTAGTACCTCCTGTATAAGTAATTGCTATCGTCTGCCCAGATTTAAGTTCAGACACGTCCATCACTGTANCTCTCCATAATGACCGNGTCTCATTACTATCACAAATATCAAGGCTACAATTATTATAANCTCTTTATTGCAGCAATAGCAACACCAATTTAAANCTATTTGCAAAACGATAACCTCACGAACACCCTATTAAAAATNCACTCTCAAACCTAAACGGACTCAAGCAGATTCAAGCATTGTAAACCGGTGATATTTTCTNACGGACTCAAACGGACTCAANCTCACAAAAANCAAAAAGCCCCGAAACCTACACAAACACTGCAAATTTCAGGGCAACAAAAAAGCGCGAGACGGGATTCGAACCCGCGACCCCGACCTTGGCAAGGTCGTGCTCTACCAACTGAGCCACTCGCGCGTATCTGATTTCTCAGAACAATAACTAATATACTATAAAATCACGGAATTGTCAAATAAATTTTCCAAAAAATCGCCTCAAAAATCACACTTTCGAAAAAACTCAAAAAAACCTCCGAAAAATCACGAAAAACCACAGAAAGTCACACTTTAAAAATCTCACCCTCAACCTCAGATACATCACAGCTATGCAGAGCAGGAAAACTCGTGCGTTCTCCTACCCTCCAATTCATAACTTTTATTTCATATCTACCCAAACATTGCCCTCTCTACTACTTTTCAAACACGCTGTAATATATTCCACACCGTCTATTCCATCTTCAATCGTTGGATAGTCTATCATATCTTCTGTAAAGTTCCCCTCTTTTTGAGCCACCAAACACTCAATGAAACTAACATATAGATTTGCCATCGCCTCGAAATATCCCTCAGCGTGTCCACTTGGTATTCTAACATACTTCGCAGCATTTGGTTTCATATGATTATCTCCACGATATATTTCACAAGAGGAACCATCTTCTCTCATAAGATATAATTTTTCTGATTCTTCTTGAAACCAGTGAATACTGCCTTTCTCACCATAGATTCGAACACGAAAACCATTCTTATGCCCGATTGCCATTTGTGATGACCAATACACACCTGACGCACCATTGTCATATTCTAACAATACCGTCGTATTATCATCTAAAACTCGACCTGGCACAATCGTTTCCATTCTTGCTAATACACGCTTAATTTTTAATCCCGTCATGTTCATAACCATGTTTTCAATATGAGTTCCAATATCTCCTAAGCAATTCGTATCTCCCGATAAATCAGGGTTCGTTCTCCATTCCCCTTGCTTGTTATCTGAAATATCTTCTCCCGCAAGCCAACTTTGGGGATATTCACCCATAATGGTGCGTATCTTGCCAATTTCTCCTGCTGTAATCATATCCCTTGCTTGTCTCGCTGTCACGTTTCCCCAATAAGTATAGGTTACTAAAAATTGTAAATTCTTTTCTTTTGCCAATGCTCGTAGTTCATATGCTTGTTCCACATGAATACAAAGTGGCTTATCACATGCAACTGCAATACCTGCATTTAAAAATGCTTTGCAAGCCTCATAATGTGCATAATTTGGCGTCACAATAACCACAAAGTCAATGCCGTCCTCTCGTTTCCCCTCTTCTATTGCCATATCTTCATAATTTTTATAAAGCCGTTCTTTTTCTACACGAAATTCTACACCAGCCTCTAATGTTTTTTCATAATCTCTTGAAAAACACCCTGCTACAAGCTGTGCATTATTTTCTAAACGAATCGCTTTTCGATGAACATTGCCAATAAGAGAATCTAAACCTCCACCTACCATGCCATATTTTAACATTTTATGCATTTGTCATACTCCTTTAACTTCTATAAATTTTCTTGCTGTATAAATTCTTCTATCTATTAGTCTATCACCAAAATATCTGGACGTTCATAAGTCTTGCCATTAAAATCATAATTAATCTTCGGAAATGAAATCGGTCTTGTAATATGAGTCAATCCCTCTGGTAACACTAAGAATGCATCTTCTGCTTTCGTTCCATCTACGACTGGGTTATAACAATATGCCATATTTTCACGAACTGTATAATGTGCATCTGGTGTTATCATATATTCTCTTGGCCAATATCCTTGACAACCACCTTGACCATGCTTATCAAACATATCGGAATATCCTCTTTTGTCGTATGCTTGTCGCAAGGTATCATACATTTCCAATTCATCTGCACCTACTTGTGCTTTGAACATCGTCTCCATTTCCATATCGCAGCAATCACGATATTGACTTAAAAATTCTTCACTTGGTTTCCCGCAATAGACCATTCTAGAGACAGTCGTTACCAAGCCTTTGTAACGTCCATTAATCGCAACAAGTAAATTATTACGCAATTTTTTATCCGTAGGCAAAGCATGACGGTATTTATCAACTCGCTCGTCTACAGACACCAAATGCATAACTTGTTCAATATTGTGTTTCCATAATGCCTTTGAGATTCCACCTGCAATCTCATATTCTGTCATACCTGATGTAACTGTTGCTAGGTATTCCTCTAATGCTTTTGACATAACATCGCCAAGATGTAACCAGCGTCCTATTTCATTTTTCGTAAATTGAATACGTAGTGGTCTTAGCAAATCTGTTGCCACACAAGCCTCTGCAAATGGCGTATCACACAAGACAGTATTTACATTTCCTACTTGCTTTTTCACTGCATCATATATTCCATTCTTCTGCCAAGCATAGACCATAAATTCAAACCCAAGCTCTTCAAGGTGTTCCTCCTCTTTCACTCTAGGTTCTTCAATCACATTACAAATTGCATAGGCTCCTGTCTTTGTCACAAGAATCGCTATCGCCGAATTATCAAAACAATTTGCTACAAACCCTTTCGCTCCTGCTGTAATCCAGCTAAAATTGGGGTGCTTTAAGAAAAGAAATGCTTCTTTCTTTTCATTTTCCAATAATGCACGAACGCGTATTAACTTTTCCTCTATTTCCGCTCTACGTCCTGCAATACTTAGATCTTCTGTATATAATTCTCTCAAAAATGTTACCTCCCTAAATTTGTCTTATTCTGCAATTTTGCTTATTCTACTGAAGAGAGTTCTGCCATTGCCTCTAACTTCTTAATTTCTTTTTTTTGTTTGTAACGATGGATAAAGTATTCTAACGCTACACTGGTGATTAGGAGTAGTCCGTAAGTAGAGCTACGCACGAAACTACTAATACGCAAGAAATTGAAACCAGAATCTAGCATTTGGATTGCAAATACTGACAACAAGATATTGAGTATATTTCCCTTTCCACCAAGTGGCGATATCCCTGCTAGTACAGATGCTAGCATAGCTTGTAGCACATAGGTTGTCCCATAATCATATTTTGCAGAATTAGTACGTGCCAAAATCAAAATTCCTGCAAATGCACCAAGTAGTGACGCAACAATATATGTCTTAAATACAACTGCAACGTTATTAATTCCATTATAGTGATTCGCTTTTCTATTCGAACCAAACCACTGTGTTTTGTATCCATGTGCCGTTTTGTGAATAATCATAAATACAATGAACAAGGCAATCAAGAACAAAACAAATGGCATAGGAAAGATTCCAAAGAGTTTCCCACTACCAAGAAAAACGAGTGAATCTGGAAATGTTCCAAAAACACCTTGTCCCTTTGTAAGCACCATACTGATACCTGTATACAAATTTTGCGTTCCAAGCGTGGCTAGAATCGGAAATATACCAAGTTTTGCTACCAAGAACCCATTTAGACTTCCACAGATAATCCCTATCAAAAGTGCTACCACAAAGCACCCTATGATATATGGAATTTGTTGTGCATCACTAAGTCCCTCTGGCATTTTATTTAACAAAATAATTCCATTAATCGTCGCTACTAAGTTTGCCACCGCAACAATCGATAAGTCTGCTCCTGCCGTAATCATCGTAATTGCAATACCAAGTGTTAAAAAACCAGCCTCTGGAAATTGAAAGGACATTGACTCTAAGTTTGAAAAACTTAGAAATCTCTCTGGTCTTAAAATAGAAAATATCAAAAATATAACTAGATTGATACCAAGTAATTGCTTGGTTGAATTGCTTATTCCATTTAGTTTATTTACAAGTGTTTTCATCGTCCCCTCCTTATATTTTCGTCAATGTTTTTGCTCGCATAGATTGTGCGAAAACTGCCACAATAATCAAAAGCCCAAACACTAATTTTTGCCAGTAAGATGGAACATTGATAAGTACCAAATTATTATTGATAACATTGGTAAGCATCAACCCTAAGAATACGCCTGCAATGCTACCTTTTCCTCCCGAAATACTGGTTCCCCCTAGTACAACTGCCGCTATAACACTCAGCTCTTCCCCTTGAAAACTCATAGGGTCTGCCATTCGGTTATTACTTACATAGATAAGCCCACCAAGTCCTGCTAAAAGTCCTGCATAACCATACAAGAAAAAACGTAGATGTGTAATATTATATCCAATACGACGTGCAGAAACACTGTCCCCTCCGAGCGCATATACCCCTCGCCCAATAATCGTATAGCGAAGAAGTAAATGTGTAAATATCATAATCCCAAGCATGATAAAAACGCCTAAATGCAATCCATATGTAGCACCTGAATCGTCCACCATGTTAAAAAGATATCTTTTCGAAAATGCAATCGTCGCGTCTGGCATATCTGCATTTGCCACATATTCATTCCCTACAAATGCAAGCACCAAGCCACGAATAGCTGTCGCTACACTTAAGGTCGCAATAAATACAGGGATTTCAAATGTATTTACTAACAATGCATTTAAGAATCCAAAGAGAACGCCTAAAACACCAGAGATTACGAGCAACAACAGAAATGGGCCTTGCATTCCAAATGCATTTGCAAAGCGAATGGTGATATAGCCTGAGCAAATAGCAATCGCCATAAATGACATATCAATGCCACCATTGATAATAATCATCATAACACCACAAGCAAAAATGCCTGTCACAATCATTGTACGAAACAAGTCAAACATATTTCGCATGGAAAGAAATGTAGGATTAATGGCTGTAAAGATTCCAAAAACCATTACGAGTAAGATAAACACCATGAATTCATTGCTCTTGGTGAATTTTTTCAACAATTTATTCATATTTTTACGCCCCCTCTTTGTTGCTAATAACATTCTGTACAATTCGTGCATTTAGCTCTTTTACGTCAATATTTTCCGTCTTTTCTTGGTAAATAAGGTGTCCTTGATTCATAACAAGCACACGATTGGTAATTGTCATCAACTCTCCCACATCATCTGAAATTAAAATAATACATAATTTTTCTGCTGCCAATTCACGCAACACTCTATGGATAGCACTCTTGCTTTTCACATCAACCCCTACCGTTGGCCCATTTAAAATCAAAATTTCCGGATTGTTATCCAACCACTTTCCAATTACGATTCGTTGTTGATTTCCACCTGAAAAAGTATTCGCATTGACATCAATAACTGGTGCTTTAATTCCTAATTTTTCTATTAGCTCTACTGCGTCTTTTCTCATCTTTTCTTTGTTAATGAGGCCAAATTTATTTTTCTTCTTTTCGATTGTCGTACCACTAAAGTTATCTATTAGAGAACGCTCCATATAAAGCCCCTCTGTTAAGCGATCCTCTGGCACATACCCAATACGACAACGCATCGCATCTCGAATACTTCTAAACTTTTTCTTCTCCCCATGAATTTTGATACTTCCACCATCTGCACGACAAGCTCCAAACAACACCTTTGCAAGCTCTGTCCGTCCCGAGCCAAGTTGTCCTGTAATACCTAAAATTTCACCAGGATATACTTCAAAATTGATATCTTGAAATACATTTTTGAGTGTTAAATCTTCCACTTGTAATGTCGGTTTATCCTCTGTTGGTTGATAGTGAAATGGCTCTTCTGCAATTTCTTGTCCTGTCATATAGTATACAAGTTTCTCTCTTTCAAATGTAGATACATGCTCATCTACAACAATTTCACCACTACGAATAACTGCAATGCGCTGACAAATCGCAAATACTTCGTCTAACTTATGACTTACAAAGATAACTGCAATTCCTTTCTTTGAAAGGCTGTTAATAATTTCATACAATCGTTCGATTTCTCTTTTTGTAAGTGCAGTCGTTGGTTCGTCCATAATAATCAAACGTGCATTTTGTAAAATTGCTCTCCCAATCGCAATGATTTGCTTTTGGGCTACGGAAAGGGCGTCTACTGTTTGATCAATATCCATTTCAACACCAATCGCCTCTAATGCTTTCTCTGCTTGCAAGCGCCCCCCCCCTTTCCATTCACTAATTGTGTTCCCAAAGATATATTTTCAGCCACCGTCAAATTGGGAAATACTGAAAAATCTTGATAAATAACTTGCACCCCTTGTTTGATAGATGCTACTGGGTCCAAATTCTTGAAGTAGTTTCCATTTAGCGACACACTGCCTGCATCTGCTGTATATACGCCCGAAATAATTTTAATCAATGTTGATTTACCGCACCCATTTTCTCCCACCAAGCATAACACTTCTCCTGCGTGCAAGCTTAGGTCGATGTTGGATAATACTTTATTTCCAGTAAATGATTTGCAAATACCCTCTAGTTGTATAATCGGTGTACTCATGCTGCCTCTCTCCTTTACAATAATTGCGACTAATTTCTTAGTCGCAATTAGATAAACATTTTCATTTTCGTATAGCTACTGCTTAGAAGTCAATTCCTGACATAGTTTCCGTTGTTACGTCTATCCAAGCCTGTCCGATGATGTCTTTTCCTTTTAGTGTAATATTTTCATATCCAGAAACCCCAAGATCCATGCCATCTGTAATCTCACCACCATTTGCTACGATTTCACCAACTTTTGCCATAATGTAACCTGTATCTGCTGGATCCCAGCACCCAAGAAATGTCAATGCACCAGATTCAATATAGTCTTTATTTGCACTAGGCAATCCATTTCCTACTAATGAAATCTCTCCCGATACACCTGCTTCCTCTACTGCAAGTGCATAACCTGGTATATCTGTCGCAGAAGTTACAAACATTCCTTTTAAGTCTGGATATGTTTTCATCAATTCTGCGGCTTTTTCTTGAGATGCTTTTTGGTTATAGTTACTTTCGATAAATGCGTCTGCATTCAAGCAATTCATGTTTGGATACTCTGCTAATTGTTGTTCTAATGCTCCATTTGCCCAAGCCATATGACTTTGTGCTGTCAATGAGCCAACACTGATAATGTAATCGCCCTCTTCACCCATTGCACTTGCTAATTGATCCATAAGATGTGCTCCATAAGCAGCTCCATCAAATGCCTCTACATTGTAATCTACATTTTGAATTCCTTGTGCCTCATGAGAAACAACAATAATTCCCGCATCACGAGCTTTTTGAAGTGCTGGCTCTATTGATTCTGGCGATACTGGAACGATTGCAATGACATCTACTTGTTGTGAAATTAAATTTTCTACTTCTTTTACTTGTAATGCTGCATCTCCTTGATCAGCTCCTGTTTGGAATGCTTCATTTCCACTATCTTTTGCGTATGCATCAATTCCAACTGCCATACGGTTAAACCATGCTCCACCAACTGATTTTGGTAAATTTGCAACAACTAATTCTTTTCCCAGATGTTGTTTCTTTCCTCTTCTTGCGTTGATGTAGATGTGTCTACTTCCTCAGATGAATCAGATCCACCACACCCAACAAGCATTGCACTAGAAAGTACAGTCGCCATAAAGATACCTACCATTTTTTTCATAATCATTCTCTTTTTCATTTTTTTCCTCCTTTAAAATGATGTTTTGTAACTTTGAGTTTTCATAACTCATGTACATTATCAAATGATGTGCATTTGCACATTTTATACTTTACAGTATAACGAGCATACTTCTTTAAGTCAATACCATTTCGCATAATTGTATACCATTTTCGAGTTTTGTTGTATATATTAGCCAAAAAATTTATTTCCACAAAAAAAATCTGCACATTTTCATGTGCAGATAGTGCTCTTATTAAGAAATATCGAGAAATACGCTAAGTGGATATTTTTTTTCCAAATCGTGAAAATGCATGTTGTGTTCTGTAACTAAACGAATTGCTTTCTTACTATTTCGCTCAAGCAAAGCATTGTAAATTTCCTGATGTTGCAAATGTTGTTCTTCTGGTTCTTGTAAGAAATTCGCTCTCCACGATTGTAAAAATTCAATTTTTAAATAAACACTTTTTTGTGTTGCTAGAAGTTGTTTATTCTTACTAATCTCACTTAATGCCAAGTGAAACTCGCAGTCCTCTTTTATTCGTGTTGCAGAATCACCATTTAATGCAGCTTTTAGACATTGTTTAGAGTGTTCTAGCATATTTGCAAATTCAGAGTTTGCTCCATTAAATACAGCAAGTTTTGTCGCTAAAATATCCAGTTGGACACGCAACACCCCGATTTGTTCCACAGCCTCCTCTTTTTCTGCAAATCGATTCGGGTATATTGTGATAATACCATCATTTGCCAACATACGCATAGCGTCCCGAATAGGCGTACGACTGACACCGAACAGATCAGCAATCTTTGCTTCTGGAATACGATCTCCTGGTTTCACTTCCATAGAAAGTATCATATTCAACAAATATTGATATATCGTATCTGACAAGTTGCCACTTTTTATGTTTCCCATGAGTTCCCCCTCGTATTTATTTTATTCTATTTCAAGCAGATAATCCATCAGCTTATACCCATCATTCCACATAATTCCTGTAGTACTTGCTGTTACTTCATTATAATCTTTAACACCCTCTACACCACGTTCACTATCATATAGAAGATAGGGCACTGCCTCACTTGTATGCGTCCTTGTCGCAATCGGTGTTGGGTGGTCTGGCAGTATCATAATTCGATATGGTTCTTTCGCCTCATCAAGTGCTGTAACGATTGGTGTAATGATTTTCTCGTCTAAATATTCAATCGCTTGTATCTTTTCGTTCATCAAACCTTGATGTCCCATTTCATCTGGTGCCTCAATATGTACATAAACAAAATCACACTCATTTTTTAGAAGTACTTCTATCGCTGCATTCGCCTTGCCCGCATAGTTTGTATGCAAACCACCATTGGCTCCCTCTACATCTATACTGTGCATACCAGCACCTACAGCAATTCCTTTTAAAAGGTCCACTGCCGATATCATTGCACCTTTTTTTCCTGTCTTTTCTTCAAAATTTCGAAGTGCTGGACGTGTGCCAGCTCCCCAGAACCAAATAGAATTAGCTGGGTTTAGTCCTTGCTCTCTTCGCTTTTTATTGATTGGGTGGTTATTTAAAATTTCATAACTTTGTTGCATCATTGTAAGCAGCGTATTCTCCTTTGGAAGATAGCTCTCAACTTGCTTTGTTAAAATGTCATGTGGTGGCACTAAGTCAGCGATTTGTCCATTTTCCCATATTAGCAAATGACGATAACTCGTCCCTGTATAAAATTGATAACCTTGTATTTGAAATGCTTGTTTTACTACCTCTAAAAGCTCTCTTGCCTCTTGCGTTGTAAGTTCTCCTGCACTATGATCTACCATTGTGCGTTTCGTATACTCTACATCTTGCTCTTCTGATAAGGTAACAAAATTACAACGAAAAGAAATGTCACTCTCTTTCATATCCACACCAATGCTCAGTGCTTCAATGGGCGAACGACCACTATAATATACTCGCGGATCATAACCCATCACCGATAAATTTGCCGTATCACTTCCTGGTGCCATATTTTCTGGAACCATGTGTACCATGCCAACTTCAGCATGTTGTGCCAATTTTTTCATTGTCGGCTTATTCGCAACTTCTAGTGTGGTTTTATTCCCTAGTACTTCTAAAGGTTCTCCTGCCATACCATCGCCAAGTACTATTATATACTTCATATGCACCTCATTTCAGATTCTTTTATCACTTATGGTTTTTCTATCATTTATGTTTCTGCCACATCACTTATTTTTCTTCTATCATTTATGGCTCTGTTACATCACTTATAGTTTTACATATCATTTATGATTCTGCTACATCACTTATGGTTCTACAATTTTTTACAAAATCACTACATCTCCACACGAATGCAACTAAGAATATCAGAATGTTCTTTTGCTTTCGTAGCGTACTCTTCTTCTGTCATTCTATCTGTAAAGAACGCAAATTCTTCATCTAATCCCTCAACAGATAGAAACTCACTCACTCGAAATGTTTCTTTTACTATACTTTCTAGTTCTTGTCGCTTACCTTTCATACGTACAAAGAATGTACGTCGCACTTCGCCGTTATCTCTAAGTGCTAATTTCTCCGTCGTCCAGCTCGCTAACATGCTTTTATCTGCTCCAAATGCAGCCTCTACAATATCCGCAACCACTGCACTTGCCGTTGGTAATTCCCCTGCACCTTGTCCATAAAACATTGCCTCTCCGAGCATATTTCCACGTACAAAAACTGCATTAAACACATCATTCACACTATAAAGTGGGTGTGTTGCTTGTAACATAAATGGTGCTACAATCGCTTTGATTCCAAATGCATTCTTCTTCGCTGTTGCCAAAAGTTTAATTGTCATATTTTTTGTTTTTGCATATTGCATATCTTCTGCTGAAATCTTTGTGATTCCCTCTGTGTGAATTTCTTCAAAATCTACTCGTTTTCCTGTAACAACAGACGATAAAATCGCAATTTTTCTACAAGCATCATGTCCCTGTACATCTGCCGTTGGATCTGCCTCTGCATAGCCGTTTTCCTGTGCTTGTTTCAAAACATCTGCGTAATTAGCACCCTCATAAAACATCTTTGTCATCATATAATTAGTGGTACCATTTAAAATCCCTGTAATTTCTTCCACTTCATCTGCTGATAGCGATGTAACCAATGGCCGTATAATCGGTATTCCGCCACCTACACTCGCCTCAAAGAGAAATTTCACTTGCTTTTCTTTTGCTATATGAAATAAATCTGCCCCGTACTGTGCTACCAATGCTTTATTAGAAGTCACCACGTGTTTGCCTGCTTGTAAACATTTTTTCACAAATGTATAGGCTGGTTCCAGACCACCCATTACCTCTACTACAACTTTAATTTCATCATCTTGCAGTAATACATCAAAATCATGAATAATTTTATCTTGTACCGGTGTATTTGGAAAGTCGCGTAAATCTAAAACATATTTGATATTTATATCTGAACCTACACGCTCTGTAATCAGCTCTTTATTCTTTTCCAATACATTTACTACGCCAGTTCCTACTGTTCCATATCCCATGATTGCAATATTAATCAACTTTTTTGCCTCTCTTTCAAATATGCATTGATGAACATATTGATATCTCCATCTAAAACATTTGCCACGTTTCCTGTTTCTTCATTCGTCCTATGGTCTTTCACCAATGTATACGGGTGCATTACATAAGAACGAATTTGATTGCCAAACCCAATCTCTTTTACTTCGCCTCGAATATCTGATACTTTTTCTGCCTGCTCTTGCTGTTTTCGCAAATACAATTTCGCTCGTAACATTTGCATAGCTTTATCACGGTTGTGATGTTGTGAACGTTCATTTTGGCATTGCACAACGATTCCCGTCGGCAAATGTGTCAATCGAATCGCCGAAGAGGTCTTATTAACATGTTGACCACCTGCACCACTCGCTCTATAAGTATCTACTTTCAAATCATCTTCGTTAATTTCAATGTCAATATCATCTTCTATATCTGGCATAACATCACATGATGCAAAAGATGTCTGGCGTTTTCCTGCTGCATTAAATGGCGAAATACGAACCAATCTATGCACACCTTTTTCAGATTGCAAATAGCCATATGCATTTTCACCCGTCACCTCAAATGTTACACCTTTGATTCCTGTAATATCCCCATCAATATAATCAAGCACCTTGAGTGAAAAGCCTTTTGATTCTCCCCAACGATTATACATACGATAAAGCATATTTGCCCAATCACAAGATTCTGTTCCACCTGCACCTGCGTGTAAAGTCACGATTGCGCCATAATGATCATACTCTTTTGATAACAAAGTTTCTACGCGAATCGTTTCAAATAACTGCTCAAAATCATGCAACTCTGCTTTGATTTCCACGAGCAATGTAGCGTCCTCTTCCTCATATGCCATATCAATTAAAATACCAATGTCTTCATACATAGTCAGGAGTTTTTCTGCTACTTTTACTTTTTCTTGCAACTGGCTAATTTCTTTCATAATCAGTTGCGATTGCTCTGCATTATCCCAAAAATTCGGCTCGGTTGTTTTACGTTCTAGTTCTTCTATTTTTTCTTTCTTTGACGCTACGTCAAAGTGAATCCCCCATCTCAACAAGAGGTTCCTTGTATCCATTTAATACTGTTTTGTATTGATCCAATTCAACCACCTTGTTCACCTCTTTTCTATAATTTATTTTCTATCTTTAATTTTATATACTTGATTTATGCTACTTAGTTTTATGCTTTTATGTGTATGCGTGTTCTGAACGCTTATGCCTGTTGTTTGCTATTTTCGCCCACAGCATTGTTTGTACTTCTTGCCACTGCCACAAGTACAAGGGTCATTTGGATATACTTTCTTGTCTTCGCGTACTTTTGGTGCACGCGTAGCAGTATCATCTTTGTTCGTTCCTGTGACTTTTGCCATCTGCTCACGTTCTACTTTTTGTTCTACGCGAATATGAAGTAATGTACGAATCGTATCTACGGAAATCGCATGTGTCATATCACCAAACATCTCATATCCATACATCTTGTATTCTACCAATGGATCTCTTTGACCATACGCCTGCAAACCAATTCCTTGACGTAGTTGATCCATATCATCAATATGCTCCATCCATTTTGCATCAATTACACGTAGTAATACAACTCTCTCCACTTCTCGCAACTGCTCTTTTTCTGGAAATTCCAATTCTTTTTCTTCATATGCTTTGACTGCTTTTTCTTTGATAAAGTGCTTAAGTTCTTGTTGTTTCATACTTGCAACTTCTTCTGCACTAAATTTTTCTATCGTAGGAATTACATTTCGCAGTTCCAATTCCATTCCTTGCAAGTCCCAGTCTTGTGTTGTCGCCTCTGGTGACGCGGCTGCGTCTACTACATTTTCCACGTACTCACTAAGCATGTTGTAGATAGAATCTCTCATGCTTTCGCCATCTAATACACGGCGGCGTTCTTCGTATATAATCTCTCTTTGTTCATTCATAACTTGGTCATAATCCAACAAGTTTTTACGAACACCAAAGTTGTTACCCTCTATTTTTTGTTGTGCTTTTTCAATCGCATTTGACAACATCTTATGCTCAATTTCTTCGCCATCTTGTAGTCCCAATGCTCCAAAAACACTCATTAGACGTTCGGAACCAAACAATCTTAACAACTCATCTTCTAGTGAAATGTAAAATTTCGATTCTCCCAAATCGCCTTGACGACCTGCACGTCCACGCAACTGATTATCAATACGACGTGATTCATGTCTTTCTGTACCAATAATCTTAAGACCACCTGCTGCCCTTGCCTCTTCATCTAACTTAATATCGGTACCACGACCTGCCATGTTTGTTGCGATAGTAACAGCACCATGTTCTCCTGCTTGCGCTACAATTTCAGCCTCCATCTCATGGAATTTCGCATTCAACACATTATGACGCACGCCTTTTTTTGTCAATAATTTACTAATCAACTCTGATATTTCAATCGTAATCGTTCCGACCAAAACTGGCTGTCCTTTTGCATGAGCTTTTGCTACTTCCTCTACAACAGCTTGATATTTCTCTCGTTGTGTTGCATATACTGCGTCCTCTAAATCAAGTCTTTGTATCGGCACATTCGTCGGAATCTCGATAACGTCCATTCCATAGATATCACGGAACTCTTTTTCTTCAGTAAGCGCGGTACCTGTCATACCACTTTTTTTCTCATATTTGTTAAATAAATTCTGGAAAGTAATCGTTGCCAATGTCTTGCTTTCACGTCTTACTTTTACTTTTTCTTTCGCCTCAATCGCTTGGTGCAATCCATCTGAATAGCGGCGTCCTGGCATAATACGTCCTGTAAATTCATCTACAATTAAAACTTCGTCGTCTTTCACCACATAATCTTGGTCACGGAACATCAAATTATGTGCTCTAAGTGCCAGAATAATATTGTGTTGAATCTCTAAGTTTTCTGCGTCTGCTAAATTTTCAAGATGGAAGAAACGTTCTACTTTCTCAACACCTTCGGCTGTCAAGTTGACGTTCTTTTCTTTCTCATTTACAACAAAGTCACCTGTTTCCTCGATATCCTCGCCCATGATGGCATTCATTTTCGAAAATTCGCCACTCACTTCTCCTCGTTGTAGCTGTTTTGCTAATATATCGCAAGCATCATACAACTTCGTTGATTTCCCACTCTGTCCCGAAATGATAAGTGGAGTCCTCGCCTCATCAATCAACACGGAATCGACTTCATCAATAACTGCATACTTTAGCCCACGTTGTACTAATTGCTCTTTGTAAATAACCATGTTATCTCTCAAATAATCAAACCCAAGTTCATTATTCGTAACATATGTAATGTCGCAGTTATATGCCGCTCTTCTTTCATCGTTATCCATTGCATTTAAAATAATACCTACGGTTAAGCCCAAAAATTCATGCACTTGTCCCATCCACTCTGCATCACGCTTTGCAAGGTAATCATTTACCGTAATAATATGCATTCCCTCTCCTGTGAGTGCATTTAAGTATGCTGGCAGTGTAGAAACTAATGTTTTTCCCTCTCCCGTTTTCATTTCAGAAATACGGCCTTGATGTAACACAATTCCACCAATTAGCTGTACACGGTAATGGCGCATTCCTAACGCACGCACTGCGCCCTCTCTTACCACTGCATATGCCTCTGGCAAAATATCGTCTAGTGTCTCGCCTTGTGCTAATCGTTCTTTAAACTCGCCTGTCTTTTCACGCAACTGTGTGTCTGTAAGTTGTTGCATCTCAGGTTCTAGCGATTCAATATGATCCACAATCGGATAAATTCGTTTTAATTCATTTTCACTGTGTGTTCCAAATATTTTCTCAAAAAATCCCATGATTTTCAGTCTCCTTGTTTTCAATATGTCATCTGCCTTATCTTTCTATATTACCATTATACCCTTGCCACTTCAAGTATGAAAACAAATTTGCCACAACAGCGACAACAGTCACAACAGGGTTTTCATTTATTAGGGTGAATATTTTTTTCTAATAAATCAAAAAAGGGGGGGTGCCAAAACGTTACTTTATCCTTTTGGCAAACCCCATATACATTTCACTGCATGTGCATTACTTCATACATCGCCCTGCTCACCTTATCAGTCCTTGTATCACCTTGCTTGTTGGCGTTCCTGCTTTCCCAAGCAATTCAAATAAAATAGATTCACTCGTCGTTAAAATTGCACCCTCTGCTCGCATACGTTTTAGTGCTATTTTCATATCAAGCTCATTGCGGCTACTCAAACAATCTACCACTACAACTGGAACAAAACCATTTTCTTTCAATTCAATTACTGTTTGCAATACACAAATATGAGCTTCAATTCCACAGATAATCACATATTTCTTTTCTCGTATTTGTTCAAATACTGCTGTACAAGAACTAAATTCTATTTTTTCAATATATTCTTCACTACCAATCGCCTCTGTGATTTCTGGAACTGTCATTCCCAAACCTTTTGTATACTGCTGCGTCATGCAAATTGGAACTTCTAACTCACGCAAGCCTTTTAATAATATCGCACTTCGCTTTATCAAGCTTTCCATATCTCGCATGACTGGCATTAGACGTTCTTGGTAATCTATCACAACTGCCGCACATTGTTCTCTTTGAATCTTCATATCGTCCTCCTATTACACCTGTAATGTCAATTCTACTGGACAGTGGTCTGACCCTAACACTTCTGTATGAATCTTCGCACCTTGCAAGCGTTCTTGTAAAGAGGCGGAAACTATAAAATAATCAATTCTCCAACCTGCATTTCTCGTCCTTGCACTAGACCTATAAGACCACCACGAATAGACATCTGCCATATCTGGATAGAAATAACGAAACGTATCTACAAAACCAGCCTCTAAAAGTGCTGTGAATTTTCCACGCTCTTCATCTGTAAATCCTGCATTCTTGCGATTTGCTTTTGGGTTCTTCAAATCAATTTCCTTATGTGCCACATTCAAATCACCACAAAAAATAACTGGCTTTTTCTCTTCTAATTTCTTTATATATGCCAAGAAATCGCGTTCCCACTCCATGCGATAATCTAATCTTTGTAACTCATTCTTCGAATTTGGTGTATACACAGTGATAAAGAAGTACTCTTCAAACTCTAGTGTAATAACTCGTCCCTCTTGGTCATGTTCTGTGATTCCTATACCATACGCAATAGATAACGGTTCCCGTTTTGTAAAAATGGCCGTTCCAGAATACCCCTTTTTCTGTGCGTAATTCCAATACTGATGATAATCTGGTAACTCTAATGTTAGTTGCCCCTCTTGCATTTTACTTTCTTGAATGCAAAAAACATCAGCATCTACTTCTTTAAAAAAAGACTCAAACCCCTTTTGCACACACGCACGAATCCCATTTACATTCCATGAAATAAACTTCATATACACCTCTCGCTATTTTTCTACTAAAATTTTCTTTAATTCTGTCATAAATGTATTCACATCTTTAAACTCTCGATAAACCGACGCAAAACGTACATATGCCACTTCGTCTAATTCCTTTAATTTATCCATAGCAATTTCCCCAATAATGCTACTGTCTACCTCTTTTTCTTCACGTTTAAAAATAGCTGTTTCTATCGCATTAATCGTTCTTTGGATACTTTCTGCAGAAACAGGACGTTTATAGCACGCTTTTAACACGCCATTTTCTATTTTTGCTCGATCATACTGCTCCCTATTATTGTCTTTTTTAATGATAATCAGTGGTATCGTCTCCACTTTTTCATATGTTGTAAATCTCTTTTCACAACTATCACAAGAGCGTCTCCTACGAATGGAATTTCCATCTTCTGCAGGTCTTGAATCTATAACTCTTGTGTCTGGATTACTACAATACGGACATTTCATAATTCATTCTCCTTATAATTTTTTTATACTTCCCACCTTTTAGTATATAATAGCTTGTTTATTTCTGCAAATATTTTATCATTCCCCTATATTGACCACTATATTGACTGAAAATACATTATACTAAGAAGTTACATTACTTCGACATAACCTTTTCACTTTTAAATGCGCGAACGATTAAAGCAATCAACCCCAAACTGATTCCCATCGTCATTCCAAATGTAATTGCATATTGATATGCTGCTACTTCTTGCGATAAAATACCACCTAATACAACGGCTGTATTATAGATAGGTACAAAAAATACAATCTCTGACGTACTCCCTGTTTGGAACATTGTCATAAACCCAAGTGCCATAACTAGCATATATACTGGCATGATATAGCTCGTCGCCTCTTTTACATCTTTTGCAAACACGGATATAAGTGCAATAATTGTAGAATATAAGAAAGAAATTGCAATAAGCAATCCACCTAACATCATTCCTTGTACTAAGGTAATCGATATCCCAAGTCCCTCTGCTTGTTCCATCTGTGCGCTTCCCATTCGGAACATGAGTGGCAAACAAACTCCCATAGAAACAATGCTCACTGCTGCCGATAATCCCGATAATGACATCAGTGCAAATACTTTTCCAAGCGCAACAGAACTTCGTTTTATCGGTGTCATTAGTAGGCTCGCCATCGTTCCTCGCTCTTTTTCACCTGCAATCATATCAACACCTAATCCCATCGCTCCTGCGAAAAGTAGTAATGTAACAAAATATGGCAAAAATGAACCAAGCATCTTCCCACTTGCTTTTTGATCATCTTGGATAACCATTTGTTCATTATCTGCATTGATTGTAAATACTTCTATTGGTTCTAAATTACCAAATCTATTCTCTAACATCATATGACGATAGCTTTCTAACATTATCTCAAGCGTACTTTGTGCATCATATGAATAATCTTCTGATGGGTTAAAAAATGTCTTTACTTGTGGTACAGCATCACCACTTTCATAGTCTGCAATCATTTCATCAAATTTTTCTGGAAATACGATTAGCAAATCTCCATCTCCATCACGTATTGCATCTTCTGCCTTTTGACGCTCTTCTGGCGTATGAATATGTTCTATTGTCATATGAAAATCTTGCTCGTCAATATATGTTCGAAAACCTGCTGATTCATTTTCCATATATACAATCGTTTGGTGATTTTGAATATCCTCGTTCATGTTATTAGCCAAGTAATTCATCAATACCATCATTCCTATCATACTGAAAACAGGTAAGAAAAACACAGAAAATATCATCTTTTTATCTTTGAAAATACGTGCCATTTCTTTTCCAAAAATCGTCTTAATTTCTCTCATTTACGCTTCCCCCTGTTGCAATTTATAGTATTCAAAAAATGTATCTTCTAAATTATCTGTATTGGTTTGTGCAAACAATTCTTCAAGTGTTCCCTCTGCTACTTTTTCACCACCGATTACAATTCCAATACGATCACACAGTTTTTGCGCTTCCGACATAATATGCGTAGATATAATTACCAACTTGCCATCTTCTTTCAACTTCTTCAAATAGTCAGTCACAGCTCTTGCCGTAATAATATCCAAACCATTCGTCGGTTCATCAAACACAATAATACTTGGATCATGCACCAAACTAACTGCAATCGCCGCCTTTTGTTTCATACCTGTTGATAATTCTTTAATCTTCTTATGTGCAAAGTCTTGGATTGCAAAATATGTAAATAGTTCTTCTTTTCTTTCTTTTAATTTCATTTCTGGCACTCCGTGCAAGCGTCCAAAGAAATCAAACAAATAGTCAACAGAGAACTGTGGATCTAAATTAATATCACTCGTCAAAAAGCCTATGCTCTTTCTTACTTCTTCTGATGCCTTTTGCACCCCATGTCCACCCACATAAATCTCTCCCTCAGTTGGTTTAATCAAAGTTGCAAGACAACGAAGAGTGGTGGTTTTCCCTGCCCCATTTGGTCCTAATATGCCATAAATTTCTCCTGCACTCGCTGTCAGACTTAAATTATTGACTGCTACTTTCTTAGGATTTTTCGTTTTATTTTCTTCCATTTGTTTTTTATTCAATTTGTAGATTTTCGTCAAATTCCGGATTTCAATCATGCTTTGCCCTCCCTCATTCTTACTTTAGTTGCTTTTTTCATTATATCTGCTATAGGGCTTGAAATCAATGATTTTCGAGATATCTACTTCTTCTCTTTTGGAAAATGCTTGAAAATATCCTGTGGCGTTTTATAATTTTGCTTCGATGTAGTATTCAAACAATTACGAATAATCTTCTGAAATAAAAATTCTTCCCATTTTGTTAGTGTTGGGTTTAGCAAGGTCATCGAGAATAAATATTGAATATTTTTTCCAATTCCATAAATATCCGTATAAATGTCACTGGCTGTATAATCGTATATATGCTCTGGCAGAAAATGCTCTCGTATTACTTTTGTATTAGCAAGCTCTAACAATGAGCTATTTGATGTTGCTTGTACATCAATTAGTCTTATTTGTTTTTCGTCATCAATCACCAACATATATGGATTTACGTATTGATATGCCTCTTCTCCTTTACAGCGTTGATATTGTTCAAGTTGCTTAATAAGTTCTGCTATCCAAAAGAGAGCTTGCCCTTTGTCCATATAAGGATTAACTTGTAGATAATTCGCTAAAAGTTGCCCCTCTACACAATCACCCCCTTTATAACAGCGATTTCCTTGTTCCACAAATTTCATTACTTCATATTTTATATTCTGGATCAATCTTACTCCTTTCTACTTCTTCGTTTCTTAGCTTTCTTCATTTCTTACTTTCTTCGTTTCTTTCTTCTTCGTTTCTTAGCTTTCTTCATTTCTTACTTTCTTCGTTTCTTTCTTCTTCGTTTCTTTCTTCTTCATTTTTACTTCTTCGTTTCTCACTTCTGGAATGACTGTCCGAAACGGACACTTGATTTGCTTAAAAAACATATGAATAGAATAT
>JGI994J12354_10001322_pt1 | contig 25136 bp, 18 predicted proteins | sample IntmicLarv3ML3BL_FD_12354 | JGI IMG/M metagenome (IMG submission 12354)
CCCCGGGACTATCATGTCCGCATACTTGGATATCAACTTAATACTTTCCAGTGCGACGTTTTCATTGTAATGTATCACCGGCGGTGACATATTCTCATAATTGCCGCGTCTAGGAACCGCGTCTCCTGCTATGACGTATCTTTTGTCCGCCTCGATGAACACACTGACCGATCCCCTTGTGTGCCCCGGCGTATGTACTATCTTTATCCCTTTGTCTATCTCCATATCCTTATCAAATAATACCGCCCCTTCGACCTTCCCCTCCTCGGCGGAGTGCATGAGTATCTTCGCATTCTGGAACATGTCATTGTTTCCGACATGATCTCCATGGGAATGGGTCAGTATCACCGTATCGACATCTTTCGGGAATACCCCGATCTGCTTGAACGATGTCTTCAGAGCCGGCCTCATATGATTTGTACTGGTATCCACTACGATGATCCTGTCGTCGGACCTCACAAGGGTCGAATTGGAATGGGCATCGAAAACCTTCCCGTTCTCATCACGCTGAAAACTTCCAATCGCCAGAACATCGATCTTTATCATACCGGAGCATACTCATCCGGATAGAACAAACTTCCTATGCATCTCTTTATCAGAAACCGTTACATTACCGTGTCGATGAAATTCGATGTGTCCATCTCCATTCTGAAAGATGAGGAGGTCTATCCTCCCTCCGAAGACAGTATCCTTCTCATCGAGTCGTTCGATGTCGGGCACGGAGAGAAAATACTGGAGATCGGATGCGGTTCCGGGATCGTGTCTATACATTGTGCGAAGAACGGTGCCAATGTCACATGCGGAGATCTGAATCCAAAGGCTGTCTCTCTCACAAGAAGAAACGCTGAACTCAACGATGCCTCGATCATGATCGTTGAGACCGATGTATTTTCCAATATTGAAGGAGTGTTTGACACCATAGTATTCAACCTCCCCTACCTCCCTGTCCAAGAAGATGGGGAACTTGCAAGGTCCTGGTCGGGAGGAAAAGATGGTCTTGGCCCTTTGCCTGAACTGTTGAACGGGGCGGATTCCCACCTCACCGATACCGGGAGGGTGATCATTGTGACATCCTCTCTAATGGATGACCTCGCACTATCAAAACTTCTGTCTGGGTATGATGTCAGGGTGCTGTCAGAACTGCCTCTTTTCTTCGAGAGACTGAAGGTCCTGGAGATCAAACTTATCCGATAAGTTTCTTTATCTCTTTGGCAAGAAGATCGTTCGCCTGTTTTCCGTCTATCTTACCTCTCAGGGCTTCCATCACCGGACCCATAAGTGGGCCGATGGCCCCCATTCCCTTGCTCCTTACGAACTCCTCACGCTCTTTCAGTATCGAAGCGATTATCTTCGATGCCTCATCGGAATCGACCGCTTCTAATCCGAGAGTTTCGATCGCCTTCTCGATATCCGTTCCCTTGGCTATCTCCTTCAACAAAGAAGGCAGCGCCTCCTTGGAGAAACGGTTCTGTTTCAGCATATCGAACACGGAGAACAGCATATTCTCGTCTATGGACTGGGGGTCCAATCCCTCGTGCTCCAATTCCGTGAAGGTGTTGAGGAACATCGTCGCAGCGACCGAGGCCATGTCATATTTATCGGATATCTTAGGAAGATCTCGTCATAACTCTGCCTGACGATCTGATTCGCCTGTTGTTTGTTGATCCCGTATCGTTCCGTCAGCCTTTTCTCTATCTGTTCGGGGAACTCTGGAAGGTTGGATTGGATGTCCCTCATCTTCTCCTCGGTCACCAAAGTAGGCGGTATATCTGTCTCAGGATACATCCTGGCTGCTCCGGGAAGAGGTCTGGAGTACTTCGTCGTACCATCCGGCAGCGGATCCCTTGTCTCCTCCGGAACCCCTTTGAGTGCCTCATTCGCCCTTTCGACAGCCACAGTAAGTGCGTCTATGGCCTTCTTTTCCCTGGCCGCACATATGACGAATGCATCGTACTCACCGTCGAGCTTCAGGAATTCTTCCATTGCCCTAACATATTCCGCTTCGATACCGTAGTTTGGAAGCTCGTCAGAATGGAATATTCCCTTGACCCCTTTGGTTCTTGCATATTGGGCCATTTCGGCACCCAGCCTTAATTTTCCGTTGTCCCCGTTCATCACTTCCGCGAATCCCGGCAGTTTGACCACAAAGACCCTTCCTTTGTCATCGAGTGCACCTTTGATGACCTTCGATTCACATTTCAGGAACATCTCGGTAACATCTATGATCTTGGGATCGACAGGGACGACCTTACGTTCAATCAATATGTCTTTGATCCTCAGTAGCATCTTCTGTCTCTCGACCTCATTCCTGACGAAATCCGGAAGCATCCTGAGCTCCTGGACCCCTTTGATCTCGACACGGGCTCCATTGGGAATGGAGATGTTCAGATCCTCTCTTATCGTACCTATCCCTCTTTTGACCCTCTTGGTCGCTCTAAGCAATGTTCCTAATCTTAGGGCGACTTCCATCACTTCCTCCGGAGTTCTCATATCCGGTGCTGTCGCCACCTCGATCAGTGGTATTCCCAATCTGTCAAGACGATAGGTGACCTCGTTGTTCTTCGTCTCGATCTTACGCGCAGCATCCTCCTCAAGGCACACTGACAATATCCCTATCTTCCTGCCGTTGACCTCTACACTCCCGTCAGTAGCTATCAGGGACGTTCTTTGGAAACCTGAGGTGTTGGAACCGTCCACGACGATCTTCCTCATGAATTGTATCTCATCTATGATGTTGGCGTTCAGCATCGCAGAGAACGTGAGAACGGTATCCATCGCGTCACTATTAACTGGGTGGGGAGGTTCCTCATCCATCTCCACCAGACATGTGGACCCTTCACAGCATTGATATCGGAATCCCATGCCTCTCTGGAATTGCGCGAGTGCGGCACGGTCCACCTCACCCATCTCGCTGGTTGTCGGCCTCAGTTTCCTGAAATATGCTCCGGCCCCTTCCTCTTTCAACTCACTCTCGCATTTGCAGAAAAGTTTCTTTGTGTCCAGCTGCTGATGGATCTCGATACCGCATTTCAATTCATCAGACATCTATGGTCCTCCTGTCGCTCATCTCGTCAGCAAGAGGAGTTGCCATCATTTTCTTTGCCTCTTCCACACTATCGGAATTTGCCAACGCCCACATGAGTTTCACATATGCCGTTTCGGGAAGCATATCGAGCACCGATATTGCCCCCGCAGACAGCATGTCTCTCCCTGTATTGTAGACGTTGAGATTCGTACGCCCGTAAAGACACTGTGATGTCACTACCACCACAGACCCGTTATCACAGGCCTTTCTTATCAGAGGTATCATATTCTCATTCACATGACCCAGACCTGATCCTGATATCACTATTCCTTTACTTTTCATGAAAATATCGTCAAACAAACCAGGATCCATCCCGGGATAATACTGCAACAGGATCACGGATCTTTCCATATCAGTTCTTATGATCATCTTATCCGAAGATATTGTTCGTTCGATCTCGGTCGACTCTATCTTCCCGTCGGCCCATACGCGCGCTACAGGAGATGTGTTGATGCTTTTGAACGCATCGCGTCTCGACGTGTGCATCTTCCTGACCCTCGTTCCTGTATGAACAGCAAAGGATTCGTCTCCCGGCGTATCATGCATCAACACGAAAACTCCGGTACGTCCTCCGTTCACACAGAATCTTATCGCAGCTGTCAGATTGGATGATGCATCGGAGGATGGTCTGTCCGATGATCTCTGGGCACCTACGAACACCACGGGTTTGCCGATATCCCCAAGCATGAACGACAATGCAGCGGATGTGTATCCCATGGTATCTGTACCGTGAGGTATCACCACCGCATCCGCACCGTTCTCGATCTCGTCTGAAACCGCCTTGGCCAAAACCTGCCAATGATCGATGTTCATATTCTCGGAGAACACCGAGAACAGGACCCTCGCCGATATGTTCGCTATCTCCCTTAACTCCGGTACCGCGTTCACCAGCTCCGACGTGGATAATGCCGGATGTACTGCTCCTGTCCGATAATCGACGTATGATGCGATGGTCCCTCCTGTACCTATCAGAACCACATTGGGAAGCCCTTCCTTCCCTTTCGGGACCGTCTCTTCCTTCTTCGTGACCAGAGTCCTCTCCAGAACGGATATCTTCGACCCTTCCGATACTTTGACCCCAATATTGTATCCGCTATTCAGCTTCAGTATTATCACATCGGGAGCACTGAATTCGTGGTGAGGCATCAAAATCCCGCTGTACACCCTTCCGCCGGATTCCACGGACAGCCTGCATCCTTCTTTCGCATCTATGTCTTTTAGTACTTTGGAAAGGTGATTGGAATAACTCATTATGCTCGGTTTCGAGTAATGCAAGCGGACGTATAAGGATAGTGTTTATATTTCGTAAGGTATCCTACCCTCATGCACATCGTCCAAATTGGGATGGAGTACGATGTTCTCAGGGAGAACAACAAAATCGCAAACTCCAACTACCGTCTCTTGAAAGAGAACGGGGTCAAGACGATAGAGTTCATGGGTTCGATCGGGTCCGGAAAGACCGCATTGATCATCAAATTAGCTGAGATCTTGAGGAAAAAAGGCCTCAATGTCTGTGCGATCGCAGGAGATGTTACCGGTGAAGATGATCTCAAACGCATGCAGAATTCCGGACTGGAGGCCGTCAATTGCAATACTGGCCATGAGTGTCACCTCGATGCGAATCTCATCAGAAAGGTCCTCGATAAGATCGACCTGAAAAAATTCGATGTGATCATGATCGAGAACGTAGGCAACCTGGTCTGTCCGGCGGATTTCCCGTTGGGTGCCGATTACCGCGTAGTTGTGATCTCGGTCACAGAAGGTGATGATATGGTGCGCAAGCACCACGACATATTCACTCATTCGGATGTAGCAATATTAAATAAGACCGATATCGCTAACGCCGTTGATGTGGACCCCAATGTGCTTGCCGCAGACTACAAAGGTCTAACAGGCGGACTCAAGGAACTCCATATGTGCAGTGTGAAGAAAGAGGAGGGGCTCAATGAGATTCTCTCATTGTTAAAGCTCTGAGGTGAGAAAATGAAGATCCTGACAGTAGGTGGCGGAGGAAGAGAACATGCAGCAGTAGAAGCTCTTTACAAAGCAGGTGCGGAGATCTATTCTGTGATGAAGAATAAAAATCCCGGAATAATCTCCAGATCCAAGAATTACAAGATCCTGGACGAAAGATCGATTGATGAAATTTGCGAATTCGCCATTGAAAACAATGTTAAATTCGCATTCATAGGTCCGGAGGGTCCATTGGAGGCAGGTCTCGTTGATGCACTTGAATTCATCGAGATCAAATGTGCAGCGCCGACAAAGGCCGCTGCACGTATAGAAACATCCAAATTATTCATGAGAGAACTTGTCAAGAAATACGACATCGACGGAAATCTCAATTTCAGAGTATGTCACGATGTCGTAAGTGCCGACATTTACCTCAGGTCCATAAACCATGAGGTTGTCATAAAGCCGATCGGTCTCACCGGCGGCAAAGGTGTGAAAGTACAGGGAGAGCAACTCAAAAACCACGAAGAGACGATGGAATACGTCAGGGAAGTGCTCTCCAGCGACGCGGGAAAAGAAGGTGTCCTGATAGAGGAGAAGGTTACCGGGGAAGAATTTACCCAGATGGTGTTCGTTGACGGTAAACATCTCGCACCGATGCCTATCGTGCAGGACCACAAACGCGCATACGAGGGGGACCAGGGGCCCAACACGGGCGGAATGGGGTCCTATTCGGATTCCAATCATCTGCTTCCCTTCCTCACAGAAGGAAACAGGGACAGAGCACTCGGAATACTCAGAAGGATCATCAGCGCGATGGCCGAGGAAGGGTGCCCGTACCACGGTCCGATGTACGGACAGTTCATGCTGACCTCGTCGGGTCCCAAGATCATAGAGATCAATGCCAGATTCGGCGATCCGGAAGCGATGAACGTCCTTCCGATCATGGAAACTGACTTCGTTTCCGTCATAAAGGAAATGGTCACCGGCAAGATCAGAGAAGAAGTGAAATTCAAGCCTTTGGCCACAGTCTGTAAATATGTGGTGCCTGCAGGATACGGTGTTGAATCTGTATCCGGTCAGGAGATATGTATCGACGAAGCCAGGATCAAAGAGAGCGGTGCAGAGATATTCTATGCCAATGTGGAATTGGTCGACGGAAAGGTCATGACGGGTACATCCCGTTCGATCGGTGTCGTCGGGATCGGTGAAACCTTGGAAGAAGCGAATTCCCGCTGCGAAAGAGCGCTCATGTTCATTAAAGGGGAATCCATCAATGTGCGCCATGATATCGGCACCAAAGAGATGATCGACCGGAAGATAGCATTGATGAAGAAACTCATACCATGATCAGGGTAGCGGTCAAGATCGCATATTTGGGTGACGATTTTTTCGGCTCTCAGATACAACCCGGTATGAAAACGGTAGAAGGAGACATACTCTCCGACCTGGAGAAGATCTGCGATCTCAATGAGGATGCTAGATCTGCGCCTCGCAAGCAGGACCGACAGAGGGGTCAACGCGTTAGGAAATGTCGCAGTCTTGAATTCAAATATCGATGACCCAGAGACACTTTTGAAAGCATTGAATTCCATATCGAAAAGTATCTTCTATAGGTCTTTTGCAGTGGTCGATGAAACATTCAATCCGAGACATGCGGCCCTTCGAAAATATAGGTATATCATACCATCAAAAGGTTTGAACCTTGAAAGAATGAGGACATGTGCACAGCTGTTCGTCGGGGAACATGATCTCGTAAGATTCTGTAAATCCGAAGGAAAAACTACGGTGATCACAGTAGATGATATCTCTGTGACGGCAGACGAACATATGGTGACCATGGATTTCTCTGCAAGATATTACCTCTGGAACATGATACGCCGAATATCCGCGGCACTGATCTCAGTAGGAAGGGGAGATTCAGAAATAACTGATGTAAAGTGTGCGTTGGAAGGTCAAGATCTCACCTTCGGCCTTGCGCGGGCAGACGCTTTGACGCTGACTGATGTAGTCTATCCTGACATGGATTTCTTGGCCCCCTCGAAAAATATGATGGTTCAACGCATCGAGGAAGAGAATTTCCGTAATTGCATCAAAAATCGCTTTTTAGAATCATTGTAAAAATATACTGCCCACTCCATACGGGGATATGGACGATCTGAAAAAAACTTCCGACGAGATAACTGCATTGTTCTCAGATATCGAGAAGGACCGCGAAAAGGCGATCAAGAATTCCAGAGAGATAATACGCCTGACAAAAAGGGTCATCCATTCCATGCACCTTGGAGTCACAGATGAAGAATGCCTTGATGAGTTGAGAAAAAAGGTCAAGGAATTGACTGTCGATCCATCACTCGCACATGTGACTCAGGATGCTTTGGCAGAGTACGCCGAGACCGAGATCCTCTTTTCGATAGTCAACGATCTGCCCGTACCGACATTCCAAGAACTTGGTATATCCCCTCAGTCGTGGACCTTAGGTCTTGCTGATTCCCTGGGAGAGGTCAGAAGACTTCTGCTGAACAGACTCATCGACTCAGAGGTTGAAAGTGCACTCTTGTTATTCACAAAAATGGAGAAGATATTCGATGTTCTCATCCTCTTCGATGTTCCTGATGCAATTGTCCCGCTGAGAAGAAAACAGGATATTGCCAGGGGAATAATGGATAGAACACGGACGGACATCACTGCCGCCGTGTTAATGAAAAACAAAGTTTCTTAAATCGTTTGATCAGCGTCTTGACTTCGGCTTTCCGTAGTTCTTGACCGGCTTGCGGTAGAGGTATAACACGATTATCGCAAGCACCACTAAGATGATTACCAGCAGGATATTGACGAACTTATAATCAGCATGACCGAAATAGAACTCATGTTCCTCTCCGATGATGATATCTGAATAATCGCCGATATTCTCCTCTCCCGCAACCAAGCTGAACCTGTGGGTTCCGGATGCGGAATCGGTGACCCAGTCGTATGATACGGTGGTCTCCCCTTTCGCCTTCACGGTTATAAGGGTCCTGCTGTCATCTATCCTCTTCCCATCCACGACAAAGTAAACAGCGAAGTCGGCGAAATCGACATTACTGTTATTGGTCAGTTTGGATGTGAGTGACACGGGCTTGACAACGGTTATCGTCACAGATTTCTCTGACACGATACCCTCGCCGCCGTCTATCTTCTCAACGAAGGTCACTGAAAGGATGTACTTGCCCGGAGTTGACGGTGCTGTCACCTTCAAAGTCGAAGATACACCGTTACTCAACGAACCCGATGAGGGGGAGATCGATCCGGCATATCCTCCGCTCGTGTTCTTCATTGTCGCGGTATACGTGATATCCAATGTAGAGAAGCTCTCTGACTCTTGGAATATGATCTCGTATTCGAGCTGACCCGATACTTTAACGACGTTGGTATCACCTCTTATTGATGATGTCGCCGCATCCGTCTCATCAGCACTGCCGAGCATGACAGCACCCGCTGCAAATACCATTGCGAATATCGCTATGGCCACGATTATCTTCTTCGTACAAACACCCCCTTCTTTATTCCGAGCCAAAGCATAAGAATGAACAGGATCACGAGCAAGACCACGAGCACCAACGTTATCGCCGGTACACTGCTCTTGTCGTTATACACATTGTCTCCGCTGGCGGATTTATCCGTGGATTCGATCTCGGCCGGCTGGGCACTCAAGGTGAACACGGCCACGTTTCCTCCTTGTATCTCGACTCCTCCGCTGCTAGTGACGAAGTTGAGTCCTGTTCCTCTGACCTCCACTTTCACATTCGGAACACTCGTGGATGAACCGTCCTTGCACATGACCTTGATGTAGATCACGGTTTTCCCGAATCCATCGATGTCAAATGAAGTGTTGTTGACCCTTTGAATGGTTCCGTCCTCGTTCGCCAATACCAGCGACCAGTTGCTTGATGCGCCGGGCATTGCCGCGTTCACTGTCAGACTCTTCATGTAGTTGTCGTTGTTGGTTATGGTCACTGCGTACATGTACTCGTAACCGTTGACCGCATCCGAGGCTGCACCTTCGGTACCTCTAATATCAATGGAAGTGTTCGTTGTTCCGGAAGATGTCATCGCACTTGCAGGTATCACATATGTTCCGGCATCCGTGCCGTTGATGGACACCACAGATACAGACAGATCGGGGTTACCTGCGCCCACCTTCGAGGCATCATATTTCCCTTCCACCGTCAGACTCTGTGTCTGTCCTTTGTTGACGCTCAGTGTGTATGTTTCGTTCAAGGTCCATCCGGAACCTGCCGTTATAACATACGTCTGGTNGAAGTCCTCGTCATTCTTGACCGACAAACTGAACTTTCCATCTCCTCCTGAGAAGCTGAAAGCACTTCCCGAAAGAACGGAATTGTTCGTGGGTGTCGTTGAGACGACCTGGAAATTCAGAATAGCACCGTTCTTCACATCGGAAGATGCCATTGAAGAACTTCCCTGGTACTTGTATTCCATCGAACCGACTGTCTTCGAGACATTTGCCGTCACCGACAATGCGACTCCCGTCGGAACTTCGATTTCAAAGGTTCCTTTGGTGATGTCGAAGGGTATCGTCACGCTTCCGTAACTGACCTTCAATTCACCGTCAGCGACCGTTCCCACATAACCTTTTATTGTGGCTTTGGTGGCCTTACTTGAAAGGTCGACCGTCAGATTGGTCGCTGCGTTTGCTATGGAGACATAGGCTATCTGTTCTGAATCGCCCGTGCCGCTCACACCTCTGAAGTAGAATCCGTGTCCTTTCTCGAGATAGTATTTCATGTTGTCATTCGGGTCGACGAAGTACTTGCCTTCATCTGTGGATGTCACAGTTATACCGTCCGATGTGGATGCATTGACTGTCGCCGTTATCACCGGGGTCGGTGTGATACCGATGTTTCCGGTCTGTCCGGGGTAGATGTATATGTTGTCGCTGAAGTAGTTGCCTGTTGATCCGGATATCACTCCTCTATACTGACCCGGAATGACCGCCGTCGTGGCGGATCCCAAAGTGTACCTGATGTTCGAATCATTGTACAGCGTCAACTCCACAGTGAAACTGCTGTTTACCATGGCGGTCTTGACATAGTTATCCGTATTGGCTATGGAGCTGGCTGCCAGGTTCCACGTCGTAGACGAACTTGATGTGCCGCTGCCCATCGTAGCCGTCTGTCTCACCATGTGGAATCTTGAGTTGTCTATTGCCTCAGCACTCACTTCCGCAGCATATCCGGTGGGTATCTGGATCATCACCCTTCCGCTGGCATCGGTCTTGTAGACTATTGTGTAGGTCACTCCTTCGATAGTTGTTTCCAAAGTGACATCCACGAACGCCAGTCCCTTGGTGCTGCCGGTGGACATGTTGGTGTAGTAGGACATGGTAACGATAATATCACGGGATTTGACCATGTTCACATTTCCCAGGTCCGTATCGGAAGAGACGGTTACCCTCTTGAGCGCAACGTTCGTAGACTCATCGAAAGCGTACAAAGAATACGATCCCGCCGGGAGTCTGACATCGAACTCTCCATCCTCATTGGATGAGAACACGAAGACCTCGCCGCTGTCCCTTATGAACGACACCGTACTGCTTATCACTTTGTTGTTGTAATCCTTGAGGACACCTTTGACATCGTATCCGGTACTTCCCGTCATCGATATTGATGATCCGGAGGACGAACCGTAGTAGACCATGTTTCCACTCACCGCATATGCGGTGAAGACTCCATTGCCACCTGCTCCCGCTGGAACTTCGATAGGCTGAGAGTTGGATTCAGTTACTCTAGAATTCGTGTATCCGTATGACATCATTGAGACCAGAGTGCCGGTCGGTGCACCCGATACGGTGACCGTCCTCTTCTCATAAACGACCAGGGTCGCTGATTTCGAACCGCTGCTGTCCACCGTCACCGATGGGTTGCTTACGGATATTATGTTGGTATCTGATGCGAATATCGTGTAAGTTCCTAACGGAGCGTATATTATCGCCTCTCCGTTAGAGATCGTTGCGTCGAATGTCTCACCTGTTTCAACATTCATCGCCTTGACAGAACCTGAGGTTGCTTTCGCTCCCACATCTGTTGTCACTGTCACTATAATCTCAGCGGCTGTAGCCGATACACGGGCACCGATGTTGGTTCCGACGTTCGCAGAAACAGTTGCTGAATTGACCTCAGTTCCTGTGGGTGTGTATATCCTGATGTCGTACTTATCGGGAACTATGTTGCTGAACGTGAAGTTCCCGCTCGTAATGCTGGCCTGAGCAGTGAATCCGGATGCTTTTCCTGTTATCACTGCGTAGGACGGACTGGCGTAAGATGCACCGCTACTCGTTGCGACCGTTCCGCTCAAACTGGTTGCGGTCAGATTTAACGGAGATAGGATACTCGAGACACTTTCGTACCTTTGTATGAGTGACCCGTCCGCCATTGAGACCGCTCCTGATGAGAATGTCACATAGTAATCCCCACTGGACGGAACCATGATTGTGTAGGATCCGTCCGCCTTGGTGAAGGTGGTGGATTTCTGCAGGTATCCTGATTTTCCTGTGGTGTCGTAATCTATCTTCTCGAAGACCGCGACCTGTATTCCTTCCGCACCTGCGTTGCCGCTTACGGAAGCGTAATTGACCGTTCCCGAGTATGAAGTGTAAGAGGTTGTGTCATACTCTAACATAACCACTCCTCCCAGATAGTTGATCAATCCGCCGTCCGTGTTCTGAAGTTCTATCGCTTCGTACGCGTCCATCACGGTCCAGTTGGTGGTCGATACATCGTCATCCGGACTGTACATTACACTCCAGTATGCAATTTTGTATCCCGGCAACCCGAATCCCGGAGTGGCCTTGGTGCTGCCGTCGCTCTGCGCTAATGCGTTCAGATAGCTGTACGGCTCCGTGAAACCTGCCTCTGTGGGAGACTTTCCAATCAACGTTCTCCAGATAAGTGTGGAGTACATCGCTTCGTTGTACATTGCATATCCCGAGTTGTTGTCGTATGTGAAGTATTTCGGTACTGCTGCGTTGCCGTCGAGCACGTGACTTCCCAAATATGCTATGCTCGGGAACATCGACCCATCGTTGTAGAATACAGTGATGAGGGATCTGTCCACGACCAGGTAGTTTATGGAACTGCCTGCCCTTGCGCATATGCCGTCATACAGCGTGTTGACCTGAGGTTCCGTGAGTTCGGTTGTTATGTAATCGGCCAACACTATGTACAGTGCGTTCTCGCCGGTCACATTGGGATCGATATCGCCGCCGTACTTGGAGGTGTTCTCTTTTACCTCAGATACTGCTGTCGACGGATCGTCTATGTATCCCTTTATCAGATTGAAGTTAAGCCCTGAAGCTGTGAGGACTGCCCTGAACGATTCGATATCTCCTGCAAGCAAGAGACGTATCGCCATTCCCGCTGTTACTTTAGCGCTGCTGTCAGCCAACATTATGTAGGCCATTGCCGCAGCCCCTCCGCCGTACGGGTCTGTTACTGAATCGAATCCTCCTCTGGATACGGCATCGATAGATATTCCGGACCATGTGACTATCGCCCCGGTCTTGTTCTTGTCCTGATACTCGCTCCAAAGTCTGTTGATCGAATTAAGATCGTCCGTTGCTATTGTGAATCCCAGTCCTCCGAAATATCCACCTTCGTCTTCAGAATTGGTGGGTGTTCCGGCATCTATTGCGAACGCGACATTGGGCACTGCAATCAGACCTACGACCGCAACGACCGTGAAAAGCTGAATCGGTTTCAGTGATTTTCTCATGGCGTGCTTCACACCGTTGCCCCTCATTCCGGCAAAGTATCCTTTCACATCGATCGCTCTGAGGATCATCAGGATCAACATCGCAGAACCGACAGCGAATCCCGCACCTGCGATAGCCGCATACGAGGTGGAATACCATCCGATGCAGAACATTGCGAGAAGCCACCACATTGTGAAGGTGTACTTCCTGGAATCGAGGTTATCGCGGTATTTGTAAAGCATAAATGCAAACATCAACGCGGGCATCCATAGCGTGACCCATCCGAAGAACGAGGCCATGGAGGAGATGGTCGTGTGTCTGGAAACAGATGCCATACTCTCCATCAAGGAGTTGGAATAGACGTTGTTCCCGTTGATCACCGCTGAGAAAAGATCTCCGGAGACGAAACTGAGAACTACCAGCACCGCAGCGGCGATGATTATCGTGATCGGTATCATCAACACCCACGATCTGTTAGCCGTCATGGCAAAGAACATCGTGAGTGCGACTGCAAGTATTGCTGTTATGAACGGTCCGGAGAACACGAGGTCCCACAGACCTGATATGATGTAGTAAGGTGCAGATATCAGTACGCCCAGCAAGATGACAGCGATGTATACAGAGGCTGTCAGCAGGATATCCTTGGACCTGAAGCGGTCCATAAGGGCCTGGGCGACCATGAACAATATCAGCATAAGAAGTATCACGCGGAACTGGTTCCATGACATTGCGATCATGGCGAACAGTATGCCCGCTATCAGTACATTCTTGAAAGTACTCTTGTCTTTGGTCAACGCACCAAATCCCGAGAATTGGGATTTGTCACATCCCTCCACTGCTTTGAGCAAGAAGTAGATCATGAAAGCGAACAAGAATCCTACGAATGCGATTTCGGTACCATTGGAGAACGCCGTTGTCATGATGAGAAGTGCGAAGAATGCGTACAGGAGCGCGGCCAACAGACCGACCTTCTCATCGTTGAACATCCTCTTCCCTATCAAGTACACTGGCCAGCATGTTAATGCTGCGAATATCGGGGCCGAGAACGCCAATGTTCCTGCGGCCGCAGTTCCAGATGATATCCCGAATAAAGTAGCTACACTGGCCATACCGGCCAGTATGAAGTCCATGAATGCAGGATATACATTAGTAGCCCCGTTCGGGTAATTCAATGCTTGATCGGTAAAGGAAAATGAACCGTTCAACAAACTTTCGATCGTATTTAAGTGGCTTGACGCCCCAGAACCGCCTGACAGTGCAAAATCACTGCCTGCGGACACGCCGTACGCGAAAATGAACCTTACTAAAAATGCAACGATCATTACCGCCAACAGCGTTATCAGGCGCCACTCTCTCTTGAACCAAGGGCCCTCTGCATCTTTCGGTGCGAGAACGGATCCCTCGTCCGTTGTGGGTCTGGCAGACCTAACTCCAATTTTGCGCATTCTATTAATCTCCATGCTGTGGAATATGGGCTCATGTCCGAATGCGTATTTATAGGTTTATAGACGCGCGAACATCCTTCATGCGCGCATGTCTATATCAACGGGGCAATCTCTTCACAAATGTCCTTGGCGACCTTCGAAGGATTTTCGGCCCCGTATATCGCCCTTCCGACTATCACCTGATAGGCACCGGCCGATATTGCTGACGACGCACTTCCTCCCTGCGCTCCGACTCCTGGACTGATTATCTTCTTGTTTCCGGCCACAACTTTTATCGCTGATATCCTGTCCGGTCTCGTTGCCGGGGCGATGAATCCTGCGACCCCGCACTTGATCCCTATTCTGACCATCTCTTCCGCGTTAGGTGATGTGAATGTCTTCCCGCCGGGATGACTCATTTCTGTTACGGCGTATATCTCCGCGTCGCCTGCTGTACGCACCGCCTCGCTCAGAGAATCCTCGCCCACGAATGCATGCACGATGACTGCTGAGGCTCCTCTGCGCACGCTTTCCTCGACGATCAGCCGGGTCGTGTTGGGTATGTCCGCAACCTTGAAATCGCATATGACATCAACTGTGCCAGACAACCTATTGATCATCCCGGGTCCCGCCGAAAGGATAAGGGGCCAATTGATCTTCACCGCGTCCACGTACTCCGACACCGAATCTGCGATATGGATTGCCTTCCTTTCATCAGTCTCATCCAGCGCAAGTATCAGACCCGTCTTCCTTTTCATTGAATCCCCAATCGTCCAATGTTTATTAAAACACCTTGCTCATTGACCTTTTGTGTTCTTCAGAAGGCATAATCAAAGTTCCGCATCCAACATGCAACTCCCGAAGGGGTGCCTATACTGCAAGGAAGGTGCCAAGATGGTGCTGGTGGTCACCGGCATTTGTGATACAGGATGCTTTTACTGTCCGATCTCCCCGGGTAAGAAGGATAAGGACGTCATATTCGCCAATGAACGTCGGGTGAGCAACCTATCCGAGATATTGGAGGAGGCGGAAGCCATGGATGCCTTGGGGACAGGGATAACCGGCGGAGATCCGCTGATGGTCATGGACCGCACCGTTGAAGCGATAAAAATGCTCAAGGACCATTTTGGGAAGGACCATCACATCCACCTATACACTTCCTCCATCGATGTCGAAAAAGTGCACGTTCTTGCAGAAGCGGGATTGGATGAGATAAGATTCCATCCTCCTCTCAGAGAATGGGAGGGTTTTGACAATACCGAATTGGCTAAGATCGTATCCATCAAAACTTTGGACGTAGGTATCGAGGTCCCGGCCATTCCTGGCCACGAGAAAGGATTGGAACATCTGATATTGTCTGCGGTGAACGCAGGTGTAGACTTCGTCAATATCAACGAATTCGAATTCTCGGAAAGTAACTGGAACATGATGGAGGAGCGTGGGTATGTCATAAAGGACGAACTTTCCTCGTCCATATCCGGATCGGAAGAGATAGCCAAGACCCTTATGAAAAAATACAGGAAATATCCAATACATTTCTGCTCATCGACATTCAAGGACAGTGTGCAGCTTCGGAATCGACTCTTGCGCCGGGCGAACAACATCGCCAAAGAATATGAGGTGATAACCGAGGACGGTACCCTCATCAAGGGGATAATCTACACAGACGACCTTGACGGGACCGTGCGATATCTCGCCGAAAATTTTCAGGTCCCTATGTCACTTATGAGTACAGACCCGGAAAGAGGTCGTGTCGACATCGCCCCCTGGATACTCGAAAAGATATCGAAAGAACTCAAATTCAAATGTTACATCATAGAGGAATATTCGACCTCCGACAGGATGGAAGTGGAACGCACTCCTCTGAATAAAGGGTAAATTAAGCTGTTTTAAAGATGTTTCACACCGGGTCAGGGGGAGATCTCAATCTACGCTTATGCTTTGGATCTCATGATGCCTGTTCACGATATCCCTTGCGATACGCAGATTCTTGCCGGCTTTACCGATCGCACGTCCTTTGAGCTTAGGGTCCACGGTGACCGTGGCGTGCGTGATATTCCCGCGCTGTTCGATAACGACATTCTGAGGACCGTAGATGTGGAATACATTCTTAACGAACTGTTCCGGATCATCCGAATACTCAACGACCTGGATGTTCTTCCCGGTCTTATCTTTGAGTCTTATTACATGCTCTCCTTTCTTTCCGACCGCGATGTTACCCTGTCCTTTCTCAACGACGAAAACAAGTTTCTCGTCGGCATCGAGACAATCGATTGGGTTGGCTTTCGTTATGGCCGTGAAGAGCGCTATGTATCTCAGCGTATCCTCGGTAAGTACGATATCCGTTGACATGGCACTCACAGCGTTAAGATGTTAGAGGAGCCCTTGTCTATGACCGCGAGTGCGGACACTGAAAAAGGCTTACCGCAAAGGGCACCCAACTCCATATTGTTGCCTTCGTAGACATGGACTTTGACGCCCACGTTACCAGTCAATATCTTGCTGGGACAGTTTCTCGACAGAATTATCATCTGTGCCGTTCCTGCCTTTATTGCTTTCTCTGTCTGATCTACCCCGAACTCCACCTTTCCGGTGGTGATCGCGGATTTTAATGCTCTGCTTATATCTATTTTCTCGCTCATTCTTTATCCCCCTTTTTGGGTGTGTAAATAAGGTTTACTGCTCCGGTACCAAGTGTGACCGGTTGTCCTACTATGATGTTTTCTGTCACTCCTTCGAGACTGTCCACCTCTCCTACCATTGCAGCATGCAACAGGTGGGCGGCGGTTATTTCGAAGGCTGCTCTTGCAAGCACTGAGGATTTCTTTCCGGACACACCGTGCCTTCCTATGGCCTTCACATAACCATCATTGGTCATGAGATCTGCCACCAGCATGATGTGTCTGATATCCACATCCAGTCCTGCCTCTCCGAGAGTGCCCATCGCTTCATGTATGATGAAATTTCTGGCCGCTTCTATACCGAGGACGTCCGCAACCTCCAGGATACTGTTTGTCATCAGTTTGCTGGCGTTGACTCCCTCGACCTTGAGGACCTCTTTGAGATTGCTTCCTTCCGTGACTATCTTCCACGAACCGCCCGTCTTACTGAGAACCGCCCTCGATATTCCGTCTATGCCCTTGATCTTGGCATTCTTGACGGAATCGTACATCGTTTGCAGCTTCTTGTATGAGGGCTCATCCGAGGCGATTATGATCTGGAAACCTTCGAGTCTCACAAGACCGCGGACAGCTTTGATCTTGTTCAGTCTGTCCACGATATCCTCGGGTTCCAATCCGCGCTGGCTCATCTTCTTGACTATCGGGTTGATGATGAGTCTCATGTTCGTGATATCGGTCTCGACAGACGCGATATCCAACAGAGAGGTCACTTCTATCTCCGACGCAACATGCCTTGCCACGCTCTCGTCCTCGGCGGCTATCCCTGTCAACGGGATCTCCATGGACGGGGTACTGGGGATGCGTCTGGCATCCACGATCTCAATGAGTCTGGGCAGACCCTGTGTAACGTTGATGTTCGCGACACCTGCATAGTGGAAAGTACGCATGTTCATCTGTGTACCCGGCTCTCCCAGTGAGTGGGCCGCCATGACCCCGGTGGACTCATTCTTGTCCATAAGGTGTGATGAATACATCCTGTTCGCCGTAACGACCAGTTTCTCGCATATCTCATCACTCAGGTCCGCCTTCTCGATGACCGCCGCTATATCGGTCGTGATCTTCATCGGAAGGGAGATGTTCAACCTCTCCGCTATCGCGGAAAGCCTGGTCTCGGATTCGGTGAATATGTGTTCTCTGAACACCTCTTCCATCGGCTCCGCTTTGGGCTGTTCCGGTACCGCTTTCTTGGATTTTGATGCGGTGGTCGTTTTGACGGCGCGTTTTCCGATCTTGGAAAGGGTCGCTTCCGCTTCCTCTTCCGACAGACCTACCTCGACAAGCTCCTCCACGCTGGCCGATCCTATTGCACTCAGGGTGCTGTATTTCGTCAGCAGGAGTTCTGCCACTTCTTCGCTTATGTCTCTGCTGACCAACGCTTTAAGTGTGTCTTTCTTGGCCATCTTACTCACCTCCTCCTTCGTAGTCGGTATCAAGATCCTCGTAATCTTCGCTCTCTTCTTCCTCGATGAATTCCATCTCATCTTTCTCTTTGGAACCGTAGTCCTCTCTGAGATCCCTATCATCGACTTTCAGAAGGATGTCCGCGTTGTCTCCCAAGACTTCTGCGAACAGATCGTCCAGATCTATCGCCTTTCCTCTCACTGTCCTTGAGGGGTCGACTCCGTCCTCTCCGTATTTGAACTGAACCACTGTTCCGACGGTGTTCCTGACGGTGCCGTCTGCTGTGAGTTTCAGATCCTCAAGTGCGGAGACGAGTCTCCTCTGCATGTATCCTGACCTCGATGTCCTGACCGCGGTATCGACGAGACCTTCCCTTCCTCCCATTGCGTGGAAGAAGAACTCGGTCGGGTCGAGACCTGATTTGTATGAATTCGAGCAAAATCCTCTGGCGTAGGCTCCGAGGTCTCCTTTGTGGAAGTGGGGGAGTGTCCTGTTCCAATATCCTCTGGATAACCTCTCACCACGAACCGCCTGCTGACCCACGCAACCTGCCATCTGTGACAGGTTGAGCATGGATCCACGGGCTCCTGCTTTGGCCATGATAACTGCAGGGTTTGACATACCCAGATGTTTACCTGCAACACGTCCTGCCTCGTCACGAGCCTGTCCAAGGACACGCATGACCTGAACCTCCAAGGTCTCCCTCAGGGATCTTCCGGGCATCTGGTTGAGTGTTCCGTTCTGATAGGATTCGACGAGCTGAGACACCTCGTTGATACACTCCTGGTTGAAACTCGCTATCTGGAGTGCCGCTTCCTCGGGTATATCCTCGTCTCCTATTCCGGTACTGAATCCGTGATTCATGAGCGCTCCCAACGCAAGTCTTGTGACCTCGTTGATGAACTGCGCTGCACGGTCCGAGCCGTAATCACGTGCGATCCTGTCCAATATCTTTCCTTTGCTGTTTCCGATACCTTTGGCATCGATCGTACCGCAAAGCAGCTGTCCGTCGCGTATTTTGACGTAGGCATCCACATGACACTTCTCTCTCGTACATACATCACAATTCTGACATATGTTCGCCTTGAAGGTCGTGCGGAAATTATCGGGCATCACTATGGAGAACAGCCTTTTACCGGACCAATACTCATTCCCGTTCTCATCGATCTCTGGTTCTGGTATCTTGATGTTCGGAAGCTTCGAAAGTATGTTCATCGCTTCGAACCGATCGAAATGAGGGTTGTCGTGAGTCAGGAAATATGCTCCTGTTATATGATCGTGGATGGCACCGATGATCGGACCACCGTATCTCGGTGAGAGGATGTTCTCCTGGACCTGCATGAGGATACGGGCCTCGGCACGCGCCTCATCTGACTGCAGAACGTGAAGGTTCATCTCATCTCCATCGAAATCCGCGTTGTACGGAGGACATACGCAAAGGTTGAATCTGAACGTACGACCATCCATTATCCTCACGCGGTGGGCCATCATCGACATCCTGTGCAGAGACGGCTGCCTGTTGAACAGGACCACGTCGCCGTCCATGAGCTGTCTCTCCACCGTATAATCAATATCAATGTTCTCGGCCACTTCGGCTGCGTTGCGTTCCGTGACCCTTATCCTTCTGCCGTCAGCACGTATGACATAGTTCACGCCGGGAAGATACACCTCGCTTGCCGGAGGTTCCGGTCCGCGGGCTATCATCTCTCTGAGTTTCGCTATGTTGTGCTCATTCACATGCACCGGCACCGTGAGCTCTCTGGCTGCCTTATCCGGAACACCGACCTCGTTTATCGAGAGCAGGGGATCCGGGGATATGACCGTACGTGCCGAGAAGTTCACACGCTTACCTGACAGGTTGGATCTGAAACGACCTTCCTTACCCTTGAGCCTCTGCGCAAGGGTCTTCAGAGGACGTCCCGATCTGTGTCTGGCAGGGGGTATTCCCGACGTCTGGTTATCGAAGTATGTAGTGACGTGGTACTGAAGAAGTTCCCACAGATCCTCTACGATCAGCTGGGGAGCTCCCGCATCACGGTTCTCTCTCAATCTCTGATTGATCCTCAGAACATCGACGAGCTTGTGTGTAAGGTCATCTTCCGATCTGTCACCTGAATCCAAGGTGATCGATGGCCTGACGGTCACCGGAGGTACTGCGAGTGCGGTAAGGATCATCCACTCCGGCCTGCATGTCGCAGGGTCCATTCCCAATGTCTTGAGATCCTCGTCGGGGATACGTTCCAACCTCTCACGGACCTCTTTCGGAGTGAGTTTGTGATTGTCATCGACCTCCCTGAATGTTGTGGGCTTGTCCAATTTGATCTTTATCTGTTCTGCACCGCAATACGGACATATTCCTTTGTTGGATGCATCTTTTGCGGTCTCCTTGGAGAAGTTCTTGATATCGATCGTTCCTCCTCCGAGGTCCTTCATCTCGCTCATGTCATTTCTGCGAACATCGATCTGATCGGCGGTGAGCATGATCCTTCCGCAGTTGCGGCAGGTACTTTCCAACATCAACTTGATGTCCTTTATGAATCCTACATGAATGACCGGCATCGCGAGATCGATGTGTCCGAAGTGACCGGGACATTCATCCACCTTGCATCCGCAGGTCTTACATCTGAGTCCTGGCTCTATGACACCCATGTGAGGGTCCATCAGACCCATCTCTATTGGGTATCCTTCATCGTCATAGGTGTCTGCTGTGATGATCTTCGTGGCAGACATCTTCCTTATCTCTTCGGGAGAGACGCAGGAGAACTTTATCGACCCTATCCTTTTCGTGATACCGCGCATCATGTCAAATCCTCCANTTGAAGCCTCATNGCAACACCCAGGGACAGAAGCTCGTCCATGAGAAGTTTGAAGGCATACGATGTCTGAACCAGATGGATACTGGAATTGTTCTTACAGACAGGACAGTACAGCGATCCGTGCCTGTCCATTATGGCTATGTGTCCGCAGGACGGATTACCGCAGATGTACTGCTGCGTTCCGTCAGACTCGTCAAGCAGACGGTCTTTGATGACCATCGCCGCACCGTGACCGATAAGACAGTCGCGCTCCATCTCTCCGAACCTCAGACCACCCTGTCTCGAGCGTCCCTCTGTAGGTTGTCTGGTAAGGATCTGTACGGGTCCTCTGGAACGTACGTGCATCTTTCCGCTGACCATGTGGTGCAGTTTCTCGTAGAAGATCACACCGGTATACACTTCCGTTTGGATCTGGCGTCCTGTGACTCCGTCGTACATGACTTCTTTACCGCTGTGGTTGAATCCGTTCTTGACCAGTCCGTCACGGATGGATTCCTCGTTCTCACCCGAGAATGCGGTACCGTCGATCACACGACCTTCCATTGCTCCGACCTTTCCTGCTATCATCTCGAGAACGTGCCCGATGGTCATACGGGAAGGTATACCGTGGGGGTTCACGACGAGATCTGGAGTGACCCCGTCAGATGTGAAAGGCATGTCGCACTGATCCACAAGCCTTCCGACGACTCCTTTCTGTCCGAATCTCGAACAGAATTTGTCACCGAGCTCCGGGATCCTCTCATCCCTCACTTTAACACGGACAAGTCTGGATCCGTTCTCCGATTCCGTCACCATGACCGAATCCACGAATCCCTTCTCGCCGGGTCTGACAGTGACCGATGTCTCCCTTCTCTTCTGAGGAGTGAGGAAATCAGTCTCTTCTTCAAGGAATCTCGGAGGGGATGTCTTTCCGATCAGGACGTCGCTTCCCGTAACCTCTGATTCCGGAGAAATGAGTCCGTCCTCACCGAGGGATGCATATGCGAAGTCCGCGCGCGCTCCCATGATGTCCGGGGAGGGGATCTCGAAATGATCTTCCTGTCCTCCGGGGTAACGGCGTTCCTCTGCACGATACGATCTCAAGAACGATGATCTTCCGAGACCTCTCTGGACCGAGCTCTTGTTCATGACGAGAGCATCTTCGATGTTATATCCGTGATATGAAAGGACGGCAACACAGAAGTTCTGACCCGCAGGCCTGTGATTGTATCCCATGAATTCCATGGTCTGGGTCTGCACCATCGGAACCTCCGGATAGTGCATTATGTGTCCTCTTGTGTCCGGCCTTATACGGTAGTTGGCCGCAGGTATTCCAAGGGCCTGTTTAGCCATTCCCGCACCCATTGTAACACGGGGTGCGGAATTGTGTTCGGGATATGGAACGATACCTGATGCAACACCTAAGATCACCATTGGATCTATCTCCATGTGTGTGTGCTCATCGGTTATCTTCGAGGGGACAGTCGCGTCTCCTCCGCACCATTTGCACCTGAGGACCACGTCCTCATTTTTACCGGGATTCATCCAGTCCGCGTCCATCGGGGAAAGTGAATGCTGGCAGTGATCGCACCTTCTGGGAACATCGAATGCGTCCACCAGGACCAGTGTATCCTCCTCTTCCTCTGCGTCCACCCACTCGATGATACCCTCACGGAACAGATCGTTCCATGTGACCTTACCGTCACGGATGCCTTCGATGTGTTTCCTTGTTATCATCGTGCGTCCGTCCTTGAGGATCACCAGCGGGCGTCTGAGACGTCCTTCGTCACAGTTGATTATGACCTCATGCATCTCTTCGTCGTAACGAACGTTTATGCAGTTGGAAAGAAGACCGTATCTCCTGCGGTCCCTTATCTCGGAGACCAATTTCTCGGATTCCTTGTGGGTACCGACCAGGTCCCCGTTCACGTAAACACGTGTTCCTTCTTCTTTCACATTCCTGAGGCCGAGTTCTTTGAGCATCCATTTGATGTCCGATTCCGAATATCCTTCCGAAACATCGATGATGAGTGCTGCGTTCTTCACAAGACCGCAGTTCTGTCCTTCCGGGGTTTCAGATGGACACAGTCTTCCCCACTGAGTGGGGTGAAGGTCACGGGCCTCGAAGTGAGGCTGACTTCTTGTCAAGGATGAGGTCACCCTTCTGAGGTGTGACATCGCCGACATGTTCGACGTTCTGTCGAGAAGCTGCGAGACACCGGCACGTCCTCCCACCCAGTTACCTGTCGCGAGTGCATGCAGGAGTTTGTGGGTGAGCAGATCGGGACGTATGGAAGACGAGATGTTAAATTCGCTCTTCTTCCTTCCCCAGTTCCTCTCCAGCTGATATTTCAGGTCTTTCATCAAACTGCTGAAACTCGTCCTGAAAAGGTCCTCCATGAGATCCCCTGACAATTTGAGTCTCTTGTTCGCATAGTGATCCTTATCGTCCTCTTTCCTCTTCTTGAGGGAAAGTTCGAGGACTGAACGTGCTATACGACCGAGGAAGATCGCTTTCTTCATACGGTCGGCTTCGGTGTCACCCAGGTGAGGAAGCAGGGAACGATCCAATATGCTCTCGACCTTCTTCGTCCTGTACTCTTTGGCCTGACCTGCAGCGAAGTTCCTCTCCAGGAAAAGGATCGCATCCTCTTTGGTGTGGTAACCGTTCGGTGGGAAATTCTTCTTGTCAAGTGAACTTTCGATGTTGGCGTAGACGATGTTTGCCATCGCCTCGTCGGAAACTATCGTCTCATAGATCTCTGCATCGGATTCCATTCCCAGTGCTTTCATGAGCGCTACAAGGGGGATTGAACCGGATGCCACGGGCACGGACACCATGACCATGCCGTCTTTCTTCTTCTCAACGAGTGTGAGTGCACGGTATCCGTCTTTCTGGGAGAAGACTTTGGCTATCTCGACCGCGGATCCGTATTTCTCGTTGTATTCGACCATTACCCTGTTGGGGGCCAGGTCTTCGAGTGTGATGAGGACCCTCTCCGTTCCTCCGATGATGAAATAACCACCGGGTTCCCTTGGGTCTTCTTTCTGTCTGATCAGTTCCTGGATGTATTCATCCTCGGAGAGTTTTCTCTCGAGATTCGTCTCCAGAACACCGTGGTTAAGGTTGCAACCGCCGGATTTGACCATCATAGGGAGGTCTCCGACATGTACCCATTTCTCGTTCTCGGATATCTCCTTCTCCACTCCGTCCTCGTATATCTCGAAACGCACGAAGACCGGGGAGAGGTAATTCAGATTCCTCAGCCTTGCTTCCATCGGAGTGAGCTCATGGCTGTAACCGTTCGCCTCCATGACCTTCGGTTGATTGATCTTTATGGTCGGTTTGGCCTGAGGGTCTATGTTGTTGTTCTCATCCCGCTTCCTGCCGATGCGGATCTCTATGTCTCTGCCTCCGGTACGTTCCGGATCCAGTTTGATGACCCCACGCTCAGCGTCATCGGTCGGAACCCTGATATCATCCACGATCTTCTGCATCCTGCTGTTCGGATTGTTCGCAGTTGCAAGGAAATCATCGAACGATGATATGTGGTGGTTCACGATATTTTTTTCAGCGAAATATAATTTTACTAAATCCCTCAACAAATCACCCTTTGGTTACGAGTCTGTAAGCTACGAATTCCTGTGCGGTTTCACTTTTTCTGACTATTCTGATTACACGTCCCTCCGCAATAGGTCCGTAAATACTCTCCAACACTTTGATGCCCGCATCATTGTTTCTTATCTTCGGAAGTTGGTCACGAGTCATCCCCATACTGGTGAGGACCTTGTCCGCCTCCTCTTCAGACAAAAGGTGATGTTCGGGCACGAGGTCGTGCTTGAGTACGTTAAACGAGATATTATCTGCTGCCATGATTCACCTACCAAAATATGCTCCGCTCCCGGTCAGCGGGAAATATGTTTGAGAATTCTGTATTCTTCTTGTCATTCCTTCCTCATACTTGATCTGCCGTCGATCGCTCATGAGACTATCAGCGGGCCTGAAGGGATTCGAACCCTTGACCACCTGATTAAAAGTCAGAT
>JGI994J12354_10001323_pt1 | contig 25135 bp, 21 predicted proteins | sample IntmicLarv3ML3BL_FD_12354 | JGI IMG/M metagenome (IMG submission 12354)
TTCGTCATGCGATTATTAATAATACCTTTTCCAGCAATACTTCCCTTTTTTTCACCATTAAAAGCAGTTGCATCATCTTTGTAATCTACAATCACTACATCTGGGTTTTCACTTAAAAATACTTTTTTTGCTTTCCCCTCATACAGTTGTTCCAATTTTTTCATAGTTTATTAGCGTCCTTTCTAGGTGACAAATCATTATTGTATACTGCAAATTATAATACAAGGCAGGTGGAAAATCAACATTTCCACCTGCCTGTATTGGTTTGGCCCTATTATTTCTGTAGGCTTTCAATTATAACTTACACTTATAATTATATCTGCATCTATTTGTTTTCCTATATAATTTATACCTACATCTATTCATCTTCTTATATAATTTACATCTGCAATTACATCTATATCTATTTGTTTGCCTATATCATTAACAAAACTCGCACTAATCGTCCATCTTCTTATAATTGCCTGGCGAAATACCCTCTTCTTTTTTGAACATTCGAATAAAACTATTTACGTTATTATAACCCACCATGTTACTCACTTCCGTAATTTTATAGTTACCAGTTTGCAACAACTCTTTCGCTTTTTTTATTTTCAGATGGTTTAAATATGTCTTAAACTTAATATTTGCTGTTTCTCGTAAAAGTTTACTGATATACCCCTCTGTCAATCCAAAATGTTCTGAAATCACAGTTAGGGACAACTCTTCTAGGTAATGTTCATGGATATAATTTAGTATTTTAGTTGTTGTTGGACTATTATAGGTCATGGTGTCCTCTTCTATGCAGTCACAAGCTAAACTCGCAAAAATACTCTCAAAAGCATTGCACAATTTCTCCGAATCATTCTTAACTGTCAAATTCTGAAAAGCACTCTGGTTGCGCTCCACAAAATGTAAAACCGATTGATTATGACTACGAAGTATTCTCTTTACGGTACTTAACAATGCATATTTAAAACAACTAATACTGTATTCATCTAAAGTTTCTGTCTTGAGGTTCGTTGAAAGAATATCTGCTAAAATTATATGCATACTTTCACAATCACAATCTCGAATAGATTGAACCAAACCACGCTCTGCCTCCAAAGAATAGTGATATTTTTGCTTATCCAATAACCTAATATTATCTTCATTTGTCCTACGAACGGTACTGACAATAAATTCCAATTCATTTTCTGGTGTTGTTATGGTTTCATATGTTTCTGGTATTTTATTTAGCATTTCTTGAATTGGTGAATAACTCTTTTTCGTAGCTATATATATGATAATGCCACCACCCAAAGCAAGAACTACTAATATAGAGGTGACTACCTGTAACTGTTCGAAATTCAACTGCTCCAAATCAGCCCGATTTATCAAATATACATATTCAACTGGTAGAACATCTGAATGTGTACGATAAGCAATAAACTCTTTATTTTCACCTCGTTCCACTGCATGATTCGCCATCTCTGTTTTAAAATGCATCTGTTTGATATTTTCAATCAACTGACCTGAACCTGCAGATGAGGCAAAACTTGATTGCATATCACTAGAGTACACATGAAAAGTGCCCATACCATTTGGAGGTTCCATCGAAATCAATCTGTGTTTGCGAAAAGTGATAAACATAAACAAATCTTTTTCTTGACTCGGACTCTTAAACCGATAAATAATCGTAGTATTACCAACAATCGTAGTAAATGTTTCTGGCACTACATAAATACGGCTATTCATATCTGCAAAAATATTATCAAGATTTTCAAAATATTCTGTATCAAGACCGATAAATTCTAAGTATACCCCCCCCCCTGAAAAATAGCCATTAGAGGTGATAAAGTCGCCCTCTCCTTTGGTTAGACCGATTTCAAATTCCAAGCTTTGTATGGGGTTTAATGTACTACGAATATCATCATAGACTTTCATCGTTTTTAGGTAATCATTCGTAGAATCACTTCGATAATCTGCAACACTATCCTTATAAGCAATCGCTTGTGCACTTTGCAATGCTATGCTCACCTTATTATCAATATTACTTGCAGTTTGTACAACATAAAACTCATTCAAATATTCGTTATTTTGCTGAATAAGTTGGCGTTGTCTAATCACCAACATCACAGCTAAAATACTTGTATAAACTGTTACTATCGAAAGAAACAGCAAGAAAAACCTTTTATATATCACTTTTTTATAAGGCATTCGTCAACTCCCTTTGATTTTTTAGTCCTAAGTATAGAAAAAACAATACGACACAACACTCCTATCTGGCAGTATTGTATCGTAATGTAATCTAAAAAGCAATGAGTACCCTCTTACAATTACTGCTTTTTAACGTCGCGTATTAAAATAGTCTTAACCTCATAAGGCGAAAGTTCCAATTTTATTTCTCCATTTACATTTTCTACAATCGTATCGCAAGGTTTTTCCATTAGATTAGTTTCTTGCCAACTTGTATAATCAAACTGTGGTACAAGAGTAATGTTTCGCTTACTTCCTGTGTGGTCATGCACACGCATAATCATTCCAGCGCCATCTTCCCATTTCTTGATAGCATCAATGACAACCGCTTCATCACTCTTAACTTCCATCAACGTTTGTTGTTCCATAGTCCCTTGCATTGCAAGAAGTGGACTATTTAAGCTCCAAGCCTCTTCGACTACGTTACCATCAATAAAATCGCCCGTATGTGGTAAAATGCTGTAGGTAAAGGTATGCTTGCCAATATCTGCTGTTGGGTCTGGGTTAATTGCACCTTTTAACAAAGTAATCGTCATCGTCTTATCTTTGACACTATGACCGTATTTGCAATCATTGAGCAATGCAACTCCGTAGTCACGTTGTGCAAAGTCTACCCACTGGTGAGCAACTGTTTCAAATTTCGCCATATCCCAGCTCGTATTCCAGTGTGTTGGTCGCTGTACATTACCAAACTGAATATCATATCTCGCCTCCGTTGCTCGAATATCTACATCAAAAGACGCTTTTAATAACTGTTGACGCTCTTTCCAGTCAACATTTGTCACAAAGTCAATACGACGATTCATAGCAAAGACATTCATATCTTGCACCAATACAGATGTACCAAATTCATATGTAAAACGAACAGTTGCCATCAAACTATTGTTCTTCACAACTTCAATCTTGCTTACTTTTAACGTTTTCTTTTTCAAGACATGGTATAAATCAATATCCCATGCATCAAATTGCATTGGTTTATCTTCAAATAGTTGGAAATAATTCCCCTTACCATTCTCTTCAAGCACTTGACGAGCGTTCTCTTTGTCATAGATACTCGTTAATTGTCCATCTTTATTCCATGTAATCTCATAGAAAGGTGTTTGAATCCCTTGCTCTTTTACTTCAAAGATACCTGGTTCTGATTTTACACTCTCATCTTCAACAAACGTAACCGTTGTACTGCTAAGTGGTGCAATATCTGGAACTACAACTTGATATCCCATATCACTTTTTTCACTTTTTAAGACATTTTGTTTCTCATCTACAAAATATCCTAGTGCGTCCTTATTGTCCAAAGGTAGGTCAACCAATTCTGCTCTATTCCAACCTGCACTATTTACCAATGTCCATTGATTATTTTTCTGCTTCATAAACTTCTTGGCAAATGTATCAAACAAATCTACTACCATTTGGTTCGCTTCGCTATATTCCACTTGGCAATCTTCATACACTTCTTGAATAGAAGAACCAGGTATAATATCATGGAAATGTTTCGTAAGATAATTTCCCACCCTTGTCGTATATTCTCTGCAGGATAATCTGCAGTATCTGCAAATTGTCCTGCCCATGTATGCAATAGTTCTGCGTCACGATACGCAAGCTCAAGCATTCTATTCCATTTCTTGATAGCCGCTTGTGAAGTATAGGTTCCACGATGATATTCTAGGTACAACTCACCGTCCCAAGTATGCACATATTTATCTGTTTGATTAATACGTTCATGTAAAGCTTCAAAATACGCGCCTGCCTTTCCAGTCTTAACCTCTGGCAGACTTGGAACTTTGTCTAATTTTCTGCGTTTCTCTAGCATATCACGATTCACGCCACCGCCACCATCGCCATAACCATATGACAATAATAACTCCGAATTGATTTCCTTATCACGATAATTATCATAAATTCCACGTATCGTACTTGGTTCTAATAATCCATTATAAGTATAGAAAGGCGAAACTTGTCCATCTTCTACAGGATCTGGTGTTGTAACAAAATGTGTCAAGACTTCACTTCCATCAATACCACGCCATTTGAATGTGTCATGAGGAACACGATTGTATTGATTCCAGCTTATCTTCGTTGTCATAAATGTTTCAATACCAGATTTTTTCAATATCTGTGGCAACGCCCATGAATACCCAAAAACATCTGGTAACCATAAATATTTTGTCTCTTGATTAAACTCTTCTTTCATGAATCTTGAGCCGTGAAGAATTTGACGAACCAGTGATTCACCAGAGGTAATATTACAATCTGCCTCAAGCCACATCGCTCCGTCTACTTCCCAACGCCCCTCTTTTACTCTTTCTTGTATCTTTTCGTAGATTTCTGGGTAATCTTTTTTTATAAAAGAGTATAATTGTGGCTGTGTTTGTAAAAATATGTATTCAGGATATCTCTCCATCAAACGCAGTACTGTTGAAAAAGAACGTGCTGCCTTTTCTCTGGTGTGTTTCACTCTCCAGAGCCATGCCACGTCAATATGTGTATGTCCAATCGCTGTGACTTTAACCTGTGAGTTCTTTGGCATATTTTCAACAGCCGTTTCAAGATGATTCTGTGCCTTTGCAACACTCTTATAAAACTCTTCGTTCCCTGCATAAGACCAATCCACCAAAGCAAATGCCTCTTCTAATGCATTTAATAAAACTACTCGCTCTGGATCATTTTTATCCAAAATCTTAACCGTATCAAACATAACCGTTGCTGTATAATACAAATCATCTGTTTCTGGCGATAATATCGCATAATCAGCATATTTGAATTGACTACACATAATAAGTTTTGGGCCACCACCCTCAAGACCTGACCATAGTTTGATAGACAATCGAATCGTCTGACCACTATACTCTTTGCCTAAAAAGACCTCGCCATGATTTGAGTCCACTCCTTGATATGGTTGTTCATTAATGAATAATAATGATTCAAACCCAGAGTTGTGTCCTCCTCCTGTTTTCCCAAAATAGAATAATAATACCAATTCATTGCCCTCTTCTATCTGTGGCACAGTAAAGTGTGTATCTATCCATAGATAATAGTCGCGCCCCTCAAAGCGTTCGCCTACTGGAAAGTCTTTCCAACTATCATCAACTGCTGGTGGGTATTTTTCTTCCTTGCTAACATCTTCTTTTACTTTCCATTCGCCTATTGGCTGTCTGTTTGCATAGCGAAATGGTTTCAGTTCTGCAATTCGTGCTTTTAATTTTTCTTCTGTATAAAACATTTCTACCTCCTCTTTCAGTCTTATTGACCCTTGTTTTTTCTGTATTATAGTAAATAGTATAGCTATCCTGATAAATGTGCATAACAATATTATTATATTTGTTTAAACTTTATCACTTTTCCTTTGAGGAGAGAAAGCATACATCTTTACCCTTTTGTTGCTCCACCCATGCTAAAGCCCTTAGACATATAACGTTGAGAAATAGCATAAAGTATTACTACTGGAACTGTATACAACACTGAAAATGCTGCCAGACGACCATACGCAACTAGCCCATAGTTTCCAAAAAACTGGAATATCGTCACTGATGCTGGAAGTTTTTCAGGCGTTTGTAATAGCATGAATGGAACAAAAAAGTTACCCCAACTTCCAGTAAATGTAAAAATACCAACTGTGAAAATTCCTGGTACCATAAGTGGCATAACCACTTTCACAATTCCTTTAAACGTTGACGCACCATCTACCCATGCTGATTCTTCAAGATCAATCGGAACGGAATCCATAAAATTCTTCATCATCCAAATACCATAAGGTAACGCTGCTGATGTTAAAAATAAGGTCACAGCAAGTATCGAATCTTGAAATCTCAAAAACAGAAATAATTGGAATACTGGCACAATTACAGCCGTCATTGGTAACGATGTTAAAAATAATACAGTCATCATAAATGATTTTTTATACTTTAAGTTAAAGCGTGATAATGGGTATGCTGCAAATATACACAACGTCACTACAAGTAATGCTTGTCCCCCCGATATTAAAAACCCATTCACAAATGAACGACGAATAGACGCATTTGTCAACACCTCTATGTAATTATCCAATGATGGCTTTTCTGGCAACCTCAAAGATTGAATTGCACTTGTATCTAAAGATGCAGTGAACATCCATAGTAAAGGTGCAATAAATAAAAGTGCTAATATACCCAGTATAACATAATGAATAATTTTTTCGACTTTATTTTTTGTAATCATATTTGCACCTACACTTTCATCTTTAACATTTTCATATAAATCAAGGTAAACGTAATACCAATAAGAAGAAGTACTAATGATATAGCTGTACCGTATCCTAATTGATAACTTACAAATGCCTGATTATACATGAAAATTGGTAACGTCATTGTTGCATCGCCTGGACCTCCTCCAGTCATGGTAAAAATCAACGTAAACACACCTAACGTTTGTAGTGTAACTAACATCATATTGGTAGCAATGGTACCTCTTACCAATGGAATTGTAATATGTCGAATAATAGCAAAACGAGATGCTCCATCTATTCTTGCTGCTTCTTCAACGTCCTTTGGCACATCATCAAGTGCTGCTTGGAATACCATCATGGAAAATGCTGTTCCTCTCCAGATATTGGCAACAATTACACTTGCCATTGGAAATGCAAACATCCAAGCAATCGGTTTTATATCAAATAATCCAATAATATTATTCAATGTTCCACCATCTCCTAGAAATGTTACAATATTAAACCCTGCCACTACCTCTGGTGTTACCCATGCTGCAATAACAGCAATTCCAACGAAACGTCGGAATTGCTCATTTTTTTCTTTCATTAAGAATGCTAAGAGAAAGCCGAAAAAGCATTGTCCTAACACAGCCGAAAACAGCAAGAATATAATTGTGCGATATACGCTAGTTAAAAATCGTGGGTCTTGAATCATTGTTACAAAATTTTGAAATCCTACAAACTCTAATTGCCTTGCGGCACTTCCTGTCAACGCCAAATTAGTAAACGAAAAAATAACTGTTAAAACCATTGGCGCGATGAAAAATATTAGTAATAGTATCCATGTAGGACTTAAAAAGATTGCCGCCTTTATATTTTTAGAAATTTTGTGCTCCTTTACTGCTTTCATAAAATCACCTCTTATCTACTCATGGTATTTTCTTCACCAGCAATTCTTGCTACATTTGTTGCATAAGCAGCCATTGCCTGCTCTGGTGTTGATGATCCACTTGCTACTGCCTCTACTGCCATCTGAATTTCTACCGATACTGCTGGATAATCATCATTTGCTGGTCTAAAGTGTGCATTTTCCAAAAATTTAGTCGCTTCTTCCATAAATGGTAACTCTTTATAACGTGGGTTTTCTGCTGAATCTCCACGAACTGCTAAGTTCCCCTCTGCAATTACACGATTAGCTTGTTCTTCTTCACTACCTAGTCCTTGCAGTACACGCCATGACAAGTCATGATTTGTAGAATTTGCTGGAATACTCCAACCCCAGCCACCTGATAATGTTACACTTCCTGGTGCTTGTCCAAGTTGTGTTGGCATAGCTGCAAACCCAATTACTTCTTCAACATTATCAAGAGGTGCTGCTCCTGTTTCTATCCAGTTACCTGTATTCCAGAAACCATCTAAGATAATTCCAACTTCTCCATTTGGGAATTTATCTTGCATCATCACTGAACCATAGTTACTATTCATTGAAATTGATGCTGGTGGTGCTAAGTCACGAACATTAAATACTTCATCAATAAACTCTAATGAATCAAGGAAACCTTTACTTTCTGTTACCCATTTTGCTTCATCGAAATCATATAATACTTCTCCTGTTCCATTTAAGAACATTAAGAAACTTTGCATTGTTGTCGCTTCACCATTTGCTCTCGCTACATTAAATGAGAATGGAATAACGTCTGGATCACTTGCTTTGATAACTTCTGCTGTTTCTAAAATTTCTTCCCAACTTGTAGGATTCCAGTCTGTGTCTAAGCCTGCTGCACGAAATACTTCTTTGTTATACCACAGTCCCCTAGAGTCAGAAGTTCCTGGTAATGCATATAGCAAGCCATCAGCCGCTTTTACTCCTGTTTTTAAGTTTTCTGTATAATGTTCCCATTCTTCCCATGCGTTTAGGTAATCATCTAATGCTAATAAATATCCAGCACTTGCATCTGCATTAATTTGGAAAGTATCCTGTGCTACGATATCTGGCGCTGTATCTGGCGACTGCATTGCTAAAGCAACACGTGCAAAGTAATCTCCCTCACTTGCTTGGATTGGTGCAAGAACTAATTCAATATCTGGGTTCTCTGCTTCAAATTTAGGTATAAACTCTTCAAGGAAATCACGTAATGGGTCAACGTCCCCTTGATTACGCCAAGTAATTCTAAGTGGTGTTCTTTTCTCTGCTCCATCATCTGTCTTGTTTGCTGGTTCACTGCCATTACCACATGCTGTTAATAACATTGCTAAACATAGTACAAAAGCAGTTAGACCCATCACTTTCTTTCTTAGTTTCTTTAACTCCATTTTCATTTTCANTTTCACTTTCCTNCTATCTTATCTGCTCATAGTATTTTCTTCGCCAGCAACTCTTGCTACATTTGTTGCATAAGCAGCCATTGCTTGTTCTGGCGTTAAAGAACCGCTTGCTACTCCCTCTACTGCCATTTGAATTTCTACCGATACTGTTGGGTAATCATCATTGGCTGGTCTAAAGTGTGCATTTTCTAGGAAACTGGTTGCCTCTGCCATAAATGGTAAAGACTTATAACGTTCATCTTCTGCTGAATCGCCACGAACTGCTAAGTTCCCCTCGCTTATTACACGATTTGTTTGTTCTTCTGCACTACCTAGAGCTTGTAGAACTCTCCAAGCCAAATCATGATTCGTTGAATGTGCTGGAATACTCCAACCCAAACCACCTGATAAAGTTACACTTCCTGGTTCTTGTCCAAATTGTGTAGGCATTGCTGCAAACCCAATTACTTCTTCAAGGTTTTCAACTGGTGTTGCACCTGTTTCTGTCCAGTTCGTTGCATTCCAGAAACCATCTAAAACAATACCGACTGACCCATTCGGGAAACGATCTTGCAGGATTACTGAAAAGTAATTACTATTCATCGCAATAGATGGTGATGGTCCTAACTCACGAACGTTAAATACTTCATCAATGAATTTTAGTGAATCAAGGAACCCTTGACTTTCTGTTATCCATTTTTCCTCGTCGAAATCATATAGTACTTCTCCTGTTCCATTTAAGAACATTAAGAAACTTTGCATAGTGGTTGCCTCACCATTTGCTCTTGCTACATTAAATGAGAATGGAATAACATCTGAGTCACTCGCTTTGATAGCCTCTGCCGCCTCTAAAACCTCTTCCCAATTTGCTGGATTCCATTCTGTGTCTAAACCTGCTGCGCTAAACACTTCTTTGTTATACCATAGTCCTCTAGAATCGGAGGTTCCTGGTAATGCATACACAACTCCGTCGGCTGCCTTTACACCAGTCTTAAGATTCTCTGTATACTCGCTCCATTCATTCCACTCATTTAAGTAGTCATCTAATGCTAATAAGTAGCCAGCATTTGCGTCTGCATTGATTTGGAATGTATCTTGCACAACAATATCTGGTGCTGTATCTGATGATTGCATTGTCAAGGCTATACGTGCAGAATAATCTCCCTCACTTGCTTGGATTGGTGCAAGAACCAATTCAATATCTGGGTTCTCTGCTTCAAACTTAGGTATAAACGCTTCAAGGAATTCATTCATGGGATCATGATCCCCTTGTAGACGCCAAGTAATTCTAAGTGGTGTTCTTTTCTCTGCTCCATCATCTGTCTTGTTTGCTGGTTCACTGCCATTGCCACATGCTGTTAATAGCATTGCTAAACATAGTACAAAAGCAGTTAGACCCATCACTTTCTTTCTTAGTTTCTTTAACTCCATTTTCATTTTCACTTTCCTCCTATAAAATTATTTTTTAATAACTTGTTGTCATTGTATATCTAAAGAAATAGGAAATAAATCATAAAAAAGCAAATTAGTATGCTTTTTATGTACTATGTATCGTTTTTGTGCATAAGTACATTTTTTGCATAATACTTCTCTTTTTCTTTCTTGAAAGAAAAAAAAGAGGTCTCCCTCTTTTTTAAGATTCTCGATATTGGCGTTTCCATTCAAGAAGTGTCTGTGAATGAAATTTGCTTGCATTATCTAATATTCCTTTTGCCTTTTTCTCTGCTAGAGAGTTATCTGTTGCCACTAACATGTTACTCTTTTCTAACAATTCCTTATATTCTTTCGTTGGCATATACTGTGAACACGCATACAAGTATCCTACGACCATATCATTATCTCTTAATATCTCATAGGCTTTTTCATACATCTTCGCCGCCTCTTCGTATAATAAACTTCGCCCATATGCCGCACCCAGATTTGCATAAATCATACCATAAAACTTTTCTTCGATTGTCTCATCTTTATCTTCACGCAAAATCGCCTTATACACCAAGATTGCAGATGCAAACTCACCACTTTCCAATAAATTATCTGCCTTATATTTCTGTCGCTCAACATCTCTTTGCGTCTTTAGCTTTTCTAGCACATTTTGTATATGCATTAGTTCACTTTCTGTATAAATCTTGGAGTACTCTAGTATGTGTAACACGAATTGCTCTGTTGCATTTTCTTCTTCAATCAATGCTTGCAATGTTTTCGCAAGTTCGCCTACTTCTAATTCTTCCTCTAGCCAATCACATAACTTGTTGTTGATAATCGTATAATCGACTAAATACAAATTTTTACACAAGTAATAACACAGTTCCTCCATTGTATAAATACGTTTACGAATTCTTGTGATTTCATACGGCTGGTCCGCTTTTTTACTATGACATAGAATTAAGTTGCCCATTGCTACCTCCTAAACGTATCCGTATTTCCTTTTCAAAACCAGATGGTGCAAAAAATTCACCAAATCCCATATCTGAAAAAATAATCTTACAACAGTGTTCATCTATGAATATTGTATTAATCTTCAGTCGTACTGCATAATTTTTTCGTTCTGGCAATCCCTTTAAATCAAGCGGAATAATCTCCAACTCTCCTGTCAATAAAGACTCTAGATGAATCTCTATATCTGCATTATCTTCAACTAGAACTTCCCATTGTCTATCAGACTCATACCACTGTGCCCCCCAAGATACCAATGGATACCAACCATCATTACCATTTACTCGCATCTTGATAGAGATTTGCTCTGTCATCTTCGTTTCATCTAAGTAAATCGGCCCATCATCTTTTTCAAGTGTCTGGCGAAATGCTGCATAACACGCACCTTTGCTGTACAAATTGCTACCTAAGAACCCTCTTCGTCCATTACATAGTACTTTTAAAGAATTGGGATACCAGTTATTCTCAAACCCGTCACCAATCAGAAATACAGAGGAAATCATCTTTTTTTCAAATACACTTTGAATAAAATTTTTAAATCGTTCATCGGCGTACTTCGCCTTATCTACATTTAATACAGGATATACAGACGCAAGCTCTTCCATCTCTGCCTCTGCAACCTTTTCTACCGTTACAAACAGTTCCTTTCGGTTTGCCGTCTTTAGCTTGCGTAACATATAAGCCTCTACACGTTCTTTATCACAGCAAAACAATGCTGATTCATATTGCCACAACTCTTTTGGTTGATAGAACATATAATGACAAAAACTTTCCTTATAATCAATAATACAGATATTTTCTTTTGGAATGTTCGCACTTGCTCCAATTCGTTTCAACAAATTACGCGTATCTTCGTTCACCTCTGATTAATTCTACAAATTTAGCCAACAGCCATGTCGCCTCATGCTCTTTTGTATCTACTAAAATACTTTCACGCCTACACGCACGGTTCCATAAATCATTGACTGTATGACCTTTGCCAAGCACCGACATCTTTTTCGCTTCTCTGCCAAACTTCCAATCCTTGCCATCAAATCCAAGCATTAACGGAATTTGATGTTGGTCCGCCGCCACCTCTAAGGTCTTTGGCTCTGATGACTTCTCATCAAAAAAACTCACTTGACAATATTTTTCATTCAAATCAAAGCCAATTACTTTCCCTTTTGACATGATGTCATCTCCCCCTTTTCCTCTTAGTGTATCTCAAATATTGCTTGTGCTGTTTGCAATTCACGCTCAAACTCCATCAGTACATTTCTGTGTTGCACTTCTGGCAAGCGTGCAATTTCATTCAACTTACCATAAATACCTGCCGTAGAGAGATTTTCCTTACATTTGTAAAAATGCTTTTCCACTCCATACTCACGACGTAGACTACCATTTAACTCACGAACAGAATATTTCAAACATTCATTTTCATATAACACAAATGATTTTACATAAATATTTTCATAGACTGGTTGCAAAATTTCCTTGCGATATTCGATTTGTTCTTGGTCCTCTTTACTAATTTGGTACTCAATTTCTATATTTGTATCACTTGTCGAACGATACTCTACTAAATATTTATCATGTAGATACACTTCACGTAACCACTCTTTTGGATACTTCAAATAGAATGGAAACATTAATTGTTTCTCGCACAATTCTTCTAAAAATCCTTTTAAGATAACTTCTAATTCTGTTTCAATCTCTTTTTTAGAATAATATTTTAAAGTTGCCACCTTGCAAATATCTGCAATCGTCTCTTTTTCTTTTACCTCTTTGATAAGAATGGCGAAAATGCAAGGATCTAATCGTCGATTTCCCACTACATATTCCTTTGCAACATATGCCAAATATGCTTGCTTTAATCGGAAATATGCTCCTCCCATATAGTAATGTGCAAAAATTTCCTCTTCCTTAAACATCTGCTCCGTAAATAGCATTTGTGTGATAATTCGCTCTGCTAATTTGTGATTCTTTACCTCATACTCCTGCGTAACTATCCACAAGCGTTTCATTTCTTTGGTTGCTCCACAAAAATAAGTAGATAAGTATGTCAAAGTAACCTTATCATACACTCCCCTGCCAAAAAGTTTATGACAAAGATATATTAAAAATTCATCTTCTTCGTAGTTTTCTTCACGAATCTTTTTACTGCACATCAAGAACACATCTTTTTCGTCAAAAGATTCCCATGTCGTTTTTCGCAATGTATCAATATTTAATTCTTCTTGATTTCTCTTTGCACTTTCTTCACGTTCTATATTTATGTAGCGTTTGCACATTTCAATCAAACGTGGTTCATAGAAGAGTCGTTTCGTCTCATAAGGAATTGAATCAATATAGTATCTGCCACTTTTTGATTCCCAGACAATTCTAGGCTCTTTATCATACAGACGCACTTGCGCCTTGTTATCCACATAAGCGATTCGTTGCTCTATTTCACCATTTTTCTCAATTACAAGCACATACTGCATACTTTGAAACTTCGTCTTTACTTCATAAGAAAAGCAAATATCATACAGTGCTTGTATTCGCTTTGCGTTCATTTCTTCTTCTACACAGTACTTCTTATACAGTACTTTCAGCGACTCACTAATATGACGTTTCTCTAACTGCTCCCATGTAAAGCGTACGATTTTCTCACGATATCCTGTATATAACTCAGCATCAAACTCTTTGTATGTGACAATGCTTGCATATAACAATGCTGCTTGCTTATAATTCAGCGCATTTCCATGCATAAAATACAAGTAGATAGCTTTTGGAAGTGCTTTACGCACCTTATCTTCTTCAATCGTCATCATATAATATTCATATAACTGTACAATTTTCAACTTTTGCTTCACTGCTCGTTGGTACCATTTAAAATACTTCTTATCGCTATTATGTCCTTTGATAAGCAACGTGCAAATCGCCGTCAGAATCATTGGTTCTTCAAATTGCTTGTAGGCTTTCTCCAAGATTTTGTATAATCTTGGGTCAAATAACTTTTGTTGACTAGCTAAATTCGCCACATAGAGTGCTAGTTCCTTTGTCATCAATCTATACTTCACCGCAAACCCGAGTACCTGTAATTCAAAGCTACCTATTTTCTTTAGTAATGTTGCCTTTTCTAGATAACATGTCAATGCTTGCAAATAAAAAATAATTTGATTTGCACCATTGTAAAATTGTCGTTCTAACACGTACAATCGCTTTTCTAAATTTTTGTATTCTGGCGCCAAATTAACGAGCATACATAAAAGTTCCCATGAATATGGGTGTCGGCTATATAGCTTTTGAATTTCATCAACAACACGCCTTGTATGGCTAGATGACTGATGCTGTAACGTCGTCAAGTATAGGTAGTATGCTGAAACAATCGGACTCTTCCCACCATTTTGTCTGGTACTGCTATAATGCTCAAGTACCCATACTGCCTCTTCTTGCTTTCCAACTAAGAAATAGACATGCGCTTGCATGAGTTGATACATTGCATTCGCTCTGCCACTATCCTTTAATACATCTAACATCGTCGTTGCTTTTTTCGCCCATACAACCAACTCTTCGTCTCCACGCTTGCAGATTAGATATTGTTTTAATATTTGAGCCACCAAGAAATCTAACTCTCTTGCCTTTGTTCGCTCTACGCTTGATTGTCCAACTTGTATGGATAGTTCCAGTCTTTCATAAGGTGTTTCAAAGACAATTCTTCCATAATTCTTCCCTTTGTGCAAATTCTTTGGCAAAAGCACAAACTCATACACATAAGAATTCCCAATAAATTCCTCTGTCGTTAATGTTGTTTTCTGCACATGAATGAAATCACCTTGTGTATGCACCTGAATAGGCATGAAGCCCCATGTATTCTTTGAAATAGTAATGCTTTCTTTCGTTTCTTCCTGCAAATGCTCACATATATATTCCGTTTCTGACAACGATAAAAACAGGCATTCTTTCATCTTAATGCCTACTAAAAATTCTTCTAGTGCTTGCTCTCCTAGTGACCATTTTCTCATATTCGCATACAAGTTTACGATTCTTGTATCTTCATATTTTAAAACTTCAAAAAAGTCTCTCGACCTGAATATTCTTTGTGCCTCTGTAAAATCACGCATTGCCAAATTTCGAAAATCACGAACATTTTGAATCTTACCGTACTTTGTTTGCAAAAATGGCTTTTCTATAATTGCTGTAAAGGAAAGTGAATATTCTCCACCATTACAAGCAACTGTAATGACACCTTGTTCAATCTGTCCTGGTTTTAGTCCTGTACCATCAAAAAGAAAAGGCACCTCCACACGATTGCCCTCAAAGCCCGATTCAGGAAATTGCATACGAAAAGAAGAGGCATACACAAGCCCCCTAACGCTTACTTCTTCTCGATTGTATAAGCAAAAACTGCCGCTATAGCTTTCTCCCTCTCCTACGGAAAAAACGATTTGTCTATTTTCAAAAACCACATCAGGTCTTGAATCACGGAAATCACCTTTTGCAAACTTTTTGATTTTATTCTTCAATGCGACACCTACTCTCCCCTGTTATCTTCATCTAGTATATCACTAATATGGTACCAGTGTCTACTTATCTCTAATTTAAGTTATTTTATTCATATCCCCATTCAATGACTACTTTATGCTGTGTTTCGTCTGTCTGGTGGTAATAGTATAATTCACTTAAATTCTGTGTATTCATATAACTTCTAGCTGCCACTTCGATTAGTTCATCTACAATACGTGCACTGCCCTCTGCAAATACTGCTTCATCTGAAAACTTAAATGTTACAGGAGCACTTTTTTCTGCCAATGAACTCTGCAGAACTTGCAAAAAGATTTGTTCATCTACTGCATCATAATACATATTATTTCTTCTATAATAATTATTCTGTGTAGCTGTGCATTCTGGCATCACAATTCCCTCTCCTAGCTGATGTGTGCGAAATAGTTCTTCTCCTGTGCAAAGCATATAATCATAATGAACGCCCTCTATAATTTTCGATTCTTCATCTTCCCCTGTTTCAAATAAAGGATCTCCCCAAGTGACATCAACATAGTAATATTCGCCATCACAACGTACTAAATTCCACGCATGGCCCAATCTACTTTCTTCACGCCCCTCGTTCGTTTTCCCAACAACATAGGTTGCAAATATATCCATTCTTTCCATAAGATACTGAAATGCCTTTGAATAACCTGCACATACCGAACTTTTTCCAACAAAAACGCTATAAATATTTTGGCTATTTGGTGCCTCCAAATCGTATGTAACTGTATTTACAATGTAGTCATACACATACTTAATCTTTTCGTATTCGTCACTCTCTGGCGCAAGAGCCAAGCACTCTAAAACAACTGTTTCTATTTCTTGCTTTTGTACTTCTATCTCTTCTGGTGTTCCACTATATGTTACTGCTAAAATTGCATACGCTTCTGAAAACAGTCCCTCTTCATAGCTTGTAATCGTAGAACTGCCGTCATACCAAAAGATTTCTGGTGTATCATACATAATATAACTTACAACTTTTTGAATCACATCGGCATTCGTTTCACGAAGATAAATCTCTGTGTTATATTCCCGAATCCCCTGTAGTATTTCTTGATACGTCACACGTTCTTCTTCATTTAACATCTCATAAAAATATTTCTTCGCAACTTCTTCTTCACGTATACTATTCGTTTGAAACGGAATTGGATTGTGTTTTTCTCCCCATTCACGTATCCATTTTTGTGGAAGTCCTAGATATATTATAACCACTGCTGTAACTATTAGCATTCCCATCAGTGCAAGCCATATCAAAAATGCACGTAAACAGCCTCCACCTCGTTTCGTTCTCCTTGCCATCGTATCTACACTCCTATTTTAGAAAAAGATTTTTCGTATATCATTAAACATTACCACCATCATCAGTGTAATCAAGAGTGCGAACCCTATCATATGCACAATGCCCTCTTTCTCTGGTGGTATGCGCTTTCCTCTGATTTTCTCAATTATCAAAAAGCAGATTCGTCCTCCATCTAGGGCTGGAATCGGCAATAAATTCATCACACCTAAGGCTGATGAAAACAAAATCATCAAATTCATCATTGTCATTGCCATCACGCGAATGCCATATTCCTTACTTTCTTCATAGGTATCGCTAATCATATGTGTAATACCCACTGGACCCGACATTTCCGTAACAGGAAGCTGCCCTGTAAATAACATCTTCATTCCTTGCAAATTACTCGTAATGCCAAACACCACTTCGTATGCACCATACTTCACATTTTCAAAGAATGTTCCTTTTGTATTGCCGACAGGAACAAACCCAATTAGATATCTGCCGTCCTCTGCTTCTTTTGGCTGCACATGTACTTGATGTTCTACACCATCTCTTACAAATGTAATATCCACTGGTTCCCCTACGTGAAGTTGGTTATACAGCATAATTTCTCGAAAAATTTGAATACGCTGTTCATTCATACGTATAATACGGTCTCCCTCTTGTAGTCCTACTTCTTCTGCTGGTGAATTTTCAATGACCATTCCAATAACTGGCAAATCAATTCCACTCATACTCTGTAATACCACTGCAAGGATAAATGCAAGAATAAAGTTAAAAATCGGTCCTGCCGCGATAACTGCAATTCTCGCCCCAACTGATTTGCTGTTGAAACTTCCCTCTGACTGGTCATCTATATCATCTTCCCCCATCATACACGAACCACCTAGTGGCAACGCTTTGATGGAATATCTAGTTGCTCCGACTTTCTTTGATAAAATTCGTGGTCCCATTCCTATTGAAAATTCGCTCACACCGATATTATTTTTCTTCGCTAAAAGAAAATGTCCTAACTCGTGAATAAATACAATAAAGCTAAAAACAAATATTGCTAATAAAATTCCCATAGTATCTGTTACCTCCTGCTGCGAATATGTTCATAAGTCTCTTGTTCCACTCGAAGAATCTCTTCTAACGTTGGATTGTCAATTATTTTATGTGCATTCATGCAATCTTCTATAATTTCCACAATTTCTAAGAATTTAATCTCTCTATTTAGAAAACTTGCAACTGCTAATTCATTGGCAGCATTGTACACCGTTGGCATACTTCCACCTAAGCTTCCTGCTTGGTAAGCAAGTGCTAACCCATAAAAAGTTTCCATATCTGGTTTTTCAAACGTAAAACTTTGTATATTATCAAAATTCAAACGTTCTCCAAATAATTTTTCACGTTTTGGATAAGCCAAAGCATATTGAATGGGTAGACGCATATCTGGAGTCCCCATCTGTGCCATAATAGCTCCATCTTTATACTCGACCATTGAATGAATAATGCTCTGTGAATGAACAACAACTTGAATCTGCTCCATTCTAACACCAAATAGCCACATTGCTTCTATGACCTCTAAGCCTTTATTTACCATTGTTGCAGAATCAATCGTAATCTTATGTCCCATTTCCCAATTCGGGTGTTTTAGCGCGTCCTCTACTGTAACATTAAGAAGCTCTTCACTTGTTCGCCCTCGAAATGGTCCACCAGATGCCGTTAGTATAATTTTGTGAATCTCTTCTAATGCATTCCCTTGTAAAGATTGAAAAATCGCACTATGTTCGCTATCTACTGGTAAAATGGATACACCATATTCCTTTGCAAGTGGCATGATTAAGTGCCCTGCCGTTACCAATGTTTCTTTGTTAGCCAATGCTATATGCTTTTTCGCTCGTATCGCTTCCATTGTAGGGCGAAGTCCAATCATACCCACAATCGCTGTTACGAGTGTGTCAATTTCTGGTAATGTTGCAACTTGAATCAAACCCTCCATGCCTGTCACAACTTCTGTATTTGTATCTCGCAGTTTTTCTCGCAATTCCTTTGCTGCATCTTCTTCCCACACCGCTACTACACGTGGCTTAAATTCTCGCACCTGCTTCTCCAACAAGACAATATTTCGTCCTGCTGTCATACCAACTACTTCCATCAACGAATCTTCTCGCACGACTTCGAGCGTTTGCGTTCCAATCGAACCTGTTGAGCCTAAAATTGCAATTTTCTTCATCTGAGTACCCTTTCAAAGCTTTATTTCATTAGATATATCGTCATATAATAAATAATCGGAGCTGTAAATATAATGCTATCAAAACGATCTAATATTCCACCATGACCTGGAATCAATGTCCCATAATCTTTTATTTCATAATTACGTTTGATTGCCGATGCAGCCAAATCTCCGACTTGCGAAATCATCGCTCCCACTCCACAAAGTAAAGCATAAGAAATGATACTTGCTCCTGCATTTGCGTAATTATTGACTAATACTGCATAGATTCCACCTAAAATCGCTGCTCCCACAATGCCGCCAATACCACCCTCTACAGACTTCTTCGGACTGAGTTTCGGAGCCATCTTGTGTTTTCCAAATAACATTCCCACGCAGTATGCACACGTGTCACAGCCCCATGCACTTAAGAATATGAGCCAAACTGCAAATTGTCCACCACTTAAAGCACGCACTTGGTAGATATAAGAGAGCATGATTGCCACATAAAAGAAACCAAAAAATGCTACTTGTACTTGCTCCACGCGAAATCTTGGAAATGCAAATACGTAAATCACCATTAATAACATCAAGTAACATATACTCAAAAATGTAATGTTATTGATGTCTTGTACGAGTAACAAGATATAATACAACGTTGCTACAAAATATCCTGCTATACCAAGCCAATTATGCCTTATCTTAAAAATACGAAACAATTCGCTCATACCGATTAAACTAATAATACCTAGCACACCAAGTAGCAATATACCACCTCTAGATATAATAAGCACTGTGGCGATTAATAATAGTATCCCACTGATTAGTCTTGTTTTAAACATCGCTTGCCCCCTCCTCTTTCACACCTCCATAGCGTCTATCCTTACGATTATAGTAGGCAATCGCCTTTTGAAGTTCTTCTTTTGAAAAATCTGGCCAAGCAACTTCAGTAAAATAAAATTCCGAATATGCCAACTGCCATAACAGATAATTTGACAAACGTATCTCACCACTGGTACGAATTAACAAGTCTGGATCTGGTATGCCTTTGGTGTCTAAAGTCTGTGAAATGAAATTTTCATCTATTTCATCTGGGGCAATCATGCCATCTTTTACTTGCTCCGAAATGGTTCTCACTGCACGCATAATTTCATCGCGACTACCGTAGTTGATTGCGATTTGAAAATGCAAACCATCATTGTCTTTTGAGGCTTCCTCAAGTTCTAATATTCTCAAGCGTATATCTTTATCAAGTGCGCTGATATCACCAATCACACGTATACGCATATTATTCTTCTTCGCTGTTTTTAAACATGTTTTCATATAGTTACGTAGCAATGTCATGAGTGCATCTACTTCGCTTTTTGCACGTTTCCAATTCTCCGTTGAAAAAGCATAGACTGTTAAATACTTTACTCCCATCTTATATGCCACTTCACAAATATGCTCCACATTCTTGCTACCTTGCGCATGACCGTAATTGCGTGGCATTCCCTTTGCCTTTGCCCAACGTCCATTGCCATCTAATATGATTGCTATATGCTTAGGTACTTTCATAACCTATTACTCCTTACAAATAGATACGAAGAGACAGATATACCGCCTCTTCTATCCATAATCTTATACGGTCAAAACTTCTTTTGACTTCGATTCAACTGCTTTATCAATTTTTTTGATAAAGTCATCTGTCATTTTTTGTAAACCATCTTCTAAATCTTTAATACCATCTTCTGATATATCACTGCCTTTTAATTTCTTCAAAGCATCATTGCCATCACGTCTGATATTGCGAATAGCAATCTTAGCTGCTTCGCCTTTTTTCTTCACGTCTTTTACTAAATCTTTTCTACGTTCCTCTGTTAATTCTGGGAAAGACAAGCGTATTACTGTTCCATCATTCGTTGGGTGAATACCAATTTCTGAAACCAAAATTGCTTTTTCAATTTCTGCCAACATAGTCTTTTCCCACGGTTGAATTTGAATCATTCTAGCCTCTGGTACTGCAATATTCGCTACTTGTGCAATCGGTGTTGGCGAACCATAATAATCAACCATTACACGGTCAAGTATCTTTGGGTTTGCTCTACCTGCACGAATCGTTCCAAGTTCTCCCTCTAAATTCTGGATACTCTTGGTCATCTTTTCCTCGTATACTTTCAATTTTTCATTCATGCTACTTCCTCCCATAATCATTTCTAAATTTTATACAGTCACTTTCGTCCCCGAAAATGTTCCTAACATCGTTTCCACAATGCTATTTTCTTTATTCAATCCAAATACAAGCATTGGCATTTTATTTTCCAGACACATAATAGAGGCTGTTAGATCTACTGCTGCTAGTCTTTTTTCAATGACTTCCTCGATTGAAACCTCATCATACTTCTTCGCGTCTGCATTTATCTTTGGATCACTATCATAAATACCATCAATCGCTTTTCCAAGTAGCATTGCATCTACTTCAATTTCTATTGCACGTAACACTGCACCTGTATCCGTTGTAAAATAAGGGTGTCCTGTTCCACCTGCAAAAAAGATGACCTTGTTATCTTGTAACGCTTTTAGCGATGCATCTTTCGAAAATAATGTCGTAAATGCACCACAGACAAATGGTGTGAAAATTTCCGTATCCATTCCAACAGAGCGAAAAATATCTGATACATAAATACAGTTCATCACAGTTGCAAGCATACCTATCTGATCTGCTTTTGTTCTGTCTATCGTTTCACTTGTACGTCCTCTCCAAAAGTTCCCACCACCTGTTACAATCGAAACTTGGATACCTTTATCTACTAATTGTTTAACTTGTTTTGCAACATCAAGACATGTCGCCTCATCAAAGCCATGTTTATTATCTCCTGCAAGTGCCTCGCCACTTAACTTTAATAATATTCTTTTCATGCGCTGTTATTCTCCTATCATTCTATTATAACTTTCTTAGTAGTATAACATATTTTTTTAGAAAATGGAATCTTTGTGATACCAGGCTCAAAAGCTCCGAAAAAGCTCATGAGTTACGAACTTAAGTACAATATCCCCTCTTTATATCCTGCAAACCCCTTTCCTGCAATCGTTTTTACACAAGCCTCTCGAATATAAGAAACTTGCCGAAAGTCCTCACGTTTGCGAACATCTGAAATGTGCACCTCTACCGTCTTTATACTCACTGCCTTTATTGCATCTAAAAGTGCAATACTCGTATGCGTATATGCTGCAGGATTAATCACAATACCATCTACTTTTTGATAGGCTTCTTGTATCTTATCAACCAGGTCACCCTCGTGATTGCTCTGATAAATTTCCACCTCTACGCCAAGTTCTCGTCCCACTTCATAAATGTAGTTTTTTAAATCTGCATATGTTTCGTGTCCGTATACCTCTGGCTCTCGAATACCAATCATGTTAATGTTTGGCCCATTAATCACTAAAATTTTCATTCAAGCTTCCTCCAAAATCTTCTTCGATTTTCCTCACAGTATCTTCAACACTCGTATTGTTGTCTATCTTCTTATCTGCCACGCTTGTGTAAATTGGTAATCGCTCTTCATAAAGTTTGAAAAGTGCCTCTTGATTTGTAGAAAGTGGACGCCCATTTGTCGCAAGTTCCTCTATGTCACGCATAACAAAGTAGACTACTGCATTTTGTTGCAGTCGCCTTACACTTTCCTCTTTTAAGATTGCTCCACCACCTGTTGCAATCACTTGTCCTGAACACTTTGCCACTTGTGCAACAATGTCCTCCTCTAATTTACGAAAAACGCTCTCTCCACTTTCCTTAAATATTTCTGGAATTGTTTTTCCTGCTTCTTGTTCTATTAAGTTATCTGTATCGACAAAGGTTTTATTTAGTTTTCTTGCTAATTGTCGTCCAATCACACTTTTTCCACTACCTGGCATTCCAATCAAGACTACATTTTTTATATGTCGCAAAACCATCTGGTATGCTTGCTCTACTTTTGTTTCTGCAATTTCTCTTCCTGCAAATAACTCTGCCGCCCTCCATGCTTGTGCCACCAACATATAAAGACCACCTATGCAAGGTATCCCTCGCTTCTTCGCTGATAGTATAAGGTCACTTGATAAAGGGTTGTAAACCACATCTACCACACCCTCACAAGTCAAAAACATATCAAGGTCAATCACAGCACCATCATTATTGGGGTTCATTCCTACACTGGTTGTATCGATAATCACTTGTGTATCTGCATATTCACTTAACTGTTCATAATAAATAGGCCCCTTTCGCGAAACAACATTCACCTCTTTCGCACCCATTTTCTTTGCCACATAACGTGCTGTAAGACTTGTTCCTCCACCACCTAGAATCAAAACACGTTTACCTCTGACTAAAATACCTGCCTTTCTTATCAGTTGTTCCATACCGTATGCGTCTGTGTTATACCCACAAATCGTACCATCGCTTTTTTTCACAATCGTATTTACGCAGCCAATTTCTTTCACTTCGTCTGATAAGCAATCGCAATATTCCATCACTGTCTGTTTGTAAGGTATAGTAACATTTATCCCTAAAAACGGTGTGTCACAAATAAACGCCCCGACTTCTTCTGGCGCTAACGGTATCAACGCATACTGCGAATTACCAAGCTGTGCGTGTATCATTGGCGAAAAGCTATGCCCTAACTTCTCGCCAATTAAACCATATTTATATTGCATGGTTACCTCCTCTTATCCCTCTACATAGCAACCTAAGAATGTAAATTCTTCTGCACTTAACTGCATATCTGCTAACAATACTTGAACATCTTTTTGATAGACTGAACCGTCTATATCAAAGTAGAAACGAAACTCAAAATCTTTTCCTGGAATTGGTCGACTCTCCAATTTACTTAGGTTTAAGCCCATAGAAACAATCTTCCCTAACATATCGTGCAACGCTCCTGGACGGTGTGATACTGAAAGCATTAAGCTAATGCGATTTGCGCCCTCTGGAATCTCTAAATTCTTAGAAATGCAGATAAAGCGTGTGTAATTATTTTCATTATTTTGTATATTTCTTTTTGCAACGTGCAATCCGTATAATTTTGCACATTTCACTGAAGAAATCGCCGCAATATCTTCTCTGTCTGACTCTGCCACGTATTTTGCTGCAGACGCTGTATTCTCAAATACAGTCAACTTTGCTTTTGGATATTGTTTCAAAAATTCGCTGCACTGTCCAAGTGCTTGTTCATGCGACACAATCTCTGTAATCGTTGGTGTATCTACTTCTGCCTTTGTAAGCAACACATGGTGAATGTGCAACCGAAGTGTACGAGCTATGTAAAACTGATTGCGATTCATCAACTCATAAACTTCTGTTACAGACCCTGTCGAGCTATTTTCTACTGGCAGTACACCATATTTACAAAGCCCTTGTTCTACTGCATGGAACACACTCTCAAAACTTTCAAAATGCATCATATTTCCAAGTGGAAATAGTTTTTCAGCAGCTTGACTTGCATAAGAGCCCTCTACACCTTGACACGCAACCACTGTCTTTTTTGAAAAATCTGTTTTTGGCTCTTGCAATGCAGTTTCCAATGCTTCCGTCAATCTTGTACTTCTATCTAATAATTTCGCTTGGTAATTTTTTGATAAATCAAAAATTGTCGAATAGAGCATTTTTATATACATAGCAAACTCTTCTTCTGCCATATCAACTACTTTTGTCATTACCTTGCTTTCTCTTTGTTGGTCAAACACTGGTAAGTTTTTTTCTTTCTTTGCCACTGCAATTTTCGCTGCTACTCGCATACGTTTTGAAAATAATTCTACCATCGTTGTATCTATTTTATCAATTTCTTCTCTCCATTTATCAAGTCCCATTTTCTTTTCCTCTCTTTGCTTATCTGTACTCTTTTTTTATCTGTACTCTTTGTTATAGCTACTCTCTTTACAAGTATGCTCGTTACAATTATCGCATTTTCATCAAATCTAGCAATGCAATCGCTACTGCTGATTCTACACATGGTACTGCTCTTGGTACAATACAAGGGTCATGCCGTCCCTCTATAAGCAG
>JGI994J12354_10001324_pt1 | contig 25134 bp, 37 predicted proteins | sample IntmicLarv3ML3BL_FD_12354 | JGI IMG/M metagenome (IMG submission 12354)
CCCCCCCCACTCATATTTTCAAGTGGTTTAGATATCATATTTTCTTCGTTATTCATTTACTATTTGGAGAAACTTGCAAGTTTATTGTCCGGACAACTCGCTCTCCTTTTTATTTGTTTTCAAAACGTCCATAGAATTGTGATTCAGTTACTAAACTACTATTTTCCCAAGTACCTTATTTTGTCCTTTTATTTCATATGTTGTTTCAGTGTGACTTATGCTTGTCTTTTTTAAGTCTTCTGAATCAAGTATAATTTCTTGATTTTTATACATGGTGTCTACTGTCTTCATAGCATCAGTCACACTTTTTGCCCTTATGGGTATTTGTCTCTGTAAAATCTCTTCAATTTGTATATTGAATATTGGCATCTATATCACCTTCACTTTCGCAAACTCTGGATAGTTACCCTTTTGCCAACAAAAATGCGCATAGGCAACTGAGTCCGTTCCTTTTCCTTCTATAAAAGACATTCTCTTATGATGAACATATATGTACTGTGGCATATAGTTATCGAAAAACTCTTTCCTCGATTTTGTTTCCAAGAAGTTTAATCTTAATAGCAGGATTACCCAACCACCCTCATTAACATCTTGTAATGCCTTTTGTATAATAGGTAACGCTTGATTAAATGGTGGATTTGTTATAATTACTTCTGGTGAGTAATCCAAATCAGTTTGTAAATAATCAGCAATGATATCTGCTTTGGAGTCCTCTCTAATATCCATAGTTCTTATATCCAGTTCTTTATCATAAAAGTCTTTAACATCTTCCCCAAAATATGATTTAATAGCCTTTGGATAACTCATTTCATGTTTGTCATCACCACCAGCGCATGGGTCTAATATAACCCCAGTCCAATCACCAGTAACTACTATCGCACCATTGTCTATTTCTTTTAGAAACAACTTAATGTCTTCTACTGGCGTTATATAATAATCAGCAATGTGGCTATCTCTTAAATTCGATCTATTTGTACTACTAATAATTTCACCTTAAAGCGTGCGCACTTTACTCCGGAACTATACCTTTCTAAATACTTTAAGATTTATTTTCTTTTGAATTTTCGACAATGAATCTCGTCAGATTATTAGTCATTCGTTTCTTATTTCTCTCGTATCGCCAAATACGAATTATCTTATGCCACTCCTAGCAATTTACACTGTTCTTTAATCAGCCATTGCATTGATGTATTCCTTGTTAAGTTTGCTTTCTTCTTTACTGCTATGTTAACCGTATCCACATTGCCTAAATGAAAGCATTGTTTTCTCATACGGGTCAGTCCTACATACAACAGATTTGAATTAAACATGTATTTGTGCGACTGTGGTGTTACTAAAATAACATTCTCAATACTACTACCCTGAGATTTGTGAATCGTAATACAATATCCCAAACCTACTTGTTGCATATCGCTTCTGTAATACCTGACCACCATACCTTCAAAATCAACAGTGACATACGATGTGTAGATATTGACTATCTTGCCAGTCTCACCATTTGCTATAAATGTTTCATCTACATCTTCATTCCATGGGTCTTCTAGCATTGCATGATAGTTGTTTACATTTTGAATGATAATATCACCTTTAAAATACACTGTATCGCCAATTTTCATACAGTCTGGGCTACCATAATTAGGATTTGCCACCTTCTGTATTTCGTTGTTGATTTTTATAGTTCCATACTCGCCCTTTTTATATGCTGTTAGCACTTGGATATTTTCTACTGTATTACTTTTAGCAAGCAACTTTTGATATAAGCCCACTGTGCTTCTCACTATTGAACTATCACCCATATTCACAAAAGCATAATCTTTATTATCACCAAAGTGTGTAAATTGTTCTTTAATATCAATTAAATATGGCTTAGTCAATCTTACATCAGTGGCTACTTTCATCAGACCGCCTTCGCCGTATCTGAATACCTTAGATAGTGTAACTGTAGGTATGATACCCGACTCCATAAAGTCGTGTAGCAAGTTACCACAAGCTACTGAAGGTAACTGTGCATTGTCGCCTATTAATAATAGTTTTGTTTTTGTAAAGTCAATAGCATCTACCACATGCTTGAACAAGAATATATCTGCCATAGAAAACTCATCAATAACCACCACATCACAATATAGCTTATATTCTTTATCGTAATTCCAATTACTAGGTGGCATATAACCAAGACCTCTATGAATAGTTGTGGCTTCTCTTTTTGTATATTCGCTTAACACCTTTGCTGCCTTGCCAGTGGGCGAGAATAGCACAAATGATTTCATATTATCTGCCAACATATTAATCACTGCTTGTGTAGAACTCGTTTTCCCTGTCCCTCCAGCGCCATTCAGAATACACACATTATGTTTATTTAGCTTTCCCATAGTATTTATCTGTTCTTCTGTTAATTCAAAACCATCCACACTAGCATATTTACTACAATCGAAATCCCACTCATTATTAACTTTAAACAGTCCTTCAATTAGTTCCTTTGCAATATACTGCTCTGTTTCATATGTACGCTTTAGTGCTACAATCAGCTTATCTTTGTTATATACAATACTCTCATGCTTGATACAGTCCACGAAGTAATTACAACAAGCCGGTGTCATCTTTAAACATTGCTTCCTAAGTTCTGATATTGACATAACTGTATGACCATCTTCTTCATTTTTCTCCAGTAGATATATCATACATGCCAAGCATCTCATCTTGCTGCTCTTTAAGTCTTCACCAAACTCTACAATCGCATCTTTGCCTTTTGCAACAGCATCTTTGCCTTTTGCAACAGCATCTTTGCCTTTTGCAACATTTGCTTTAGAAGTCTTTTCTAGTTCAAGTAGTATCGCATCCGCTGTCTGAAACCCAACTCGTGCAAGACCACACAAGCATTTATATGGATCTTCTCTAAACTTCTTACGAATCATCTTGAGTGATGTATATTTGTCACTAAGACGTTTTAACATTGGTAAACTTATCAACCCTTGAAATTCTACTACAAGTTCAGCCAGTCCAAAATTTTCAACAATCTTACTCTTAATAACATTAAAAGTATATTCTTTAATACCGTGCAATCTACTGAGGTCAACATCTGCCACATTATCATTCATAACCCTTTCAACAATATCTGGATACTCTGTATATAACACTTTCGCTTGACTAGGCATTAGTATCTCTTGAAGAAACACATACATATCTTCTACGGATTGAGGCTTATTTCTTTTAATATTAATTACCTTATATCCGTATCCATTCCTGCTCATTTCTTCTCTAGCCTTTACTTCGTATTCAATGCCAGTTCCTAGTTCATGGATTTCACCTGATATTGCTACTGTCTGATATTTCGTTTGTTTAATATCTGGATAAATGTCTTTATCTACATCCAAAGCATATACACGGTAATCTTCACTGGCATATATTTGACGAATTACTCGCCCTTTAAATTCAACTATTTTATTTTCTTCTGCCACTTATTTAATCACCTCATATTCTCCTAAAATATCTTCTATCTCGTCAGTTGACACCCATTTGCCTTCAGCATTAGGTCGCTTCTTAAACTCTTTGCTGAACTCTCTAATTTTCAACACACTCCATAGCCCAAACGGATTTTCTTTAAACACCTTAGATTGCTTAACCCTCGTCTTAATTTCATCACCCGTCTTAATGTTTCTGGCAATAATGTATGGTTTAGTTACATCTTTGTAGGTCTTGTAATCAACAATCATGTAATACTTATCAGACACCTCATTATTTGTATATATTATGTACTCTAGGAATTCTTTTTCAAATTTCATAGTTTCAATAATACCCATTGGTTTGTTAGGAATTTTACTAGATAATGCTTTAATCAATCCAACATTGTTGATTTCTTTATATAGCTTTTCTGTTTCTTTATCTGCGTATTTTTTCATTAAGAATTCAGATAGTCCCAACTCTTCTAGTTTATCTTTTTTTATTTGTTTACAAGTTGCGAACTGCTCATATAACTCAATGATTTTTAGCAAGTACTTATTCTCTCCAAATTCTCGAAAAAAATTCAATCCTGTTAAAATTCTTAATTGTCGTGAGTTTACCGAAGTTTTATCGCTAACATCCTTTAGCAATTCTGGGAAAGTTTTATATTTATTTTCTGACAAAGTCATAAGTTCTTTAGCAATTAGCTCATTACAGAATTTAATCGAAGAAATACCTTTATACACAGCTTTGTTATCTTTATCTATTGTGTACTCTGCTAACGACTTTCCAAATCTTATTGGATAAACCGTTATGCCATATTCTTTCGCCAAAGCAATGCCGTAGTTGATATCGTCTTTGTTTTCTGCTCTGTTTAAATATGCTGCTACAAACTCTACTGGATAATACGCACGAAGGTGCACACACTCAAAACCATTCATTGAATATGCTGTTGCATGATTTAGACCAAATTGATACTCAGATGAATCTTGAATAATTTGTATAAACTGTTTGGCTTCTTTTTCTGCAACTTCTCTTGATTTATCTGAGTGATTACAATACCCTTCTAAAATAGATGGTAATTGTTTCTGTAGCGCTTTGCGGTCTTTTTTTCCTATGGATCTTCTGGTCGAATCTCCGGCTGAACCGCTAAAACCACAAATGTCTGTAAGAAATTTAATTGTGTCTTCTTGAAAAATTAGATACCCTCGATTACTTTCTAGTAACTTATCTATTTCTTTAGATGGATTCTTATTAAACTCTCCAGTTATCAATCTATTCCTATATGATTTGCCTGATGGTCTTAGTGCTGCGTTAACCATCGACATGTGATTTATGGTATGTGGCTCAAAGTCTTTGAGTAGACCGAACGAATATGATCCTTCAAACTGAAAGCATCCGTAAGCTATTCGCTTCATATCAGTCCACACCTTTTTATCATTCCAATTCATTTTTGACGCTTTAGGATATGGAATTCCAAGATACTTACAAGCATCTTTGATTATTCCCACTGTTTTTAACCCAAGAATATCAAACTTAACATAGTTCAAAGAGTCGACGGCTTTCATCGCACAAGTGGAAATTGGCATATCTAAATTGCCATCTTTAAAATACACACCCATGTTGTCTAACAATGTTATGGGTGAACCAATAATCCCACTAGGATGACTACCTTTTGCTACAACTGTTCCTTTTAACCCATCTAAGTAATGAAATAAATCCTTGTTGTCACTTAGCAATTTCTGATACATTTCAAATAAACTTTTAAGTTTTTTTGCTGCCTCTTCAACATTAATTCTTGTCAGATACAATTCGTGATTGTCGAAACTAACCGATGTTGAATCTATCAACTTTTCTTCTACAAGGTCTTCACTATTTACCTCTTCTTGAATTATTTTAGAGTACGCTTTGAAGTATTCGTCAAACTTGTTTTTTATATCCATGACCTTACTTAAGTCTTCATACCCTAGACCACCAGCAAGAACATCTATGCACCCTCTGTCTTGTAATGTCGAAAATGCTGCTATGTATGCTGTCTTGTGTGGCGTAAATCTCTCTATGATATATTGATATACTCTACCTCTGTCTTCAGGGGCGAAGTCAACGTCGATATCTCCAAGCGAAATCCTGTCTTCGTTACAGAATCTTGAGAATACTGTTCCCCATTTTATAGGGTCTACATCTGTAATATCTGTGATAAATGCAATCATGCAACCAGCAACACTTCCTCTGCCAGTTCCTCGTGGTATGCCATTCTCTTCACACCAACGGCATAGTTCTGACATAAACATCATAAAACTATCCATGCCTAATTTATGCATTACTCTAAACTCTTCGCCTATAGCCCTCTTATACTTATTTAAAAAATGTTCGTCCGAAGTATTTTTAGCTTCTTTATACAGTTCTTTTGTGTACGGAGCATATTCTTCTTCTAAACCACTCTTCAAAAAATCTTCGTACTCATTGATTACTCTTGTGGCAGTTATAAGCTCACCGTTCTTAGCCTTTTCTTCAAACATTTTATAAATTAAAGATTTCCATTGTTCTTTTACATCCTCACCATAAAGTGTAGGGTATTTAAAAGACGTATCCAATTTAAAATCTTCAATCATATCAGCAAACTTATTAGTATTTTGTATAGCGTCCATATATATTTCTGGTCTTAATGTCATTTGTTTTTCAAACGATTTAATCAGTTCATCATAAGTCTTCCAAGTGAGGTTAAATTCATCCTCTTCTCCGTAAAAACTCTTCTTGTATTTCTGGAGGATTTTACGACAATCTGCTTTATAATCATTTGCCGAATGTGTATCTGTTCCAGCTATTAATGGTATTCCTGTTTCTAAACTTATGCGATATAACGACTCGTTATATCTTATTTGGCTGTCTACATTGTGATATTGAATTTCAAGAAAACAACGATGTTTGTTTTTGGTCATCCAATCAACGAGTAAATTAAATGCATCTTCGTTTAAATTATTCTCGCTTGTCCATCTATTAATAGGTGAAGCAAGACAAGCACTTGTAAAAATTATGTTGTCACTTGTATGTATCAACTCTTCCAAACTGATGCGAGGATTGAAGTACATATGTCTGTCTGTATTGTCTTCTTCTGTCCCTTTAGACGAAGCTATGGATACCAGTTTGTTTAATTCTAAAACCCCATCCCAATTCTTGGCATATAATCCTATATGTCCACCACGGTCATCATCTTCCAATTTATGACAAAGATACAGCTCGACACCATGTATGTATTTAATACCAGCCTTATCACACTCTTGCTTCTTTCTTATCCATTCCCATATACCACCATGTTCGCTAAATGCAATAGCTTTCATACCTTGTTTTTTAGCCAGATTAATGTAGTCTTTAAAATCTGTACACGAATCGGCAAAGCCATTACAATTACTCATCCATGAGTGACAATGATATACCGTATATGTGTTCTCGTAATTCTTAATAGTATTACCTCGCTTTCTTCTATCTCTTACAAGTCATTAAGCCAAGACATATCTTCGTTCTTATCATCGCCATCAGTGCCACTATCAGTACCAACACCACCATAAAGATTTTCTTTTTCTTCTTTTTCCCTATCTAATCTTTCAAGATATGCCTTATATGGTTTATGCTTGTTTGCCGAATAACCACACAATGTTGCGAAGTAATAACTTTGTGCTGCAACTTGCTCATCTGATTCCCAAAACAGCTTGTCGTCTTCAGTCTTTTTATATTCTTCTTCTTTTCCTTCTATTTCTTTAATAATCTCAGTCACATGGTTATGCCACTTGTCTATCAGCTCATCTGTTAAATCAACATACATAATACAATCTGATTGCTTGTACTTTGCTTGCACATCCTTCGGCAAGCATTCAATACTATTTGTTTGAACCAACAAGTCTAAGTATTCAACAATCTCTTCTTCATAACCACATTTCTTTAACCACATTTTAGCGTTACTTTGTAGCTTCTCTCCAATTTGATTACGTTCAATCTGTCGTTCTGTCTTCTTACCATTTGCTTGAGTGATTTCAACATTCACATATTTTAAAAAGTCCCAACAAATCTTAATCTTTTCATATGGAACACCTAGTTGATGTAATGCAACAGCATATACTACGAGTTGACCGCACTCATTCAGTGCTTTCGCCCCTTTGTATATTGTTGATGTTTTCCAATCAAGGATAGTAATACATCCATCATCATCCCTAAAACAGCAGTCTATGTACCCTTGCAGAACACTGTTGCCAATCTTAACTGTGATAAATCGTTCTAAATCAACCTTATATTCTATAATCTTATGGTGTTTGAAAAAGTGTTTTAAACATTCATAATACTTGGCTGATATCTTCTTATCTTTATCCTCGGCATTACGGTCAAATTTTAATTCTGCAACACTAGCTGTAAGCCATGCATCTTCAAATTCATCTGTCATTTCTTCATATGTAATCTCGTTACTATAAAATCTTTCCATAATATCATGTACTAAATTACCCGCCACACCATAAATACAATCTTCTCTATCTTCTGGTTCTGGCTCTAATGGATTTTTTACATATCTTAAAAAGTATTCATATGGTGATGTATGATAGCTATTAACCCTGCTCCAACTATACAACTTGTCTACGCCATGCTTGCTTTTGATTTTTTCTAATTCTTCACCTGTTTTTCTTGCCATTAATTCCCCTTCTTCAAACTCTTTAAATACTCTCTGTGTTCGTTTTCATCGTAAGTAACTCTGTGTTCAAACATAAATTGATATATGATATTATTCTTATCTGCTGGTGATTCTTTACCTGACATCAAATCCCACTTATCATATATATAGCTGACCTTGCGGATATAATAGAATTTCTCACAACAATGTCTGATATGCTCTATATCAATATCCTTATCAAAGGCAATTACTATCTCACAATCTAATCCAATCAGTATCTCTGCCTGTTCGTCTGAAATCTCATGTCCACTAATTGCCACATTGTAGAAGTCATTTAAACTGTCTCTTTTTAATACTGATTTTTCAGCTTCAAACACTACAACATGTTTACTATTTTTAATATGTTCTCTATTTTCCCACAGTCCAAATAGATTCATCTGTTTTGGATATCCAGGGGTTATAAAGTATTTCTTAATATCAAACAAATCGTAATTTTCTATAACAGTTCTTTGTGTGAATCCCATCAATTCACCAGTAAGCCAATATCTTAGAGGAATAACATTTCTCTTATATGTATAGTTATATGCCAGTCCAAATTTCTTACTAGTCCATGGCATAATGCCTTCCTTGTACCAACTAATATGAATATATGGATTAAAAGCCAAGGCTTCGCCTTCTTGTAGAAAATCATAAGCAAGCACATTAAATTTCTTACGTCTTGCTCTTACTCTTTTGAATATATGTAGTGGATCAATCTTTTCTTTTTTCTTTTCTTCCTTACGATAGGTAAGTTTTAACCCTAGCTTTTTATGGGTATATTTCATCACATCGTAAAAACTAATATCCTTATTTTCTCTTGATAGGTTATATTTCACCAAGCTCAATAAGTCTGAATTGTCATCAAAATATTTTTCTCTTGTGTAATTCCTACAGCTCAAATACGGTACATTTTTTATCGTGACGGCTGACTTATTATCACCATCAACATTCGCACAACTGTAGTATTCTTTTTGAGAGTGATATTTAATATAACCACAACCTATCTCGTTTAATATAAATTCAATCTTGTTATTATCGTAAATATATTGCTTAAGTTCGATTACAGTCATATCGCTACCATCTCCTCTCTAAAAGTCTACTGGTACATTTGTAATACCAATTTCATGTATAATATTTCTACTCATATCTGTTTCAATGACTATCTGGTAACGATTGGCTGCACCCTCACGATTCTTAATAATGAATAAAATCTGATAATGTTTATCTTTGTCTAATTTGACCGGAATTTTGGTTCTACCATTTACGCCCTCTGGTCGATACACCTTTAATTCTCTTTTCTCATCTGTGTATTCATCCTCGTATAAATCACGAATCATAATACATGTTGATGCGGTATCTACAATATTCTTTGACATCCCGATATTATCCTGTGTATAAAATCGTTGCTTTGCACTCCCTTTAGCCAACTGGAATGTGATTAGTATATGTAAATTCTTTACCTCTGGTTTTACAACATCATTGATTTCTACCATTGCCTGTTGCATCTCTAACCACGTCTTATCACTCACTTTGCCAGCATCCATTTTAAATGTGTCTAATAAGAAATATTTAACACCCATGCTTGCATACTTCTTTATTACTTTGATTGCTTTTTTTGTTGAATACTTCTCAAATGGAATTATTGTTATATTATGATTGGCAGTCTGCTCTTTCAGCCAGTTTGCTGCTTTCCTTAGTGTTTCCTTTGCGTCATCTGAAAAATTACCATCTCTAACAACATGCTTTTGTATGTTTTCCTTGATAATATTATTCGCTACGAACACTAGCAACTCTCTCTGCCACTTCTTTATGCCATCTTCATTAAGGATAATTACAATTCTCTCTTTATTCTTAATAATACTAGGCACGGTTGCTGACCTTGCAGTTGTTGACTTACCAACATTACTAAGTCCTCCCATAAGAGTGATAGAACCCATATATTGACCACCTGTCTCCTTCGATAGTAATGGCAAATCGTGATATGGTAATCCTATTGCCAATCCCTCGTCCAACTCTTCAATCAATTCATCTAAACCATGTGTAACATCATAACTCTTAATACCACTCTCCACATTCATAAATGTATCATTCAGGAAGGCTTCATATTCGTTATATATATCTTCTGCGGTCATATCACAAAACTCACTCAGTCGATTACCAACCGGAAAACCTCGCCTCGCTAATGCAAGCACACAATTCCATTTTTTCAGTTCTTCTATGTATCCATCTAGGTTTTGACTCTTAACATAACTACTAGCTCTATCAATTGTGTCATAACCACCATATTCATCATATTTGTCTTTTAGCTTTGGATGTTTCTCAAGATATAAACCAATTGTTATATCATCTAACACCGTCTTTTTTTCTACCATCACAATGTCATGTGCGATTTGCCAATAGACCCTCCAAATGTTATTTGTAAAATCTTTTAATTGTAAATTGGCTTCGTAGATAGTGTCTGTATCTTTGTATAAAATCGAAACTATATTTGCCTCACATGCTTCTTTGTACTCATCAATCTTTCTAACTGACTTTAATAGCTCTTCTTGAAATGGTGTGAGTTTATCTTTTTTTGCTATCTCGCATCACTCCCATCTACCATAACGCATCTAGTTTTTTATTCTCTTTTTCGTCTGTCTTTCGATTATAGGTAGCACCTTCATAATCAAGGCTATCAATTTCCATTGACCGCACCTTCTCTTCACTCTTTTCTGACTTCTGTACTCGCAAGTAAACGTCATTAAGATTGTTCTCTACAATCTTACATATGTAATTAAACTTACCCATTTCGTTTTTAAACTCTTTACCAGCGATACCAGACATAATTGCTGGTCTACAGATTTGGAAAGCATACAGGACAATCTTATATGAATATTTAGCCTTATCTTTGATGTTACGATTGTCCAAATACTTACCCTTTGTCAGTCCTTTCAGCCTAAGAACCAGACTGGAAGGAAGCGACTGTTTTTCATCATAGAAAAGAATTGATTTTCTCACATATTGATATAATTCATTCCATTCTTTTTTCTCGATTTCAGACAACACTTTTTTACTCTCTTTAGCCATAGCTTCCTCCCACCTGCCAGATTATTTCGTTAGTTCTAAAAGTTCTTTGGCTACTTCAATGTCATCAACTTCATGAGGCTTTGTATATCCCTTTTCTTTTGCAAGATCAATCAATGGTTTGATTTTATTCATGTCAGTTTTATTAGCTTTGATATAGTCAGCAATTCTACCTAACATCTTATCCAAATTATTTTGAGCCTTTTTAGCTTCTTCAGCTTTGGCTACTTCTTTTACCTTCTCAAGTTTTTCCTTTTCTTGTTTCTTCTTATCATCAGACACTTTGCGTCCAGATTTAGACTGTTCACTTGCAATAGCATCTTTAATCGCCCCAACTAATTCATCTGAATCCATGTTGATTGCATCTACAATATTTGCAAAACGTGACTTGGAATCAATAACGAAATTGTCATCACGGAAAGTAATACGTCTTGTTTGGTCTTTAATTACAGCCTTTTCAACATCTTTCTTCGTAACAATATCTTTCTTGCCAGTTTTCTCCTTGACAATAGTTCTATCAATTGCGGCAACTCCTAAAAAGTGTACTTTCGTTTTAATAGCATTAAAATACTTTTGCATCATATTTGTAGTCAACTGAACATAAGACTCTCCAGTTACAGGGTCTTCAAGTGTTCTCGTTTTTGTATGTCCGATAACAACAAAAGACACTCCTACCTTTTTAAGTTCCCATAATTTTTCAAGAACAATTTCAATCGCCTTATCTTCGCCAGCTCCGAATCCTCCAAATGCGCTCTTAATTGTTTTGACCGGTTTATCAGGCTTATCAATATTATGCATACGAATTACTTCTGGTTCAGCAATACGCATTAATTCATCATATGTATCAATTACTACTGCTTTTAAATCTGGATATTCTTTAGTCTTGTTATCAACGATATCGTCAATAACCTCTTCAAACTTATCCCAATCAGGACAATCTTCATAAACAATACCGTCAATTGCGTCAGCACCATCTTCTTTACCAATTTCCAAGAAAATATATCCATCTTCCCCAGCCAACTTCTCACAATATTCCTTTACGATTGTCGTTTTACCAATGCCACTTTCCCCAATTAGCGCCAAGTTGTACGCTAATGGGTCTAGGTTTACTTCATTCTTTTTGCCAAACGCCATATATAATTACTCCTTCATATTTTGATTTTGTCATTTATGTGTTATTCCTATAAGTCTTTCAACCAATCTTCTTCCTCTTCGGTTGCTATAATTGGTTCTTCCGTTGGTTCTTGTGCTTCATCTACCGACTCATCTTCTTCATCCATAAAGTCCATAACCAAATCTTCTTCAGCGTATTTCTTTTCAAACTTCTGAATAACCGGTGTCTTATTGCCATCTGCATCTTCCACCATTTTGATTTGTGGCTTGCGGATAACCATGCGTCTTGCTTTATTTGTGTCATCTGAACACTTTTGCAAAGCCTCTTCTTCTGTGTAAACACCAAGTTCAATCAATACTTTAATGTCGTCTGGAATATCATCTACAGTTACATTAACAACTGCACCACCTTCTACTAAATCGCCTTCAAACGTAGCCTCTGTAACACCCTTTGTCACCTTAAATACCTTGGTCATGATTTTTTCAACCATTTCCTTATTGGAAAGGTCTGCTTCAAATTCAAAAGTCTTTGCATAAGGAATTTGAGCCTTTACTGTTTTACCTTTGTATTCTTTAAGGTAATCTAATACTTTAGCATTAATTTGAATAACACCATTTTCTTTGTCAGTCGCACCAATACTATCTTTTGTAAGCAACATGGTCTGAATGAACTTAGCACCATATTTACTTCTGTTCTCTGCTTTCGATAAGGCAATGCTGTTAATTTCTTTCTTCACCTGCGTATTTCCGTTATACGAAGAGTATTTTAAATTTCCTTTCACATTCACGACCATTCCATCTTCCAAATGTTCTTTTACATAAGCAATAAGGTCATATTGTGTTAAGAATTTCTTATAAAACGTCTTACCCTCTTTACTCTTTTCAATACCCACTGTCATAAAACAGAAATCGCCAACAGTTTCTAAGATTTCCTCGTTATCACGATCATCCCAATCAATCTCAAATCGGTTATCCCAATCATCTGTACCATCTTCATTCTTGCCATGCACATAAACAACCATATCTCTTTCTGCTCCATAGCCACCCATCAATTCGGCATATACAGTTCCGCAGATATCGCCACAGTCTACACCTAGATTCATTCTGTGATAAACCCAATCTGATTTTTCTGATTTGTTGTCCATTGAGAATGAGTATTCATCATTTACCTTTGCCTCTCCAATTAAAGCAAATGAACTAATCCAATTTTTTCTTTCTAATTTCTTTTTCTCTTTTGCCATATTTTCTCCTTGTATTTTCCAATTTTGTGCAACTTAATAACACTTACTTATATTTGAACGCCACTAAGGGCGGAACATAAAGTAACTAATATGTAAATTTACTGCTTATGAAATTGTTGTTCTATTTCTTCTTATATTTTTCTTGGGTTTTCAGTCGTTCGTTTTATATTCTCATCGCCAAATGAGTATTTCTTTTATTGCTCTAATAATATTATTAATTTCTCAATACCACCTATGTATTCTACCGCATCTATGCACACCTTTTCTAATGTAAATATTTGCAATGGGGAATATCTTTCTGTTGGGTGCTGGTCTGCTAAAACCCCATCAGGTACAGCTATATAAGGCGTATACTTTTGTTGCTCTTCATTATCCCAATCAAGAGGTACTGGATTATGATCTTCTGCATATCGTCTTAACTTCGTCCATATTTTCAGTTTTTCCAATTCTAATTCAGCATGGGCTTCTGTTATAAACATGTTACCAATTTCATACAATCCATTATCATAATCGTCGCCACTCCAAACTTCATCACTTATAGTTCCCCACTCACTAATATAGTAGTATCCCTCTCTTACTCTTGGTTTCTACACCTTGGATACAATTTCACAATCAGTAGCTTCATTTAGTTTCTTATTGTACTTATCAAGCACCTCTGCGACTTCTTTTTGAAAATCATCTTCGATCTTCTTTACAATTTCTTGCATACTCAATTTTTATCACCAACTTTCTTCATTATCATCCTAATATACATTACTTCTTTTTGTCTTACGTTTCATCTTATCCCTACTAGTTCTACTTAACATTTCAGCAAAAGTATCTGTTGTGTTGCGAACGACTTTTGCAAATGTTTGTTGTCGTTTCTTCCTCTTGTTCAAATCTTGTTCAGGGTCGAACAAGTCATTATTCGCCTCAAATTGTAATTTCTGACCACTCATTTCAATACCTCAACTTTCTTATATAATTATTTTCTTTTTACAAAAAGCAAAACTCTTACCAAATATATCTATTTGTATCCATGATTCAGCATATTGTCTTCTGTCAAATGTATACTTCACTAATCGATGCCTTATCATATTACTTAACCATCAATACACATTTGCTCGAATGAACTAAATATGTATTTCCATCAGTAGCTTTGATTTGTAACTGGTCGCCATCTTCAAAATCTCTCCAATTTTGTATTTCTAATTCCAGTACATCTCCTGATGGCATTTCTATAATAGCCTTCTTAAATGTGTAGGTCATATCGAATATTTTTTTATTCCCGCAACCATTTAAAGTCAAAATCATAATTAGTAAAATACCAAAACATAGTATTCTTTTCTTCATTTATATCCTTGTATGATGTAATTAACACCATACACTCCTTCCTTATTAACTAGTGTATATTTTGTACCAGCTCATTTTATTCCCTGTCAAAGAGGGATTCTACTTATTCTTCTTTTTATTCTCATTAGACTTTTTCAGTCTTTCTTCTTCCTGTTGCAGTCTTCTTCTCTTGTTACTTGCTGCTATCATATTGTTTGTATTTCGCCTCATTGAATTTATTGCAATAAATGCTCCTGTATAGTTAAAACCCATCTTGTTTCACCCTCTTTCTCAAACACCTAATAGAATCTACATTTGGTTGGGTTTTAATAACCCTAGTTTTTCTTGTAACTCTCGTTTTCTTATCGGAATATATACTTTGTTATATGCCTTTTTGCATCTATCACAATTGCCATAACCATTATCCCAACACCAATCACAATGTCTTTCAAAATGAGATTTGACAGATTCAGAACTATCAGTATTTAGAAAATCTTTAATATCTCTAAATGACATTCTCTTCCTCCTTATACTCACTTTTCAACCAACCAAGCGTTGCATTAAATGCTTCATTGTAATACAAATGCCAATCTCCATCAGGTGATATATAATTTGTATCATACATACTTTCCCACTCATCATCATAATTGTAGTCGCCCATATCGACCATTTCTGTTTTGACCAAATATGATGCGAGTTCTTCTATTGATAAGTAATTCTTTATTCGCTCAAAATTTGTCATCTACAGTATTCACTCACTATTTCTATATCATCAATAGCAACCTCAATATACATTCCAGAACCTCTTTCGCATATTTGTATAGTGATATCCTTATCACCTATATCTTCTAAACATCCACTAAACATATTGTCGTTAGTTGTATGTACTGTTATGTCAGAAAATTCCTCATACACCTTGTCGTTCTCTGTATCATAAATACAACAACTTGTTCGCTTTTCAATAGCCATAATTCACCCCTCATTTTTCTTTACATATTCAACAATTTTAACTTCACCTTCTTTGCCGCCAAGAACATGATTCATTCCTTGTTCTGCCATTCGGCGACTGGTGAACACATGGATTGCTCTTTGTGTTCCGCTCCAGCGTTTAACTTGTTTACCATCTAATCTTTCTAATACATATATTGCTTCCATTCAGTCACCTCATTTATATCTCATCCACCAATACGGCGAAATTTTTGATTTAATTCTAAACCACACATCATTAATTTTCAGTTTTAGTTTCTGAACTTTTGTAAGACTTAGATTATCAATTATCATTTTTTTAATTTGTTCACTTTCTTTGATATATAATTTCCTATACTCATCTCTTTTCTCATTGATAATTTCGCAACAGGCTTCTATGTATGTCAACCCTGTTGTTTCACTCAGTCCTTTGGCTTCATTAATCGCCGCCTCTGCGTCTTCGTCTGTGCCTCCATAGCTCATTACTACATTTCGTAAATTTTCTTCGCTCTCAATATTATCTAATACATGTTGTCTAAAATGCTTATTGATAATCATAAAGTTTAAGCCCACGGCACTTCTATGAACAGCACTTATCGTTTTTATCCTTATAACCTCCCTCCCACCATAAAATAATCTTTTTACATACTTTTATTTATCCTCTTTTGTAATTTGGCAATCCGTTTTTCCCCATGAAACTTTTTATCTTCAAACTGTTTAATCGAATATTCTATTTCTTCCCTCATACAAACCTCTGCCCTTGTAATATGTTTGTTTATTTGATTTATTTTATTATTAATGTAATCTTCTGTTGCACCATCGATTTCAACAATGTATGTTTCGTCATAATATTTAATTTCTCGTGGTGGTAGATTTGTACAATTTAAAAATGCTTTCTCTACCTCAACGTCAACGAGGTTGTATGGGTTGACGTTTATTCTTACTTTATCTATAATGCCTCTTGCGTAATAAAAACTTCTGTAATCACAATGTCTGCCTTTATGATCGCTATAACTTATTGTGTATTTATATCTGCTAAACAATTCATCCATGTCTACAGTTGCCACACAACCCGAAGAAACACAAGTTACTGTAAGTTTCACTAAATCACCTCTCTTCGTATTCAATTTTTAATTTGGATTTTTAATATTAGCCATTCGTTTCACTTGTGCTGACCGCCAAATCAGCTCTCGATTGTTCTATTTGCCACAGTTCTTCTTCGGCTATGCATATTGAGCAATCTTTGTCTTCTCTGTCGCACATGTTACCTATTAGTAAACAAATCTTTTCTCTTCTTGTATATTCATTATCCACTACAAAACCTCCGTAAAACCATTATTATATTGGCTTCCCTGCCTCTGTATTATTGCTGATAACGCCGTCTATATTATCAACGTTCACAGTTATATTCTCATATCTATAGTCTTCGAATATCGCCATTTTTATCGTTCCTGCATAGTGTAATATTTTTAATATTCTACCCGATAGTATATTCCCATTGTTTGTACTAATGGTTACATAATCACCAAGTCCACAACTACGCTTACCAACGATTAACTGGTCATTTTGATTAATTTTAATATCATTCATTCCTACTTCACCTCCTACAAAAGTTGAAATCTCTTCACAATCGGTTTAGCTTCTTCTCTAGTCATAATCCCTAAAGATACAGCCACCAAAGTTCCCTCTTCTGTCTCATAGAAGCCTCTATCTCTAACAGAATAATATTTCTTTTCCAACTTTTCTAAATCCTTTTCTTTTGCTTTTAATATAATCTTTCGTTGCATATTCCCATTATCGTACCAATCTTTAAACCTCTCAGTGTTTTGTTCGGCAAGTGTCATAATAATACTCGCATGAGCTGCATGAGCTGCAATCTTGCCAGCGGTATAGTGCCGATACTTCTTGTTCGTGAATTTCAATAGCCTTATCTTTTATTTCATCAAGCATCCAGTTGTGATTATCTGTTAATACACCATTTGCAAAATCTATAATTTTATCAACAGTCCTTTCGCTTAATTCTTTTTGAAATTCATCATCTTCCTCATCTGTCATCCCTTTTGGACATAAATCATATGTACTACCTATTTCATCTGCAATATAACCCGTCATCACTTCTTGTATTAACCCATTTGTAAAAATCATCCGTTTGTCTCCTTTGCCGTAAAATCGTCGTTCTGTCTGGTTATTCTTTTAACCTTTCAATTCTCTCTATAGCTTGTTCTGCTGTATGTCCATCCCATTCTGGCGCATAATCATATTCTGGAACATCGAACATATCCCAATATGGCTCTATATCATAATGATATGTGGCTTGACCATCTGGTGTATTAATACCAACTATAAACATTCCTTTAAACATACTTCCATCGTGATGCTGTCTTGATTTCCATGCTAAATGTACAAATTCCTTACATATCACACTAAATAGGACAGCCCTGTGATGATATAGCTCATTGAAGGTATGATATCCGTCCGAGAATCTTCCAATACCACCATCTTCTTTTAATACATCATGTAACTTCTTTATGATTACAGCTTGTTCTTCTGTTACTCTGCTAATTGTTATATCTCTCATTTAATATTTATCACCCTTTCTCCGTAGAACTGCAAATTCATGGTACATTTCATTGTCTTTCTCTTTTTATCCAAAAATTAACTATGTTGCAATTCTTATTCAAATATTCACTTCGTCGAACCCTACCGCAGTCTTGACACTGCCACACACTTCTATATATCTTTTGGGGCGATGTGTTAAACATGTCAATCATATCACCATGTAAATTTGTTAAGCACACTTCATCCTCATGTTTACAACTTAATCTTTTAAGAAATCTAAACATTAAATCACACCTCCAATACTTGCCGTAGAATATGAATTTGGTCTTAATTTAAATCCCATTCTGGTTTTTCTTCTGGTTCAATATCACGATAACATTCTCCATGGGTGTCAAGTTCAATCCTTATAAATGCTCTCTCAAGCATATGCATGAATACTTCAAAGCCATTCATATATCTAAGTGTGTTAATATCAACACTTCCACTTCCACAATACTTCAAAATGCACCATGTTCTATCTGACTCATTTCTATAAAGTTTCATTTCACAATTCAAATCAGGATCTTCATCACAATTTAAGGTTACAATGCACTCCTCTGAGCTTGATGAAAACCACTTTCTACTCTCGCAATTAATATCCAATGTTGCGCTGACATGTTCATAATATGGCTCTCCATCTTCACAAACTGTCTCTAAATTACTTGTGTTTACATTTGATGCAACGCACTCACAATATTTCTCAAATATTTCAGATAGTTTAATCGTTTTAAACTCTGGTTCTTTCATTAGTCCTTTGAAATTTTCAAGTATTGTCTTGTTATCAGCGAGGCTTGTGTTATTAATCATTTCTGTTAAACAAGTATCTAATTTAACTAAATACTGATTAAAGTCATGTCTTTCGATACAAGGAATTAAAATATCTTCTACTTTAGATTTTAATAATTCACGTCCTTTACCATTCCAACCCAATGTATCATCTAGAGTTTTTGCAACTGCCTCTTCTAACTTATTATTAATCAGTTCATCTATTGAACCATCATTTAATTTTTCGCTTACTGCTTGACTAATTCTTTCTTCAAATATCATCTAAACTTTCTCACTTTCCGGTTGATGTATCTAGTGATACATCTTTGTTATTGATGCACTCTCAGATGCATCTTTTCTAATTATCTCCGTCTTATTATCAACTGTAAGTCTAGGTTCTGGTGATATACCACATTTTGGACATAACCTAATTAATCCTATCATTCTCTTACCTCGCTTTTTCTAATCTTATCTAATTTTGCTTTCTTCTTATTAATGTGAGACAATACATCTAAATTACATTTCCTGTATTAGAACCGTTAAGCCATACCAAATGTCTATTTGACAGACTTTTCATTCATCTCATCTAATTTTTGTACCAATCTGCCGGCTAACCTCTTATCTACATATTCTGTGGTTATATAGTTATATGCGACACAGTCTGCCAGTCCAAATGTTACTGCTAAATATGTAGCCAATCCTCTTCTCGTATTTAACGTCTTACCACATCCTCTTCCTAAAAGTGTGTGATATGTCTGTTCATGAAGACCTATGCTACTCAAATAAATTCGCATATACATTTGAAATTCTTCTGAATTTTTAGGTATATAACAATTTCTGGCGACTGCTTCCTTATCTTGTTTACCTAACCATTGTAAATACTTAGATACAACTGCATCAAAATCATCAAAAGTAACACCATTAGCTTGACATACAGCAAATACCTTTGGGTACTTATTCATAAATAACCCATTTTCTTTTGTCATCATTACAATTCTCCTATGCATCTAAGTCTTCTACAAGCCCATCAATATTCTCTTTCAAGAACCTTGTAACTTTCTGATAGCCTTCGTCGTTATTCTTCTCATCAAAGCCTCTAAACTTACATCTTGCCGGATACATTGAAATCGGATTACTTTCACCATCGAAAGCCATTACAATACTCCAACCAAACATATGTAATATGGTATTAATAAACCATAATAATCCTGACTCTCTAAACTCTTTTAATGATTTTTCTTTAATCATTTTAATCCTCTCTTTCCTCCCAATCTTCACAGCCATCATGAGGACTTGTATCCATCGCATTTACGCCACTGCCATCTTTTGTACAATAATAATCCATATTTTCGCCTCTTACTCCATACTCACATTCAAAACAACACCTCATATTCATATACTATTTCCTCCTGATACCTATGAAACATCTAATCTATTGGTATTTATATCTTTTGATTACTGATGTATTCTGTAACACTGTCTATAATATCTTGTTGATGATTTGCAATTAGATTTTGAATATCTATCACTTCAGATGTATTTCCATAACGATAAACATATTTTGGTTTACTACATAAACCTCCAACCATCACACCAACAGGGCATGCATAATTTCTAAATGCTCTTGTTCTGGCTATAGAAAACTCGAATTCAACCCTGTTCCTCTGAATGCGAATCCTAAAATCGAGATTGCAGTTATTCACAAAACCAACATCGTACTTAACAATGTTATACCCTTTAATTACTTCCCTACATAAGGGTTTTATGTATCTACTTAAGTTTTTAAAAAAGGTACAATTGAACTTTTCTAATTCTCTAAGTTCATTTTTGAATTCCTCATCCTTTTGTTTAGTCACACACCTTGTAAGATTCATGTCTGAGATAGTATTATCAACAACATCACCTAATTTATTAAATTGTGTATCAAACCCCATACAGAACTCCTTTTCTACAATCATTTCTAAAATTTAGATACAATACCTAATCTTTTTGCAATCAACCATTTAGCTCTATTAAATCTTTCCAAATAATCGCCATCAATACTATGGTATAAGATATTCGCATCATCCAATAATTTTTTAATTGCCGAACTATACTTTTCTCTATCAGATGCTATTTCTTCACTTCTTGTTCCGTCTTGCACAAACTCCACTGTTGGTTCGAGAAACAGTACCAAATCAAACCTATTTAGTCTACTGATTGCGTCTGCTAATAAATTACAACTTTCTAACTGTTCTACGTCTGTTAATAGGAACTGTGAATAAAATTTTGTTGTAACTGCATCTGTATCAATAAACAATATGCGATTACTTTGTTCTACAGCCTTTATTTCTTCTGTCTTTTGGCGTAAAAGATTTTCAATTAAATCGTCTTGATTCATAAAATCTTCACCGCCAGCAACTTCGCAAGTATCTCTGCCTATCTCTCGCACATAATTTGTATTGTAGGCAATTGCCAAATTCTTAACCAACGTTGACTTCCCTGTGCTTTCCCCTCCGACCACTAGTACTTTTTTCGTGTAATAGGGTCTACAGATAGGCGGTATGTACTGCCAGTTTTCGTAAATATCATCTCTTAATTCTGTAGAGCTAATTGGAACTTCACTCCTGTCAAAATAAATCACTTCGCTTTCCGGACAATATAAACCCTCAAAGCGACCACTATCTTTATAATCAGAACCACAAAATACTGCATTAATAGGCTTACCTATAAGGTTTTTAATATCATTAGCACCCTTTTCCCAATAGTAATCTGAATCGTATTCTTCTTTACTAACCGCTTTGTCTTCTAACCTTAAAATTGTTACATTATGTAAATGTTTACTATTGTTGTATATCCACCGATATATAAGTTCTTTACAAACGGTTTCTCTTCCTTCACACCAACTTATAATCACATATAATTCTTCACACACCGATGCTGCACGGATAATATCATGTATATGCCCCAAATGTAGAGGATCAAAAGACCCACCATACATTCCAACTTTATATTTCACTAGCTATCACCTCTTTACTACTTCTACTATTAGCCTCTTTACTCCATTTCACATACATAATGACTGCATTAATCAGATAGACAACCCACATTAACAAAGTTGCAATACTTTCGCTTCCTCGCATAAATGCGACAGCCCACATAATTATTGTGACAATATCCACAAAAATCCAGAGAATCCATTGTTCCATATACATTTTAATAGATATAACCATTGCTACTACCGAAACAACTGTGCTTAATGCATCTATATATGGTAAATTGCCACCCATTAGCTGCAATACATATCCATAAACCAAAGTGACTATAGCAACAGAGCCAAATATAATCACACGGCTTTTATTACTCATCCTAATCTTAATAACTTCATTAGTTTCTGGATTCATGTGTTTAGCCCAAACGTATAAACCATAAAATTGTAGTGGAAAGTAATAAAGTGCATTAAGCATAACTTCCCCATAATATTTAACTTGAAAGGCTATGATTGCATACAATAATGTATTTATTGCGCCAAAAACATATGCAGACAGCTTCCCTTTTCCTGTACAGATAACACAAATAACTCCTGTTACTGCCGAGATGACTCCTATTAGATTTTCATTCCAATATATAGAAACTGCTATGATTACCAATACGGCAATAGTCATCCATGCTAATTCCCAAAACTTCCATCCCTTAAATTCATTTTTTACTGCTTGTTTTAACCTATCTATTTTGATCACCTCTTATACTTTCTCCAACATGTACTACTCTGAAATATGATATGGAAAACTATCCATCAATCTTAACTTGAATAAATTCTTATTATGCATATCTTCAATCTTTTCTTGAGTCTCAATATCTTCAATAACACCTTCACGAATATACTTATCTAAAACTTCATAGGTAAATCCAAGATTTTCTTCGTCCGTCATACCACACAATCCGTCACTCGGTGTCTTATGAATAAATTTATCGGGCAATCCTAAATATTCACCGACAGCAATTACTTCTGTAACTGTTAAATTACTAAGTGGACTGAAATCACCAACGCTATCACCATATCTTGTTGAATATCCAACCCAATCCTCTGACAGATTACAGTTATTCGACACACGACCATTTAAGGATTGTGACACCGCATATAATGTTGTCATTCGTATTCGTGCTGGCATATTAACTTTTGTCTGTTCTGTTGGATTTATACCTGCTCCAATTAATGAGGCTTCTACCATCGCAGTGCTTCCACCAATATTAACTTCATAATTCCGAATATCTAAGTAATCACATAAGTCTCTTGCAAAATCAATGTCATTCTGTTCCCCATCTGGCATTAATACACCAATTACCCGATTTACCCCTAATGCCTCTACGCACAATTTGGCTACTACAGAAGAGTCTTTACCACCCGAAATACCAATTACTGCATTACAATCTTTACCATTTTCTTCAAACCAGTTTCTAATCCATTGAATTAAATCTTCGGTTGTTTTCTTTGCATCAAATTTATATCCCATTAAAAGTCCCTCTCTCTCTTAAATACACCTTCAACAAAACCATCTGGACAATTTTCTCTTCTTACATTTATTATCCCATTGTTGTACCATTTTGTTCCTTTTGTTGTATTTGGCTTTTCTTTAAAATTCTTTATAAAAGCATCTGACTGTAAATATCCTTTTACGAAGCCATCTGGACAATTTTTTTCATCAGAAAATACATTTCTTTTGCCATCATTGTAATAACATTTACCTTTATTGGGTGATGGCGTTCCCATTTTGGATTTTGAAATTCGTAATTTGGTTTCCTCGCTATGCTTTATGCCTAATCTAACTTGTCTTTTTTCTGGTGGGATTTTTGCTCTAGCTATTCGCATATTTCTTCTGCCTTCTTCGCCTACCTTTTTTCCACGTCTACTAGTGTTTCCATCTGCATAATGGTTACCCATCATTCTTTGCGACACCTTCATTTTTGATTCTTCCGAATGTTTCCACAGTTTTCTAGAATCCGACATTTTCTTTCGAGTTTCTTTCGTATAAAGATACCCTTTACCTTTATTCCAAGGAATACACCCCAATTTGGACTCTGAATTCAACTTTGATGCTATTCTAGCCGCCTTATCCCATTCTTCTTCAGTCCATTTTAAATCTGCCTTGAAGTTATATAATATAAAGTGTGGAGCTGTTCCGCATGTTCCATTTTGTTCTGCATAAAATACATGCGCCCAGTAATGGTCGTGTATTGACAATTCAATCAAATTATCCAAATCATCACTACCACCATCAGACTTTGGAAGTATATGATGTCTATGGGTTTTTAAATTTGAGTAGTCCTTACTTCTACATTCATCAATAAAAGTCAAATAGTCCATTAAAACTTTTCGCACCATAACTTATTTCTTATATCTGATAAAGAAGTTTCCACTATCACATCTCCATCTTTAAAAACCGTTCTTAATAATTGTCCTTTAGTATCGACTACTCCGCCTGAAAACTCTTCAAATACTAAGTTTCCTTCTTTTTCATATACTCCCAACAGTCCTCTTGGTGATTTTTTAAAACTAGAGTCAGTCTTTGGGCTTTTAAATACAGGATAAAATTTACCATTAACTTCACAACCACCACATTTAAATGCCATACTGTACGTGTCTCGTGTGAACGGTTTTAGCTCTCCATCTTCTTCCATACACTGCATGGAAAAACTTCCTACTCCCAATGAAACATTATTAGCAGCAAAACCTTTCGCTTCTAATCTTCTATAAATATCTTCTGCCCTTTGAATGGTAATGGAATCGCCATATACTAAACCGATATGCTGGTCTAACACTTTGTAACCCTTAGAGTTTATAGTCCCACCAAACTGTTCCCACAGTACTTCAATAGAGCCTTTTTCTTCTGGTGTATTCCCTCCTGTTAGGCAAGTACCACAAATAATATCTGCTGGATTTCCAGAATCTGGGCGGCACAAAATCTT
>JGI994J12354_10001325_pt1 | contig 25132 bp, 22 predicted proteins | sample IntmicLarv3ML3BL_FD_12354 | JGI IMG/M metagenome (IMG submission 12354)
CCGTCAGGGATTGTTCGTCCTGCAAGGCGTTCAGCTCCTGCTGGAGCATACAGCCCCACATGAACGCCTTCGCGCGGTCGTTGATGTACACACAATGGTAAATCCGGCGGAATGTCCAGCATAACTCCTGGTACCAGTCCGCGATGTATTGGTAGTCTGTCACGTTGGCTTTGTTCGCGGTTTGCGGCTTGTTGGCCTCCATGAATTTCCGCGTGGTGAGGATGAGCAGATGAGAGAGCTTTTTCAGCTCGTCAATGGATTCCGCCGCGAGGATGCCGTTGTAATAGTTGGCGAAATTGGCGGGAACCTCCGCGAAATCCTTCATTTCCTCCAACTGCGCCATCTGCGTGTGCTTGAAATACCGCCCATTCGCCAGCGCGACTGTCCGCGCAAGATAATCCGCGATGAACCCGGCGGACATGCGCACCTCGGCAAGCGCCTCGGAGAACATCATGGTTTGATACAGCTCCATCGCGACGGAGAGGTTGCCCAGCGCTTTCTTAAAGGAAAAGCTTTTATCCGCCAAATTGGCGAAGAAACGGTGGCGCGCGTCCTCAAACCGGTCAACATCCGCCTGTGAACGGGCGTACAGGATTTCCGCATCGGCGAGGCAGTACAGGTTGTACTCATCCAGATTCACGGCTTCCTCGATGCGCTCCCAACTGCGCGGGTAGAGGTCATAACCGATGCCGTTGATGATGAAAGTTTTTGCCAAGCCGTGTGCGCGGCCGGTTTCGGGGATGAAGAAATCGAAGCCATCCTTGATTTCCGTATAGGGGCCTGCGGGTTTGGCGATGTCCAGCCGTTCGGCGCAGTCATAGCCAATCAGAAGCGACACGTCGTCCTTGTAGTTCTTTTCAATCTGGTCGATTGCCCATTGCTTAAGCTGTTCGTTTTTCGTTTTCATAAGAAAACCACCTTCCAAGTTTATGATAACAGTGGCCGCTGTTTCTGAAATGAAGTATACCACGCGGCGGCGTGCGTAAACAATGCCGTCTTTGTATATAAGCATTCGTGCCGGCAAAGAACAGGCAGTCCCCCGGTTGGGGACTGCCTGTATATGTGTATTTAGGGTTCCAGTAGCGCGTTTTCCATCCGCAGCAACGCGTTGTGATTCTCTTCCGAGCCGAATTTGTCGGCGGTGAGCGCGGCGGTTGCCATTTGCGGCGCGTAAGCAAATAATGCATCTTGAAACAGCAGGCGAATCGCACTGTCCAACGCGTGTACATGACTTCCGTCCAGCGTCGCCAGCTTCCGCCGTGCCGCCGCCGCGCTCACCCCGAAGCAGCCTGCGAGGAAACCCGCCGTGACCGCTTGCCGTCTGTCCCGTGCGAAGCGGAGCAATGCGTCCGGCATCAAGAGTTGCGCTGCGAAGTCGTTCGCCTCGGCTTCCTCCGCATGGCCGTGCCGCGTGTGCCCGCAAACGATGTGCCCAATCTCGTGGCATATCGTGAACCGCCTCCGCGGCTCGTTTTTCTCTTCATTATACAATATAACCCGCGTGCCCTGCGGACTGCGGAAGGTCAGCCCGTCTGCCATGCCCGATGCGGCGAATGCCGCGCGGTTCAAGCCTGTCTTCGCCTCGTATGCCGCGTAGCTCGCAAGGATGACGCCCGGCGCGGCGTGTCGGACCAATGCTTCCACCGGGATAGGCAGGCTGTGTAAACCCGCACGCAAAAGAAGCCCGTACGCGCGGGCGGTGCGTTCTTCCTTAGTAATTGCCATGGTGAACTCCTTGGGTTTTAGTGAAAAGCGAAAAAATTACGAATTTATAGCATCTTCCTCCGCAACGCTTTCCAAGAAAGCATCCATGGTTGCGTTCAATAACCGGACGACGCGTGCGCGTTCCTGTTCCGGGATTTGGCCGGCGCGCCGTGCAAGGAGCTGTACNTCCACCGGCAGGCTTTCCGCCTCCACNCCCAGCAAGTAGTCTGTCGAAACACCNAAAACCTGTGCGATGGTGGGGAGGTGCTTCAAGTAGGAATGGGAGAGGCCGCGCTTCCAAGCGTCCAAGGTGCGGCCGGGCACACCGATACGGCGCTCGAAGGCATTGTCCTTGAGCAGCAAGCGGCTTTTGACATCAAGGATACGGTCGAGTGTAGTCATGGGGATTCCTCCAAGTCGTAAAAACTACGAATCAAGTATTGACAAAATCTTCGAGTTGCGGTACAATAATAGTACATCTGTTTGGTAATCATATCATAATAGTTCGGAAATGTAAAGGGGATAATCGGAATCCCTTTCATTTTTCTTAAAAAACAGAACAAATATACGAAAAATGGAGGCGTGCCATGACGCAAGCGGAACGAAAAACACAGGCGGAGCTGGGAGATGCAAAGCTGATAGAAAGGCAAATCGCCGCGATGCAGACGCAGCTGGAGCGGCTCGAATACGACGAGGAGAAAGCGGAACGCTTCGCTGCATACGGCGGAACAACGGGAGAGGCGGCGCTGGCACGGTTCCGCACAATCAACGAAGCGTTGCGGGCGGAATTCTTAAAAGAGCTGACACGGTTGAACGCGGCGAAAGCCGCGCTGCACAAGGCGCTCTCCGCTATAGGAGATGAGCCGGTGCGCGTCATCATGATGGAGCGGTACATGAATGGCAAGACATGGGAGGAAATTGCGGAGGACAATATATACGGCCTTTCCACCGTGTACAGGATGCACCAGCGCGGCCTGCGGGCGATTGCGGCTTTTTCCGGCTGACATGGCTTTGAGGCTTGCGGATTGCACGCCGGTGTGGTATGATTTCATATAGAATATGTAAGGAAGGAATGAACGTATATGAACGCATATGAAATCGCAAAAGCACGGTTTGCAGCCATCGGCGTAGACACGGAGGCCGCATTGCAGACGTTGGCGGGCGTGTCCATCGCCATGCACTGCTGGCAGGGGGATGATGTCGGTGGGTATGACCAGACGGGGCCGCTGTCCGGCGGTATTCAGGCCACAGGAAACTATCCGGGTAAGGCGCGAACACCACAGGAGCTGATGGCCGATATGGAGAAAGCGCTCTCCCTTGTGCCGGGCAAGCACAAAATCAATTTGCACGCGAGTTATGCGATTTTCGCGGAGGGCGAACATGCCGACCGCAACGCGCTGGCACCGGTGCATTTTGCAAAGTGGGTCGAATTCGCCAAGCGTCTGGGTGTCGGCATTGACTTTAACCCGACGTATTTCTCGCATCCCAAGGCGGCGGAATTCACGCTCTCCAGCCCGGACGAAGACATCCGCAAGTTCTGGATTGAGCATGGACAGTCCTGCATCCGCATTTCGGAATATTTCGCGACGGAGCTTGGCCAACCCTGCGTGATGAACATCTGGATTCCCGACGGCTACAAGGATACGCCGGCGGATCGCCTTGGCCCGCGCGCGCGGTTTGCGGATTCGCTCGACCAGATTCTTTCGATTGGTTATGATAAAGAAAAAGTTCTCGTCTGCCTTGAGTCAAAGGTATTCGGCATCGGTTTGGAATCCTACACGGTCGGCTCCAGCGAATTCTGCATTAACTACGCCGCGACGCACGGTATTTTGAGCCTGATGGACAACGGGCACTACCACCCGACAGAGGTCGTTTCCGACAAAATTTCGGCTATGCTGCTGTTTAACGAGAAGCTCGCGCTGCATGTGACGCGCTCTGTACGCTGGGACAGTGACCATGTTGTGCGGTATGACGATGAAACGCGTGAAATCGCAAAAGAAATTGTCGCGCATGACGCGCTCGGACGCACGCTGCTGGCGCTGGATTTCTTCGACGCATCCATCAACCGCGTTGCTGCATGGGTTATTGGTATGCGCAATTTCCAGAAAGCGCTCCTCACCGCGTTGCTGACGCCGAACGCGGCGTTCAAAAAGTTACAAGACGACGGTAAAATGACGGAGCTGCTCGTGATGCAGGAGGAGCTGAAGCTCTATCCTGTCGGCGATGTGTGGAACCGCTTCTGCGAAGTGCATAATGTGCCGCAAAAGGAAGATTGGTTCGCGGTCGTCAAAACGTATGAGAAGGATGTATTGGCGAAGAGATAATAAAGATTGCAAAAGCCTTGGGGATGATTCCCCAAGGCTTTCTTTATCGCGTTGTTATTTACAGCTTTGCCGTGCGTAATTCCGTAGGAATGCACCGGTGGCATTTTCCATGCCAAGCTGCCGGTAATACCCTTGCAGTTCCTCGTCACACAGCAAATCCACCATGTAGAGATTGCCCAAAGATGTGAGCATACGGCGAACCAGTTCTTTGCCGATGCCACGGTTCTGGTACGCGGGCAGCACCTCTAGCAACGGAATGTACGCACATAATATGCCGTCGGACACGGATGTGATAAAACCGACGACTTGCTGCGTATCCGTATTCACGGCAAGCCAAACCATGTAGCTGCCTTTCAAAATTTCGATGTGTTTCTGCCGGGACGGCGGGTTCGGCCACCCGGCAAAGAAGCCGTTTAGCATGTCCTCTTTTAGTGTATCAAGACTTTGCGTATATGCAATCATGTGTGCCGCCTCCTTTAATGAAAATTATACCATGCCGGATGGGGAAGTACAAGCCGCGCCGCTGTGTTTGCCCAGCTTTGCCGCATAGGGCATCCACGCGTATTGCCATGCATTGATGGCGTGGTCGTTCCCGTCCGGCGGCTGTCCGTCCGCCGCCCATGTGCAGGAATTGATTTCCTTCAGAAGCGCGGTGCAATCCTCGGCAATCAAGCTTACCCCCTGCGCCAACCAGCCCGCCTCCAGATGCAGCCTGTCCACCACGCGGAGGCGTTTCCACGCGGGCAAAAAGCGGTAGAGGCAACGTGTGCGCGCCTTGAATTTCGCACATTCCAAAATGGTGGCTTGGTCGGCGCTGTCGATGTACACATCTCGTGCGAAGCCCCACGCCGCGCGGCATTTCTCCAGGAAGGAATACAATACGCCTGGTAAATCACTTGGGCTGACGGGCGTGGTGAGGTCGCGGTTGTTCCAGACCTTTTCCGCAAGAGCGACTTTACGCCCGTCCTTCGTGATGCCCATGAAAATGAATGCGAACGCGTCTGCGGATTTCACACTGTATGACGTGTCCACCCCGCAGGTGTAGAGTGCGTAGCGTAGCTTCTTTGCTGCGGCCGCCGTAATAATATTGTCCGCTTCCAGCGGGAATACAAGCCCGTCCGCCCGTCCGCGCAGGCCGAGGATTTTGTTGCGGTAAAGCTTTGTGCCCGGTGCGGCGGCGGCTTCAATCTGCGCGCGCTTTTCCGCAGTCAGCCCCGCGTTGTCGCGGAAAGTAAAATACCAATGCGTCCAGTTTTCCTGCGGCGCTTCGGTCAGCTCGCTCAACAGTTCCGTCGGCGTTTCATCCGCCCATGCCGGCAGCGGGCGGCTGCGGTTGATGTATTCACGATAAACGGGCAGGCTTGTGTCGTCCGGGTTCAATGTGGCAAGAAAATAGTCGCACCGTACGGACAATTCCCGCACGAAATCCATATCTGCCACATTCACTTCGTCAACCATCGCACAGCCGTATTGCCCACCCAGCGTCTTCTTCCACCGCGCTTTGTCCGCAAAGCCCATGACATAAATTGCCTTCCGCCCTGTCGGCGTGCGGAAGAGGATGTGCGGCTTGCTGCTGTGGTTGTTGACATACTTTATATAGTGACCGAAAACTTCCATGATGCCATACTCTTTTTGGAGCATGTGGCTCTCCACCGTGCCGACGTCCAAGCCGCACAGCAGGTGCATCCGCCGCGGCGATTCCGCCACGGCCAGCATGAATTTCAACAGCGCGACCGTCGTCTTGCCGGAATGGGTCGTACCCTCCAAAAATTCAACCTGCGCTTCGTGCAGCAGGAAATCCCAGTACTTCGGTGTTAAAATCACGCTTTACCGCCCCCTCTCCGCCGTTTGGCCGCGCGGAGCTCCTTCAAAAGCAATGTAAGCACCTCGTCCTGTGTGGCGGTTTGCAATTCGTTTTCCCGAAACATGCCGTATAACTTCCCCAATAGCTCTAGCGCGCGCAGCTTTTCCCCTGCGCGGATGTCCTCGTCGTCCGCCGCGAAGGCAATGCCGCTCAGCCCTTGCATGACCTTTTCAACGTTTGTGTTGTTCGTTTGCATCGCAGTTCCTCCCCTTTGCGTATGATGCGTTCCTTCATTATAATAGATACGCGGAATCTCGCACAATGTCAGCTTGCTTTTCCTCCGTTTTTCGTTTATCATGAAGGGGAGAGGTGAGCATATGGTGGTGCTGGTTACAGGCGCGTCACGCGGTATCGGCCGCGCGATAGCGGAACGGTTCGCGCGGGACGGGCATTCCGTGGCGCTTTGCGCGACGGGCGCGAATGAAGCGCTTTGGCAGACAGAGAAGGAATTTTTGTCGCGCGGGTACACGGCCGCAGCGTTCGCGGGGGATTTGGCGGATTACGACACGGCAAGCGAAGTGCTGCTCGCGGTCATCGCGCGTTTTGGTGAGCCTGACGTGCTGGTGAACAACGCAGGCATCGCGCATACCGGCCTTTTCGCAGATATGCGCCCGGGGGAATGGCAGAAGCTCATCGATGTGAACATCGGCGCGATGCTGAACCTGTCGCACCACGCGGCGCGGTTCATGGCGCGTCGGCATGGCGGCTGCATTGTCAACATTTCGTCCATCTGGGGGGTGTCGGGCGCATCCTGCGAGGCGGTGTATTCCATGACGAAAGCCGCGGTGAACGGATTCACAAAGGCGCTGGGTAAGGAACTTGGCCCTGCTGGCGTACGGGTGAACGCCATCGCCTGCGGCATGGTTGATACGGAAATGAACGCGGCGTTTACCGATGAGGAGAAGGAAGAATTCCTCGCAGGCGTACCCTTGTCGCGCATGGGTACACCGACGGAAATCGCAGACATTGCCGTCTTCCTCGCATCTGATGGTGCAGCGTATGTGAATGCGCAGGTCATCGTGGCGGACGGCGGGTTACTATAAAGGGGGACATTATGGCAAAGCATGTTTTCATCGAAAGCGGCAACTTCACGGCGTACGGCGGCTGGGTGCTGGACACGCAGTTCATCCCCAATATAGGCAGCGCATATCTTCTGGCGCATGGGCTGGGTAAGCCTGTCGCGCCCGCGCGTACGACGGTGTGCATCCCCGAGGCGGGGGACTATACATTGTGGGCGTTCACGAAGGACTGGGTCGCACACTGGAAGCAGGGCATTGCGCCGGGGCGTTTCCGTGTGCGGGTGAACGGGATAGAAAGCGGCATCCTCGGTGACGAAGGGGTCAATTGGCATTGGCAGAAGGCCGGCTGTTTCGCGCTTGCCAAGGGGGATGCGGCGGTGGAGCTGCATGACCTCACGGGCTTTGACGGTCGCTGCGCCGCGTTGGTTTTGACCAACGATGCGGATTTCACCCCGCCGAATGACATTGCTGAACTTGATATGTTCCGCCGGGCGTGCAGCGGCTTTACGGATATACGCGACGGCGGGGCGTATGACCTCGTGGTGGCGGGTGGCGGGTATGCCGGGATATGTGCGGCGGTGATGGCGGCTCGGCAGGGGTTGTCCGTCGCGCTTGTACAGGACAGGAACGTCGTAAGCGGCAACAATAGCAGTGAAGTGCGCGTGTGGACGGGTGGCGAGACGCAGTTTGAGCCCTTCCCCAAGGCAGGTGCGCTTACGGCGGAATTCGAGTGCGAAAAACGTGCACATTACGGCAGCGGCAACACGGGCGATTTGTACGAGGACGAGAGAAAGCTCGCCATTTTGCAAGCGGAGCCCAATTTGCGGCTGTTCCTTGGGCATTTTCTGAAAGAAGCGGAGATGGATGGTGATAACATCACAAGCGTCGTCGTGATGGACGTCCGCACGGGCGCACACAGCCGCCTGACAGCGCCGCTGTTTGCGGATTGCACCGGAGACGGAACCTTGGGCGCGGCGGCGGGCGCGGATTTCGAGGTCACGACGAACGGCCATATGGGCATGACAAATTGCTGGCACATCCGCGATACGGGCGAGAAGCAGAACTTCCCGCGGTGCCCGTGGGCGATTGATTTATCCAAAAGCCAATTCCCTGGCCGCGGCATGACGAAGAGCATCTACGGTGCCACACGGGAGCAGGCTTTCGGCGGATGGTTCTGGGAAAGCGGGATGGAACATGACCCCATCACTATGGCGGAATACGCGCGCGATACAAACTTCCGCGCGATGTACGGCGCGTGGGATTGCGTGAAAAATGTGGACGGGGATTACGAAAACTACGAACTGGGCTTCGCGGCGTATATCGGCGGGAAGCGGGAGTCACGGCGGCTCTTCGGCGACCTTGTGCTGACGAAGGCGGATGTGTCGAAGGGAACTGTTTTCCCCGACGCGTTGATTCCGACGACGTGGAATTTCGACGTACATTATCCCGACAGGCGCTTTTACGCTGCTTTCCATGAGGGCGACGGCTTCCTCACACGGGACTGTCATGAACACTTCAACAAGCCGTATTTCGTGCCGTACCGCGTGCTGTATTCCCGCAATGTGCCGAACCTTTTCATGGCCGGGCGGAATGTCAGCGTGAGCCATGACGCACTGGGCACGGTGCGCGTCATGCGCACCTGCGGCGTGATGGGTGAGGTCGTCGGCATGGCGGCAAAGCTGTGCAAAGCGTACGGCGTCCTTCCGCGCGGTGTGTATGAACGGCATCTGGAGGAATTGCGCAGCGCATTCCGGTAGAAGCCCACGGGCTCATATAACGGCACAACCCAAACGCGCACCTCGTCCGCCCCGTCCGCATATGATGCAGAAGATGGAAGCGGAAGTGAGGTGAATGTATATGTGTAACGGCTTTGGATGCGGCTGCGGTGGGCGTTGCGGCGGCTGGGGCAACGGTTGGAACGGCGGCTGGAATGGCGGCTGGGGCGGCGGTTGGAACAATGGCTGGGGCGGCGGCTGGGGTAACAACTGGCGGTTCCGCGGCGGCTGGGGCCGGCCCGGTTGGGGCTGGCGGAGATGGTAAAGCAATATACGCACGGCAACCCCCGCGATTTCGCGGGGGTTTTCTTGTGCCCGCGCTTGCATGTTGCCGGATTTTGTATATAATGGAAAGTAATGAAGAGACCAGGAGGGAGCGCGGATATGGTACACATTGCCATTTGTGACGATGAACGCACGGAAACGGCATATCTCACCACTCTTGTGTGTGAATGGGCGGCAGCGCGCGACGTTGAGGTGCGGCTGGCGGATTACACAAGCGCGGAGAGCTTCCTGTTCGCCTATGAGGACGAGAGAGCGGCGGATATTTTATTGCTGGATATACAAATGAACGGCATGGACGGCGTTTCACTTGCAAAAAAGATACGCGCGGCCAACAAGGAGATTCAAATCATTTTCGTCACGGGGTACATGGAATACATCGCTGACGGATATGATGTGGAGGCGCTGCATTACCTGTTGAAGCCTGTGACGGGGGACAAGCTCGGGACCATTTTAGAGCGCGCGCTGGAAAAGCTTGCGCGGAATGAGCGGGCGCTTTTTCTCAGCCAAGCCGGGGAGAACATCCGGATACCTCTATACGCCATACGCTACTTGGAGGTGCGGCACAACTATGTCACCATCCACGCGGGGCGGACATATGAGGTCAAAAAGCCTCTCGGCGATATCGAAAAAGAATTGGACGACCGCTTCTTCCGCACGGGGCGCTCGCATATTGTGAATCTGTTTTGCGTGCAGAAAAGCAGCAAAACGGAGGTGTGGCTGGCGGATGGCACGACGGTTCCGCTGTCCCGTGGGCTGTATGAAGCGCTCAACCGCGCGTTGATAGAACGGCTGTAAGGAGGGCGTGTATGTCTATAGTATCGAGAATGATTGATAAACGCATCGCCGCGTACCAGAGTGACCTCATCCGTACGCATTTCGCGGAGGTGGAAAACATGTACAGGCAAATGCGCGGCTGGCGGCATGATTACCGCAACCATATCCAGGTTATGAAAAGCTACGCGGCCGCAGGCGATATGGCGGCGGTTGAAGACTATTTGGACTTGCTTGACACCGATTTGCGGACAGTGGAAGCTGTCGTTAAGACGGGCAATAAAATGACGGACGCTATTTTGAATAGCAAAATTTCCCTTGCAAGGGCGCGGGATGTTAACGTTTTTGTTGAGGCCAATATCGCCGTGGAGCTGAACGCTTCCCAGCTTGACCTTTGCATCATCATCGGTAACCTGATGGACAACGCCATCGAAGCCAGCCTCACATTGCCGGCGGATAAGCGCGTCATCCGTATTTATATGGAAATGAAAACAACCCAGCTTTATATGTCTTTCACGAATACAGCCGCCGCAGGCAAGCGGCGGAAGGAGAATGGCCGCTTCCGCAGCACGAAGGGGGAAGGGCATGGCTTTGGCCTTGTGCGGATTGACGACATCGTTGCGCGGCACGGCGGCTACATCAACCGCAACAGTGAGGACGGCGCGTTCACCACAGAAGTTTTGCTGCCGCAGTAGCCGTTATGCACGCGGGGCGGTGTGAATATCGTCACGTACGAACAATTCAGCCCCGAAATCAAACCATTCGTCCCCGGAATCGTTTCGGGGGCATTTTTCGTGGTATGCTATTGATGGGATGGTGATATGATGAAAAAGAAAGCGGATAAACCGCAATACAACCTGTTTCAAAACAGTATGTACATGATACGCCGCGCGTGGGAATGGCAGAAAAGCGTACTGCTCCTCGTGCTGGCGCTCGTCGTGCTGGCGGTGGCAATGGATGTGCTGCGGCTCCTCGTCACGCCGATGGTCGTCGCCGCGGTGGAGGAAAATGTGCCGCTGGGCGAACTGCTCCGTACAATCCTTTTCTTCGCGGGCGGGCTTTTGCTTGCGGATGCGGCGACGGCGTATGTGAATACGAACACGCTTCTCGGGCGGGTGTTTGTGCGGCTGGAGGTCGTAAAACAAATCATCAAGAAATATACCACTTCTTCCTATCCGAATACTGATAAGCCGGATTTTGAAGAGAAGCGTGGCATGGCGCAGCAATGCACCAGCTCCAACAACAAAGCAACGGAGGCCATCTGGGATACGATGACCAATCTGTTGAAAAACGCGGCCGGGTTTGTGATTTACCTGATGCTGCTCTCCTCGCTGGAGCTGTGGGTTGCGTCGCTGGTGTTGGTTACGTCGGGCATCGGTTTCTTTGTCACGGCGCGCCTGAACGGCTGGGGCTTCCGCCACCGGGTGGAGGAGGCAGACTTGAGCCGCCGCATCAACTATATTTCCGGCCGTGCGACGGATTACACGTTGGCGAAGGACGTCCGCGTGTTCAGCATGCAAGGCTGGCTGACGGATATGTACACACGGTACATACGCTTGTTCACGGCGTTTCACGCCCGGGGGGAGAAGGTGTACATCTGGAGTGATGTCACCAGCATTGTCCTCACCCTCGTACGGGACGGTGCGGCATACGCTTACCTCATATACCTTGTTGTGAACGGAAACCTATCTGCGTCTGCCTTTTTGCTGTATTTCGCGGCCATCGGCGGCTTCAGCGGCAAGGTGGAGGGTATCTTGGGTACATTCGCGCAGTTACAAAGGCAGAGCCTTGACCTTTCGACGCTGCGGGAGTTTTTGGAATACCCGGAGCCGTTCGCGTTTGAGGACGGCGTACCGTTGGAGCCTGTCTCCGGCAAACCGTATGAAATCACGTTACAAAACGTATCCTTCCGGTATGATGAGGCGGAAAAGGATACGCTGCACAACATCAACCTCACCATCGCGCCGGGGGAAAAACTCGCCGTCGTGGGCTTGAACGGCGCGGGCAAGACGACGCTGGTGAAGCTGATTTGCGGCTTCTACCACCCCACGGCGGGCAAAGTGTTGTTGAATGGCGAGGACATCACGCCGTATAACCACCGGGATTATTACCGCCATTTCTCCGCCGTGTTTCAGGATTTCTCCTGGTTTGCCACCACCATGGCGGAAAATATCGCCCAAACGGACACGGACATCGACATGGCGCGCGTGAAGGACTGTGCGGAAAAGGCGGGCCTGTCCGAAAAGCTGGCGGGTCTACCGAACGGCTACGACACGCACGTAGGCAAGGCAATTTATGAGGACGGCGCGGAGCTGTCCGGCGGGGAGGCGCAGCGGCTGATGCTGGCGCGCGCGTTGTACAAGGATGCACCCATTCTCATCCTGGATGAGCCGACCGCCGCGCTGGACCCCATCGCCGAAAGCGAGATGTACGCGCGGTACAACGAATTCACCGAGGGGCGCACGGCGGTCTACATATCGCACCGCCTCGCCTCCACGCGCTTCTGCGACCGCATCATTTTGATTGACGAGGGCGGCATCGCGGAAATCGGCACGCATGACGAGCTCCTGCGTGCGGGCAAGAAATACGCGGAGCTGTTTGAAATTCAGAGCCATTACTACCGGGAAGGGGGTGCGTTCCATGAGCGAAACGAAAACAGATAAAGTGCCTTTGAAGGAAGCGGTGCGCCTCACATTGCGCGGGTACAAGATTTGGTGGGCGCGGCGGCCGGGGATGCTGCTGTCCGGCGCGCTGTGCGAATTTGCCGCCGCGTTGACGCCCTACGCGGGCATCTACATTTCCGCGCGGTTTATTAACGAAATCGCCGGGCGGCGCGACCCGCAAGCGTTGATGCAATGGGCAATCGCGGCGCTTGTGACCGCCGCCGTGCTGGCACTATTGAACGCCGGGCTGCGGCGCTGGCGGAATGCGCACAACATGAGTGCGTGGTTCAGCAGCGGCGAGGTGTTTACAGATAAGCTTTTCGACATGGACTTCGTAGCCGTGGACGACCCGCACACGCACCATCTTCGTTCTAAAATCGAGCAGGCGTCCCAATGGAGCGGCTGGGGCTTGCCCCATCTGCGCTGGGCGCTGCCCAAAATAGTTCGCGCTGCCGCGACCATCCTCGGCGCGGTGGCATTGTCCGTAACGCTGTTCACCTTACCCGTGCCGGAAGGCGAGATGGCCGTGCTGAACCATCCGCTGGCCGTCGTCGCCGTGCTTGCGTTGTTGCTGTTTGTTACGGTGCTTGCGCCCGTGCTGTCGAACAAATCAGAAGCGTATTACGTCAGCTTCGCCGATGACGCGACGATGGGGAACCGCTATTTCTACTTCTTCGCAAGCTTCGGGAGTGAACGCAAGCGCGGTTTGGACGCGCGGATGTACCGGCAGGATGAGCTTTGCATCGACTATATGAACAAGGACAATGGTTATCACCCCAAAACATCACGCTGGGCGCGGTGCGCACGCGGCGGAATGGGCGCCTACAGTGCGGCGGGTGCGGCGGTATCGCATGTGCTCACGGCGGCCATCTATATCTTCGTCTGCTTGAAGGCGTGGGGCGGTGCGTTCGGCGTGGGCTCCGTCACGCAATATATCGCGGCCATCACGGCGCTGTCCGGCGGGGCGGCGGGTTTGATTTCCGCATTGGGGCAGATGCGGAGCAACGCCGCGTTCCTCCGCCCGGTGTTCGAGTTCCTCGACATACCGAACGCCATGTACCAGGGCAGTTTAACAACGGAGAAACGGTCGGACAAAAAATACGAAATCGAATTCCGCGACGTGAGTTTCAAGTACCCGGCTTCTGACAAATATGCCCTGCGGCATGTGTCACTCAAATTCGCGGTGGGGCAGCGTTTGGCCGTCGTCGGGCAGAACGGATCGGGTAAAACGACGTTCATCAAGCTNCTNTGNCGGNTGTATGACCCGACNGAGGGNGANATTTTNNTGAACGGCATTGACATCCGCAAGTACCAATACGACGAGTATATGAACATCTTCTCTGTCGTGTTCCAGGATTTCAAGCTACTTTCCTACAGCCTCGGGCAAAACATCGCGACGGCGGCGGCATTCAATGCGGCCAAAGCGGCGGATTGCCTGCAAAAGGCGGGTTTCGGGGAACGGCTGGCAACGTTGCCGAAGGGCTTGGAGACCTGCCTGTACAAGGAGTTCGAGGAGGACGGGGTGGACGTGTCCGGCGGCGAGGCGCAAAAAATCGCGCTGGCGCGGGCGTTGTATAAGGACGCGCCATTTATCATCCTGGACGAGCCGACCGCCGCGCTTGACCCCATCGCGGAGTATGAAGTCTATAGTAAAATGAATGAAATTGTCGAGGATAAAACCGCCGTGTTCATCTCGCACCGGCTGTCAAGCTGTCGTTTTTGTGAGGACATCATTGTGTTCCACGAGGGAGCCTTGGTGCAGCGCGGCGGGCATGATGCGCTTCTGGCGGATGAGAACGGGAAGTATAATGAGCTTTGGTACGCGCAAGCACAGTATTACCAAGAAGAAGCGGTGTAGAGCGCGTCATTGGCACGCGCAAGCACAGTATTACCAAGAAGAAGCGGTATAATGCAACAAAAAAAGCCCCGTCATGGCGGGGCTTTTTGCTATGCGTTTATTCAATGACCGAAGCGAAATCGGTATAATGCGGTGCGCAGGTTGCACCGTTTTGGCTGAACACGAGGGAATACGCGGCACTGCCGCCTCCACGCGCAAGCTTGAATACGATGCGGTTGATACCCTTTTGCAAGGGGAAGCCGATAACATGGCTGTTCTCGTTCGTGCACCAATCCGATGCAGTGTTGACGCAGAGGAGTTCCCCATTTACCCATAGCTTGCACGCGTCGCTGTAGCCGATTTGCACGCCCGCTTCCCGCGCCTCAGGGGAATACAGCAGCCGCTCCAGATACACAGCGCAGGGACCTTGCATGGCGGTCACATCTTCCATGAGGAAGCGGTCCGTGTGTGTGTTGACGATTTTACCTTCGTACAGCGGCGAGTCGCCGCCGCCGTCATTTCGCGTCAAGGCGGGCTCGTTCATGTATTCGGAATGAACAGGTGCAATCCAAGAAAGCTGGTATTCCCGCAGGATATCCATGTTTTCTGTCGGGGTATCGCCGCCCGCTGCCGCGAAGTAGCTGTCCCAATAATTCATCGGCGGGAGCTGGACGACATTTTCCCAGAAGGGGCCGTACATTTTCCAAACCGCTGCACCCGCGATGCCGAAGGTGTAGGTTTCAAGGGCGACTGCACCCTCGACAAGCGTTACGGTGATGAGATTTGTTTCATTGAGCCGGTTCATATCTGCCGGGACGGTGAAGGTGAAGGTTTTGCACGTGCTTTCGCTCGCTGCGAGGTAAATGTCCGTCTGGCCGGATACAATCCAGCCGGTCGGCGCGGCGATGGTGAGTTTGCCGCATACGCTGCGATTCAAGTTGTTCCGCAAGCGGAGGTTGACCGCCGCCGTCTCACCGATGCCGACGGACGGGATGCCGAGGTATTCCGCGGCGATGTCGACATTGCTTTCATACCGCACGGTTGGTACGGGCGTAAGCGCCGGGCAATCCGTGATTGCCACGTCCTTGCACAATTCGCGCACGACAATCACGCCTACGCGGCAGGTATCCTCCGCGAGGTCATACAGGCGGTCGGAACGCCGCGGCGCATCCACGCCGAGGACATAGCCCGTATCTGTAAAGCCGTAAGTTTGCATCATGGCTTCTGCGCCCTGTATGATACCCAGCAGTGCGCCGACGGTTGCGCAGGTGCAATCCGTGTCGAAGCCGCAGTTCAGCGCAAGCATTGTTGTCTCCAGCAAATCGCCTTTGCAATAGGCCAGCGCGAGGATGGTGATGCCCATGTTTTGATACATGTTTGTGCAATCCGGGTGGCCGTAGTTCTGGAGAAGCAGCGCACGGATGTAGCGCCAATCCTTGCCGCTTGCCACCCAGGCGAGGATGTCTGTCACAAGGCGGTAGAACTTGCTTTCCTTTGGCACGGCGGCCAAACCGACAGCGAGCAGTTTGTCCAAATCATTCTCGAAAAACGCCTCCGCTTCCATCGCCGCGAGGAATGCTTCCGCGTAAACAGATTCGTTTCCGTGATCCATCACGCCGTCCTTCCGCGCGTAGCTTTCCGCCAAAATAGGGTCGCCGGGGCAGATACACGCCCAGATTTCCGAACGAATGGGGCAACCCATGCCGTCGATGTAGTACGGGTTGTTGAAGGTGCCGGAATACGGCGGGCGGATACCATGCGCGTAGTTTTTCTTGAAAACCTGGTATTCTCCCGGTGCGTACGGGCATTGATGTAAAAATGCGTCGGCCAAATCCTCTGTCCGGAAGTATATACCTTTCTTTTCCATGACCTCCAGCCACAGCACTTGCAGGTCGAGGTCGTCATTCGGTAGCATGGTTTTGATGGAGGCCGCGTCGTAGCGGTAGTCGAACAGCTCTTTTCGCCCTTCAAAGGGTGCGCCGATGGTGCCGGAGATACTTTTACCCATCCAGCAGCCGAACACTTTATCAAAATAGTTCTTGTATGTGATTGTCCTCATTTTCTTTCAGGCTCCACAATTCCTTTTTTTAAGATGATGTTTCCATACCGGAAACGNTCACCCGTACTGATGATGGCATAGGCCTTGCGGCTTTGTGCGTAGAATGCCTCACGGTCGAGGTATGTCAGCATAACCTCGCNGCCCTCATGCTGCCGGAGGATTTCCTTGTATTTCGGCCAAAGTTCCGGCTCGTAATTGTCCCCGGGGACGACACTCATCAAAAACGCGGGTGACGGCACAAAGGTATCCAGCGGCAGGTATTGCGTGATGAGATCAAGCATCTGCACACTGTCCATGGCGGCATTTGCGTAATACCGCGCCGCGTTGGACCGCGCCGGGAAGTTTGCATCTACAATCACAAGCTCGTCGCCGTGCCCCATTTCATACAAAATCGTATACAGCTCTGGCGAGAGGTTCTGCGGGGTTTTCTTTAACATGTGCAACCTCCTGCGCAAGGCGTGCCGGGATGCGACGCGGGGAAGTGTTTCAAAATCACGATGGGGTCATATTGGCTGTCATTGCGGATGACGATGCCTTTCTTTGCGGCCTGCTCGGACACGAAATATTCGTCCGCGCTCATCCCGCCGAAGCGGAGCAGCACGGGCGTTTCCGCGTCATATACGCCGAACTTGCCATGACCCTGCACAAAGATGCAGCCGAAGGCGGATTCGTCCGTTACAGTTACGGTTTGTCCGGGGTAGACGGTCAGTTCCTTCGCCGCGATGTAATCATTCCCGTAGCACACCCATTTTTCAATATGCTTGTCACTTTCCTCTGCGACGACGGGCGGGACGGAAGTAGGTCTTGCGATAATCCGGGTCGATGTTTTTCTCCCAATCCATCAAGCTCATGATGTAATCCACATCACGCTGTTTATCCTCCGGGCAGTTTTCTGCCAGGAAGCTGTAGGGGTATACCTCGGAGGAGGCGATGTTCTCGTATACAGAATTCACGTCCGAATTCCACTGCGGCTCATATGTCAAATAGGAACCCGGCGCGTGGACGACGCCCGGCGGTGTGTACCAGCCGGTGCCCAGTTCAATACGGAATGCGCGCGACAGCTCCGTAATGCGGTTGTCGCCCGATTCATATGCCAGCAGGCGCTCACGCACTTCTTCTTTCGTCACCTCCGGCGAGAAGCCAAAGTATGTGTGCGGGAAGGTGCCGGGATGGTTGTTCAACTGCGGCGGGTAGTAATACGCCTCCGGCTTGCCGATTTTACCCACGCGCGCTGCCGCGTCAAAATCGAGGTGCAAATGGTGGAACAGCGGGTCGTTGTAGTCAAAAAACTTAGAATACATCGGCCATGTGCCGTAACGTCCTTGCAGGTAGCCAATCAGCTCTTCACCCAAGGTATCCACGAAATCTTTCAGGGTGATTTTATCCGCCGGGTCGCCGGTGGTTTCGACATAGCTCAAGCCCTCGTCTTCCGCGGCCAATTCACCATTCTGGCAGCAGATAACCGATGAAAACCAGCGCTCCTTAATGGAGCCACGTACTGTGCCCAATGCGTAATGGTCGTCCGGATGGAGCTTTAACCGGCCGCCTGTTTTCGAAAAACGGCGCGGCACAAATACCGGCATCAGCCGGAGGATACCCTCGCCCTTTGTAAAGGTTTCCCGTATCATTGCTTGCTTGTCCATTGATGCAGCCTCTTTTCCTATAATAATATGTTTGTTTTGGCGCAAAATTTGCGGTTTACCAATCTTCCAAGTCCCAATTTTCTTCCTTGCCGCCGACGGTGGAGTTGCGGATAAGCAGCGAGGTGCTGAGCTGCTCCATCTTCGGCACGTTGAAGTCGTCAATCACGTCCCGGTTGATGAGCTTAATCAAAGAGGCAACGGCCTCGGTGCCCATGCGGAACTTCGGCACATTGATGGTCGTCAGCGACGGGGATACGATGGAGGACGCGAAAGTGTTGTCAAAGCCGACAATCTTCACATCCTCGGGGATGCGCTTCCCATGTTCTTTCAATGCCTTCATCGCGCCAATGGCCATTTGGTCATTGTCCGCAAAGATGCCGTCGAATTCGAATGCGTTCATCAGCGCAAAGCGCGTCGCGCGGTATCCGCTTAGAGGGGAATAGTCACCGTCCAGGTTGAATTGCGGGTTGTGCGGGATGTCTGCTTCATCCAGTGCTTCTTTGTAGCCGTTGAACCGATACCGCGACATCTGAGAGGAATGCGGCCCGCTGATGTGTAATATCCGGCGGCAGCCGCATTCCAGTAAATGCGCCGTTGCGGTTTTGCCCGCGCTGTGGTTGTCCACATAAATCGAGCTGATGCCGTATTTTTCCAAATTCCGCTCTAGGGAAAGGATGGGGATATTTCGATTCCGCCGCGTGAGGTGGGATAGGCGGTGGTAATACTCCCGCGTGTTTTCCTGCGCAACGGAGTCGATGATAATGCCATCCACACGCTGGTTCGCGAGCATTGTCACATAGGATTCTTCTTTTTCAAAATTATCATCTGTCGCGTAAATAATCAGGTGATACCCGGAATCGGCTGCGGCTTTTTGCATTCCGCTGACAACGAGGGGGAGAAAAATACGGCTCATGCTTGGCAAAATCACGCCCAAGGTCATCGAGACGCTGCTTTTTAAGCTGCGCGCAATCGGGTCAACTTCGTAGTTTAATTCCTCCACCGCGCGCATGACTTTATCCTTCACTTCTTCACTGACATAACGGGTGCCGTTGATGGCGTTTGACACAGATGATATGGAGACACCGGCAAGCCGGGCGACATCCTTTATATTGACCATTACACCCTCTCCCATCAGCATTGGTTCACATATAAAAAAACGATTTCGGTAAGTTTATTATATCATATCGGGCTGAAAACGCAAGTCCTTACATAAAAAATCCTGTAACAATGCATATTCTTGCGGTATTGTATACAATTAGCACAATATTTTAATTGAAATTGATTGACATCATCGACAAGTTGTGGTATTATCAGATTACAAAAACGTTTTTCCAACATCGCGAATTGGCGCAAACAAGCAAGGAGTGAATGTATTGAAGGAGCTTGTCCTGAAGACAGATAGTCTGGAACTGACGTATTGCGGAGAAACCGGCGTGTTATATGGTGTGAAAGCGGTCGATACCGGCTGGGATATTATGGGAAGTCCGTCGAACGGCCTCTCCTGGCGTATCATGCTGCCGTTAAGCGAGGAATTGCGCAACAACGATATATTGGGTGAAAAGCAGACGCTCGCGTCGGTTGCGGCGGATGCGGATAAAATTGAGTTTATATGGAACAATATTACATCGGAACGCGGCGGCGTGCATGACATCACGGTGAAGCTGATTGTCCGTGCGGAAGGCCGCAGCGCCGTCTACGAGATGGAGATTGAAAACCGCAGCCCCTATGTGGTGGAAAATGTGTATTGTCCGTATCTCGTTGATGTAAATGCGCCGAAGGGTGCAAGTTGCCTCAAAACATTTTTCCAAGGGTATGCGGCCGGTTGTGAAACCAATGTCTGGCCGCAGTATCAGAACACGGTCGGCTATTTCGGTGCGGACTATCCCATGCAGGTGCTTCCGCCTGCGCCGGGGACGCCGTTCATGTTGATTCGGTCTGAAAACCAAGGTCTGTATATGGGCATCCAATCCAAAGAAGTGGAGCTTGTTTCGTGGTTCGGAGAACTGCGTCCCGGCTGGGGTTCCTCGATAGATGGGCAGGTGCCGAAGACAGCGGAAATCGCCGGAAAGCCGGTGGAGAAACGCTTCTCCGCACTGCATGTGCCATACATCATGCCCGGAGAAACCCGCAGTATCGCCAAAATTGCACTTGCCGCTTATGAAGGTGGCTGGCAGGAGGGTACGGACATTTATACCGCGTGGAGGAAAACATGGCTGAAAACAGCGCCGGGTCCGAAATGGGTACGGGAACCGCACGCATGGCAGCAGCTCCACATCAATTCCCCGGAAGATGAACTGCGTATGCGGTTTACGGAGCTGCCGAAGGTGGCGGAATCCTGTAAGAAATACGGCATAGAAGCGATTCAGCTTGTCGGCTGGAACAACGGCGGGCAAGACCAGGGGAACCCCTCGCATGACCTTGACCCACGCCTCGGCACCTTTGAGGAGTTGAAGGAAGCCATCGCGCAGTGTCATGCCATGGGTGTGAAGGTGATTCTGTTCACAAAATTCACATGGGCGGATCAAGCGACAGAGGTTTTTGTAAAGGAAAACCATAAACACGCGATTAAGGACCCGTACGGGAATTATTATGTATACGCGGGTTACCGGTACCAGACCGGTACGCAGTTGATGGATATTAATACGAAGCGCTTGATTCCGATGTGCTTCAATGATGAATCCTACTTGCAGCTTTGCGAGCGGGAGTTCAAGAAGGTGGTTGACCTTGGTGCGGCGGGTATGCTGTTTGATGAATGCCAGCACCACGGCAATGCGAATCTTTGCTTTGACGAAAGCCACGGGCACCGCTACGGCTGGCCGGTGTATGCAAATGATAGAGAACTTGTGCGCCGCCTGCGAAAGGTCGCGGGCACGCCGGAGGATTTCCTGATGGCGGGCGAGGCGTGTTATGACTTCGAGATGGAGCAGTACGAAGTCGCGTATTACCGTACGGAATCGAAGACGCACATCCCGTTGAACCGTTACATGCACCCGCATTCACAATACATGACGGCGGTGACGGGCTTCAACGACCGCAATATGATTAACCAATGCCTGATGTTCCGCTTTATCGTGAGCTATGAGCCGTACAACTTCAAGGGCAGCTTAGACGATTATCCAGACACCGTGGCGTACGGCCAGAAGATGGATGCGCTCCGGACGGAATACCGGAAGTGGTTCTGGGATGGTGAATACCGCGGCACAGCGGAAGCAACGGTCACAAAGCTGGACGGTACACCGCATGGTACGTACGGTGTATTCAAAGCAGACGACGGCAGCCTTGGCGTTGCGGTTTGTAATTATGAAGACAACGAAGCCACAGTATCTCTTACGAAAGCAGACGGCGGTTCGTTTACGAAATACCGTCTTGTGGACAGCGATGCATGGCAGAGTATCTGCGGCGGCGTTGTGATTCCGCCGCAATCCGCGGCAATTGTCTTGTAACAATGAAACAATGTAACATTGTTACAACCAGAAAGAAGCAAACTCCCGATTCGGGAAGAACTGCATGGAGGTGTCAAAGTGGATAAGACCATCCAAGCAACCAAAAGGATATATTTCGTCCTGATTGCGCTCAGTGTTGCTTTGTTTGCCGTGCTGCTGTTCGCGCCATGGGTGACGGCGACGTATCTGACGGAGCTGAATGAAACTGTCTTGGTACCGTACCAGACGAATTTCACGCTTTTCCAACTGGGCAAGCTTGTTTCGGAAATTGAACGTGCGATGGGAAGCACGAAAGCCATCGAGGCGGTGATTCCGTCGATTCGGATGTTCACCATATGGCCGATTGTGTCCATTGTCCTGCTGCTTGTGTATTTGGCGGCGGTTATCACAAACCGGCGCTGGAGTGTGTGGGCGCTTGCGGCCGCATTCATCAATGTCATGATGCTTGCTTTCTTCTTTATGAACCTGGTATACGATGCCAACGGCGTATCGACCGTTGTCGGCAGCGGTATTTTTACGAAATTCATGAGCATTACGCATGCTTGCTGGGGCGTTTTGGTGCTCGCGCCAATTTGCCTGTCCTTCTTTGTGACGGCGGTCATCAAGTATTTTTCCGGCCGCGCAGTAGAAGTGGACGCAAGCAAGATAACTTCCGCGGAGAAGCGGCGGATGGCAAAGGCTTCCTCGCAGGCAGGCGGTTTGCGCCTTCTGCTGTCGAATATCCTGCGGGACCGGAATCTCTATCTTATGCTCGTCCCGTTCCTTGCATATTATGTCATATTCTATTATCTGCCGTATGGCGGGTTGAAGATTGCGTTTCTCGACTACAAAATCTTGAAAGGGCTTGACGGAAGCAATTGGGTCGGCTTTGACAATTTCGTCAAATTTTTCACCGGGCCGAACTTCTGGAACACACTGCGGAATACACTGAACCTGAGTATTTCCAGCCTGCTGATTGGTTTCCCCATCCCGATAATATTGGCGCTTCTTTTCAATGAGGTGCGCAACAAGTTCTTCCGCACGATGACGCAGACCATTGCGTATATCCCGAATTTTATCTCCACCATGGTTATCGCAGGCTTGATTGTCAATTTCCTGTCGCCTTCCGCCGGTATTGTGAATGTGTTCCTCGGCTGGTTCGGGATAGAGCCCATTTATTTCTTGGTGAAGCCGGAATACTTCAAGGCCATCTACATCATTCAAGGCATCTGGTCGGGCGCGGGCTTCGGGTCAATTATTTACTACTCGTCTTTGTGCTCCATCGATGCGGAGTTGTATGAGGCCGCGACGATTGACGGCGCGGGCCGCCTGATGCAAACGTGGTACATCTCCCTTCCGGGGCTTGCGGGCACGATTTCAATCATGCTGATTATGGCCGTCGGCGGTATCCTCGGGTCGAATACCGATTTGATTATCCTTTTGTACCAGCCGGCAACCTACAGCGTGGCCGATGTTATCGGTACATACGTATACCGTATCGGCCTTACAGGGCAGACACCGAACTATTCGATGTCCACAGCGGTCGGTTTGTTCAATGGCATCGTCGGTTTCTTCTTCGTCATCAGTGCAAATAAGATTTCCAAGCTGGTCGGCGGCTCGAATCTATTCTAGTGTATAGAGGTGCAGGGACATGAAATACAATCACCCTACGGAAATCCCCCGCAGCAAGGCGATGTTCTTCAACTGGACAGGCGACAGAGTGCTCCCGGTCACAAAGAATATCCGCGGCGATACCTATCCCATGACCTGGGCGGACGACGATGCGCTGTATATGGGCACCGGCGACCCGAACTGGATGGTCAAGGACGGGGAAAATTATGAAATCAACAACGACAAATATGGCTGGTGGGAAAGCGAGGAAGTATACCGCGCGATGTGCGGCCTCTGTTTTGAAAAAATCACCGGCAACCCGGATGCTTTCAACGTGCATCGTGTGAACGACATGACGAGTTATATCAACGGCGGCGGCCTTGGGCCGAAGCCGTCGGGTGTCATCTGTGTGGATGGGAAGCTGTACTACGCTGTACAAAATCTGCTTGGTTCAAAGCCGCCCCGCCACCGCACGCTTTCCCAGCACGGGTCGGATGCAACGATATTGTGCTCGGCCGATTACGGCAAAACATGGACGCCGGAACTGTCCGGTATGCTGGATGAGATGGAGCGGGAGCAGTTCATCCGCCGTGATTTCCGGTACGAATGGCTGACGCTGCCCGAAGAACGTGCTTCATACAAGGGCTGGCAGCCCATGTTCCCGGGGAATCTGTTCGGCGGCCCGTCGTTCGTACAGTTCGGCAAGAACAATGCCGACGCGGTGGACGGGTATGTGTACGCCGTCTCGGGCGACCATTGGGACAATGGGCGCGACCTGCGCCTTGGACGTGTGCCGAAGGATGAAATTTTGGACAGAAGCGCGTGGGAATTTGCGATTACGGACGACAGCGGAAACGTGACATGGACGGCGGATTTGGAAGCCTCCAAGCCCATATTGGAAATGGATAGGCACATCAGCCTGCCGGAAATGGTGTATATCAAATCACTTAATAAGTACATGCTTCTGACATGGGCGTTGCACACGGATTTCCGCACCCCGACAGGGAGTGAGCTCACGATACTGGAAGCAGACCACCCATGGGGGCCGTTTTCACTGGTGCATTATGAGTGGATGTGGTATAACACGGAATGTGCCGCGTATACCCCACGGATTCCGTTGAAGTGGTTCGACCAGGAAAAGCTGGAAGGCTATCTGTTGTATTCCGGCAACTGGGAAACGCAAATCCCGTATTATCTGCCGCAGCTACGGCCGTTTAAGCTGACATTGCGGACGGACAATCTGGTATAAGGGAGGCGAAGGAGAGTATGTCCGTTAAGAGAAGTCCCAGCGAAAAAGTCTTTACGGTTTTCAATTCCTTGTTTATGGTCTTTATTATGTTTGTGACGCTGTATCCCCTGTGGTATGTCGCCATCGCGTCGATTTCGAGTCCGGTTGCCGTCGCCAGAGGCGTGGTGAGTTTTTGGCCGGTGGGCTTTGAGCTGGCAAGCTTCCGCAAGGTTGCGAGTATGCCCAATATCTGGTCGGCTTACGGGAACACGATTTTTTATTCCGTCGTCGGCACGGCTGTGAACATGATTTTCACAATCCTCGGCGCGTATCCGCTTTCTAAGAAGCGCCTGCGCGGCCGGAAGTTGTTCATGTTCTTCATACTGTTTACGATGTGGTTCGGCGCGGGCATGATTCCGACGTTCTTGAATTATAAGAACCTCGGGCTGTATGATTCGCGGCTTGGCATCATTCTTTGTTTCGCCATCAGCACTTACAACGTCATTCTCATGCGTACCTTCTTTGAGAATGTGCCGGAATCCATGGAAGAATCCGCCATCATCGACGGCGCAAGCGACTGGGTCGTGCTGTTCCGCATCTACCTGCCGCTGTCCGTTTCCGCCATTGCAACCTTGACGATGTTCTACTTCGTCGGCCGGTGGAATGCATACTTCTGGTCAATGCTCCTCTTGAAGGATCAAACCAAGGTGCCCCTCCAGGTGCTTCTGCGAAGGCTCATCGTGCAGGTTTCTTTTAACACAAACGAGGCTATGGATATGAGCGCGAACGAACTGACGGAGAAGTCCATTGTGTACGCTACAATCGTGATTTCCGTCGTGCCGATGCTGGCTCTGTATCCCTTTATCCAGAAATTCTTTGTAAAGGGTATTATGGTCGGCGCGATAAAAGGCTAGAGCATCGCGCACT
>JGI994J12354_10001326_pt1 | contig 25121 bp, 20 predicted proteins | sample IntmicLarv3ML3BL_FD_12354 | JGI IMG/M metagenome (IMG submission 12354)
AGCACAATTGGACGTGAGGCTAAGCCTCGCGCCCCAAAGGGGTGAGGCGCAGGACGCGCCGAATCAACTCTTCTCGTACTCGACCAAAGCAAAAAATGAAGCCTGACGCAGCATCACGGCAAAAGAGCCCAACACCCTTTTGTCTCACTATAGCCCGTCACTCGGCCCGCCGCGCCCGGTACAGAAGCCAGACCCCCACAGCCATGAGGGGCAGGCACAGGGCCATGCCCATGGTGAAAAAACCGCCGAAAAGGTAGCCGATATGCTCGTCCGGTTCACGGAAAAATTCCGCAAGGCAGCGGAAAATGCCGTAGCCCAGGGCAAATACCCCGCTTACCGCCCCAATGGGCCGTTTTTTGGAAGAAAAGGCCCATACAATGACAAAGAGGGCAATTCCTTCAAAAAAGGCTTCATACAGTTGCGAGGGGTGGCGCGGCAAAGGCCCGCCATGGGGAAAGACCATGCCCCAGGGGGCCTCGGTTACCCGGCCCCACAGCTCGCCATTGATGAAGTTGCCCATCCGCCCGAAAAAGAGGCCCGGCGGCACCAGGGGGGCGACAAAATCCACCAGCCCGAAAAAGGGCAGGCCCAGTTTTCGCGCGGCCAGGAACATGCCGAGAAGCACGCCGAGCAGCCCGCCGTGGAAGGACATGCCCCCCTCCCATACCTTGAGGATGGCAAGGGGGTTGTGCAGGTAGGACGGGAGATCGTAAAAGAGGATGTACCCGAGCCGCGCCCCGAACATGACCCCGCAGATGCCGTAGAAAAGCACCAGTTCAAACTGTTCGGAGCTGATGTACCCGGTATCGGCAAGGCGTTTTCTGGCAAGCAGCCAGGCAGCGCCAAAGCCGAGCAGATACATGATACCGTACCAGCGGGCGTGGAAGGCCCCTATGGAAAAGGCTATGGGTGAAATTTCCGGAAAGGCGAGCATGGGAAGCACCTTTGGGGTATGAGGGGAACCGGCAGTCGGGCAAGAAAGTAACAAGCCGCCAGACAACTGGCGGCTTGTGTATTGGGCGGGAAAGAACGAGGGTGCGGAGGGCAAAGGCCACACCCAATCCTCTCTCCAAATCCTTGCACCGCCGAAGGCCCGATTTCCGGGCGGTGCTCGCACCCAAATGTCTGCCTGTGGGAGAAGGAAAGACTCAAAGGGAGCCTTTAATTCGCCTGTTTCCTGATGAAAGAGGGGGTTTCAAAGTCATCGTCAAAAATGAAGTCCTCTTCACCGGGGTTGTGCTGCCCCCCGTTGTTCCACCCGCCGCCCTGCACGGAAGAGGTTCTGCGCATATAGGCCGGCATGTTCAGGTTTCCCTGCTGGGCCGCGTTCGTTGCCGCAACCGCTACCGCCACGGGCTGGGCATTGATGCCGGGAAGGGCGTAACTTTTCTGCGGGGGTTTCACCTGCGGCCTCAGGGGCGTGGTTTCCACACCCGGAGCCTTGGGCGTTGCCACGGCACTGCTGTCAATGCCCGTGGCAATGACGGTAATGCGAATTTCATCGCCCAGAGAATCGTCCGTAACCATGCCGTAAAATACTTCCACGTCAGCGTGGGAGGCTTCCTGCACAATGCTCGCGGCCTCGCTCACCTCGTCGATGGTGATGTCCGAGCTTGAGGTCACGTTCATGAGCACGGCCCGCGCGCCGTCAATGCACACGCCTTCAAGCAGGGGGCTGGTAATGGCCTGCATGGCCGCATCACGCGCACGGGTTTCGCTGGACGAAATGCCCGTACCCATCATGGCAAGGCCGGATTCTTTCATGACCGCGCGCACATCGGCAAAGTCGAGGTTGATGAGGCCGGTTTCGGTGATGAGGTCGGAAATGCCCTTGACCGCGTAATACAGCACCTCGTCGGCCCGTTTGAGCATTTCAATGAAAGTGGCTTTTTTGGGCGCAAGTTGAAGCAGCCTGTCGTTGGGAATGGTGATCAGGCTGTCAACATGCTGGCGAAATTCCGCAATGCCCGCTTCGGCGGTTTCAAGGCGTTTTTTGCCCTCGAAAAAGAAGGGCTTGGTCACCACCCCCACGGTAAGAGCCCCAATTTCCTTGGCTATCTGGGCAATAATCGGGGCTGCGCCCGTGCCGGTGCCGCCCCCCATGCCAGCCGTGACAAAAACCATGTCCGCCTCGGCGAGGGAGGCCCTTATCTGGTCAAGGCTTTCAATGGCCGCTTCCGCGCCCACCCTGGGGTTGGCCCCGGCCCCAAGACCCTTGGTGAGCTTTGCGCCAATCTGTATCTTTGTTTCCGCCTGCGAGCGGTTCAAGGCCTGTACATCGGTGTTGGCTGAAATGAAGGAAACACCCTTCAAGGCTGAAAAAATCATGTTGTTTACCGCGTTTCCGCCGCCGCCGCCAACGCCGACAACCTTGATTCTCGCGGTTACCTCGGAATCCAATTCGAAAATTTCCATACTCCTCTCCTTGCCCTAGTTGGAAAACCATACTCTAGAGACTTTCTAAAAACAATGCCTTGAGGCATTTTTTTTTAAAAAAGTCCTGCTCCAGATGGAAAAAACCCCTGCACTGCCGTGCATGGGGGGCAAACCCCCTCTCTTTCTGTTCCGGGCCAATGGTACACGCCTTTGCAGATACAGCCTTCACAGTATGTACCGGCCCCTTGCCCCTTGCCGCAAACCTTCCCCCATACGGGCCTGGCTGCGTGGGGTATGGCAGGGGCCTGGGGGCAGGGCCTCAGGAAATATCCACAAACCATTTTTTCATGCGCGAAAGCACCCGCTCAAAAACATTGTCGTCGCGTATGCGGAATTTGCGTTCCCGGCCTTCCTTTTCCGCCGCATAACAGAGAAGGCCCACAGCCGTTGCGTACTTCGGGCTGTTTACCACATCTTTCAGGCCGCCCACGTTGCGGGGAAAGCCCACCCGTGTGGGCAGGTTGAAAATCTGCTCGCTCAATTCCTGGCAGCCGTCTATGAGGGACGAGCCGCCCGTGAGCACCACGCCCGCGCCAATCAGGTTCTTGTAGCCCGAGCGGACCAGTTCCTGATCAACAAGCATGAGCAGTTCTTCCATGCGCGGCTGGCATATTTCCGCCAGCACGGCGCGGGAAAGCCTGCGCGGCTCGCGCGGGCCAACGCTCGGAACCTCGATGATCTCGCTGTTGTTCACAAGGTCCACCATGGCGCAGCCATGCTTTATCTTGATGCGCTCGGCGCTGGCCGTGGGGGTGCACAGGCCAAAGGCAATGTCGTTGGTCAGGTTTTGCCCGCCAAGGGAGAGAACGCCCGTGTGCTTGATGGTGTCGTTCGAGAATATGGCGATGTCGGTGGTGCCGCCGCCAAGGTCCACCAGGGCCACGCCAAGCTCGCGTTCCTCATGGGTGAGCACAGCCTTGGACGAAGCAAGCGATTCCAGTACTATGTCCGAAACATCAAGGCCGCTGCGGTGGCAGGAGCGGACAATGTTCTGGGCGCTGGTCACCGCGCCGGTAACAATGTGCACCTTGACCTCAAGCCGCACCCCGGCCATGCCCAGGGGGTGGATGATGCCGCGCTGATCATCGACAATGAATTCCTGCGGCAGGGTGTGGATAACCTCGCGGTCAAGGGGAATGGCAACGGCGCTCGCCGCCTCCAGGGCGCGTTCCACGTCCTTGTCTGTCACCTCGCCGCCCTTTACGGCTATCACGCCGTGGCTGTTGAAGCCCTTGATGTGGCTTCCGGCAATGCCCGCGTACACTGTGCGGATTTCGCACCCGGCCATGAGCTCGGCTTCTTCCAGAGCCTTCTGGATGGATTTGACCGTTTCCTCGATATTGACCACCACGCCCTTGCGCAGGCCGGTGGAGGGGCTTGACCCTATGCCGACAATATCCACGCCGTCTTCGGTCACTTCCCCCACCACAACGCAGATCTTTGTTGTGCCGATGTCAAGGCCGATAATCAGTTCCGCTCTCGCCATATTTGTCTCCTTGAGGAATGGTGTTCCGCTCCCCTTGCGGTTTCTTCTGTGCCTGTGCGCGTGAAGGACGCCATGCTACAAAGTTCGGGCCGCGCAGCGGTGTTGCCGCACCATACCCGCAAAATTTTTTCTCCCGCTTCGGGAAGGTGGGCGGTTCACGCCGCCGGAGCGGATTTTTCCACCCACACGTTGTGGCCCTGCGCCCGTATGGAGCGCACAGAGGAAATTTCCCCTCTGGCCTTCAAATCTGTCACGGTCTGGCCCAGCCTGCCCAGGTTGCTCAGCCAGTCTTCAAGGCCGATGGTGATGATCAGGCTGCTGCCCTCGACATACAGCTCCACCCCCCTTGCCGCGGAAAGGCGAACCCAGGAAATGCTGCTCATGTCCAGCGGAATCTGCGATTCCCTGAGGCTCTGTACCAGATCGGGCAGGGCGTGGCGGGCCTCTTCCGCGCCCTTTTCAATTTCCAGGGTGGGCAGGGAGGAAAACTGCCCGGCCTCTACCGGGGCAATGCCCGCGCCCTGCGCATCGGCATAATGGAGTTGCCCCTCGTTCAATACCCAGAATGCCGGAACGCGTTCTTCAATGGAAATGACGAGGGTATCCGGCATGACCCTGGTTATTGACGCCCGCCTGACCCACGGGTTGCGGGAAAATTTTTCTTCAACCGCCTTTATGGAAAGGTTGAGGGTGTTGGAAGAGTCGTTTATCTGGAGAATGTCTAGAATTTCTTCAGATGACAGTCTTGTATTGCCGTTAATTTGTACAGTTTTCAATGAAAAATATTGCGTTGTGGTAAAATATCTGTATCCGTACAGCAGGCCGAAGCTCATTCCCGCAACAAGCATGAGCAGAGTTGCGAATAGAAACAGGGTTGCGAGCACCCGGCCTGCCCTGGAAAGCCACAGCCCGAAGGGGATGGGCCTGCGCTCGGTCTTCCTGAAGACGGGCGCTTCCTTGCGAAGGTTTTTCGCCCCGCTGCTTCCCGCCCGGGTAAGGGATATCCGCTTGCCAGCCCGCGCTGTGCCGCGTTGCATGCCTAGCGCCATATTTCCACCTCGGTTTCAAGATGGTGGCCCGAATGCTTGAGCACAGCCTCTTTGGCCCAGGCAATCAGCCCCATGGCCTGGGCAAAGGTTCCTGTGCCGTTGTTTACCAGAAAGTTGGCGTGAAGGGTGGAAAAGCTCATGCCGCCATCGGTTTTTCCCTTCGCGCCCGCTTCATCCAGCAGTTTCCCGGCACTTATGCCCGGAGCCGGATTTTTGAAAATGCACCCCGCGCTACGGCCCGCTATGGGCTGGGAGGCCCGTTTTTTTTCAAAAACCCTGTTCATGCGCCCGGTTATGGCTTCCGGGGCGTCCTTTCTCAGCCTGAACAGCGCGCCCGTGACCAGAAAGAAGCCATGGTGATTTTCCGGGCTGGCGGGTTCAGCCTCACAGGAAAAGTGCCGATACCGGAAGCACAGGGCCTGGCGCGGCAGGCGCACCACACCCCGGCCCGGCCTGTACAGGCTGACCTCGTGTACCAGTTCGCCGGTTTCCGTGCCGTATGACCCGGCATTCATGCAAATGGCCCCGCCCACATTGCCGGGAATGCCGCAAAGGCCCTCAAGCCCGGAATAGCCCTGTTCCGCTGCCCAATGAAGCAGTTTCGGCAGGGGCATGGCCGCATCCACGGCCACGAGGGCGTCTGCCCCGTCTTCTTCAAGAAGCTGCGGGGCCTTGGCCCGGTCAAGGGAAACCAGGGTGCAGGACAGGGCCGTGTCGGCGGCCAGAACATTGGTGCCGCGCCCAATGGCCCGCACCCTGCCGCCGAGGCGGGNAAGGGCCTCGGGCAGACAGGCAAGCCCTTCCCCGGCAAGAATGCGCACATGCGCGATGCAAGGCCCCCCCAGTCGCATGGAGGTTCGCTCCTTGAGAAGCGGAGCCATTGCTATGTCCAGGCCAGGAAACTGCGCGTTCATTGTCTCTGCCGTTGTATGCCTGTGGTTTCGGCCAGGGGCTTACGCCCTTGCCAGCCAGTCTTGCCCTATGGAATAAATGTTGCCCGCGCCGAGGGTTATGAACAGATCGCCGGGTTCAAGGGTTGTGTCGAGCGCCTTGCCAACCTCGGCTATGGATCGGAAAAATTCCACGTTCGTACTGGAAACCTGCCGGATGCCCTGGGCCAGACTTTCGCCGCTGACCCCCGGAATGGGGCTTTCGGAGGCAGGGTATATTTCCGTGAGCAGGAGCTTGTCCGTGTTTTCAAAAACCTTGCAAAATTCGCCGAACAGGGCCTGGGTGCGGGTGAAACGGTGGGGCTGGAAGGCCACAACCAGCCGCCGTTGCGGGTAGCATTGCCGGGCTGTCGCCAGGGTGGCGGCTATTTCCGCCGGGTGGTGGCCGTAATCGTCTATCACCACGACATCGTTGCGTATGCCCTTGCGCTCGAAGCGTCTGCCCACCCCGCCGAACTTTGCCAGCCCGGCAATGCAGGTTTCCACAGGCACATTGGCCTGCATGCTCACGCCAATGGCGGCCAGGGCGTTCAGAATATTGTGCCGACCCGGCTGGGAAAGGCGTACCTCGCCAAGGCGGGCCCCTTTAAGAAAGAGGGAAAAACGGCTGATTTCCCCGCATTCCAGCATCTCAGCGGTCAAATCGTTCCCCTTGGAAAAGCCGTAGGTAAGAACAGGCCTGTTCACCCGGGGCAAGAGCCTGCGCACGCCTTCGTTGTCGCCGCACACCACGTTCACGCCGTAAAAGGGCACCTTGTTCATGAAGGTGACAAAGGCCTCGTCAATGTTTTCCTGATTGTGATAAAAATCGAGGTGTTCAAGATCCACATTGGTGACCACGTTGAAAATGGGGAAGAGGCAGAGGAAGGAACCGTCCGATTCATCGGCCTCTGCCACCAGAAAGCGCCCGGTGCCAAGGCGGGCGTTTGCGCCATAGGCATTGAGCCTGCCGCCGATGATCACCGTGGGGTCGAGCTTTGCCTCGTCCATTATGGCGGCCACCAGCGAGGTGGTGGTGGTTTTGCCGTGCATGCCGGCAATGGCTATGCCCGTGCGCAGGCGCATGAGTTCCGCGAGCATTTCCGCCCTGGGAATGATGGGTATGCCCTTTTCGCGGGCGGCCAGCACTTCGGGGTTGTCTGCCCTGACAGCGGTGGATTTCACAAGCACATGCACCTCATCGGAAACATTTTCCGCTGCATGGCCGATATGCACTTCCGCGCCAAGGCCGCGCAGGCGTTGCACCACGGCGGAATCGGCAAGGTCGGAGCCGCGCACATGGTAGCCGAGGTTTATGAGCACCTCGGCAATGCCGTTCATGCCAGATCCGCCAATGCCAACCATGTGAATTGTTTTAATCTTGTTATGCATAGAGTGTTCCCGTAATGCGCTTCCCGGCTGTTGTGGCCCAGAGCCTTTTCACTGAGAAAATGCTCTGGCGGACGATGGCGCGAGCCTCGTCCGCGCAAAGGAGGAGTAGGCGAAATTCATTTTCGCCGCCAACTCCGAGTGCAGCGTTTCAAAGTTCAATTGCCCTAGCTCCTGCCGGTCATGGTTTCAAGGTTATCGACTATGGCTGCGGCCGCATAGGGCTGGGCCAGCCCGTAGCTGGCGCGGGCCATGGCTTCGCGCTTGTCGGGGTTGTTCAGAATTTCCATCACGGTGGAGAGCAGAACCTGCTCCCTGCCCTGGGCAAAGCTGGTCTGATCCATGATAACAGCGGCATTGCCCATTTCCATGTACCTGGCGTTGTGCCGCTGGTGGTCTTGCGCGGCACGGGGGAAGGGCACCAGCACTGCCGGAAGCCCCACGGAGGTCAGCTCGGCAATGGAAGAGGCCCCTGCCCGGCACAGGGCAAGGTCTGCCCATTCGTAGGCGCAGTGCATGTCGGCTATGAAGCTGTCCACCCGCGCATTGGAAACGCCCGCGTCGCGGTAGGCCTTTCGCACGGTTTCATAGTCGCTTTTCCCGGTCTGGTGCCACACTTCCACATTGTTGTTGGCAAGGTCGCCAATGAGGGTCATGGCCGCATTGTTCAGGGCCGTGGCCCCAAGGCTGCCGCCCATGATGAGCAGGCGGCGGGGGGCCTCTTTCCCTGCCTGCCTGCGTACCGAAAGGCGGGCTTCAAAACTTTCGTGCAGGTCAACCACGGTTCTGCGTACCGGGTTGCCTGTGGATACGGTTTTTTTCGACGGAAAGCACTGGCGCGAATCGGGCATGGAAAGGAAAACCCTGTCCACAAAACGCCCAAGGGTGCGGTTTGTCATGCCGGGCAGGCTGTTCTGCTCGTGTATGGCCGCAGGCACGCCCTTCAGACAGGCGGCAAGGGTGGCGGCAAAGGCCGCATACCCGCCAAAGCCGATAACCACTTCCGGCTGCACCTTGCCCAGAATAAAGAGGGAGGTGGTCACACTGCGCAGCATTCGCGGCAGGTTGCACAGGCCCCGAAGCCCCTTGCCCATGATGCCGCGCACGGGCAGCCCGGCAAAATCGTAACCCGCATTGGCGGCAATGTCGGCTTCCGAGCCGTCCCTGCTGCCGATAAAAAGGATCATGGCGGAAGGGTTGCGCCGCCGTATTTCCTCTGCCACGGCAACAGCCGGGAATATATGCCCGCCCGTGCCCCCGGTGGTGAGAATGATGCGTGAAATGCTCATGCTACCCTGCCTTGCCTGTACGGGAAATATTCAACAAAAGCCCGATGCAGATGAAGGAACTCAAAAGACTGCTGCCCCCGTAGCTGAAAAAGGGCATGGGCACCCCCTTGGGCGGGGCAACCCCAAGAACCACAGCCATATTGAGCACCATGGACAGCAAAATGACCAGCAAAAGCCCGAAGGCGGTCAGGCGGTCGCGCAGGTTCTCCTGCCTTTGGGCAATGAAAAACCCGCGCCAGAAAAAGATGGCCCCAAGCACAAAGAACAGGCTCATGCCGATGAAGCCCGTTTCCTCGCCAAATACCGCCAGAATGAAGTCGTTGTGCGCTTCGGGCAGGTAAAAGAGTTTCTGCATGCTGGCTCCGAGGCCGAGCCCGGAAACCCCGCCCGTGCCAAAGGCGTAGAACGACTGGACAAGGTGGTAGCCCTCGTCGCTGGCAACGGCAAAGGGGTCGAGAAAGGCCAGAATGCGGCGGAAGCGGTATTCTTCGGTGGTCACCAGCAGATAGGCCGCTCCGCAGGCCAGAAAGGCGGAAATGGCAAGGTAAATCGCCCGTGTGCCACCCACAAGGCACATGATGAACAGCAGAATGAGCATGAGGGCCGCGCCGCCGAAATCGGGCTGAAGCAGCAGCAGAAAGCAGAAACTGGCAGTGACCATGAAGGGCGGTATGACGCCCTTGCTGAAGGTTTTGACAATGGCCTGCTTGGTGGCCATGAAGTAGGCGAGGTACAGAACCAGGGCAATTTTGGCGAATTCCATGGCCTGCAGGCGTATGGGGCCCAGGCCGAGCCAGCGTTGCGCGCCATTTGCCTTTACCCCGAGAGGGGAGAGGGTGAGAACGAGCAGGAGGAGGACGGCCGCCACCGCGTAATACTGGGTGCGGTACAGGAGTTCCCGTGGCATGATGGCCGCAAGGGTCATAACGATAAGGCTGATGGCGAGGAAAACGGCCTGTCGCTTGAAAAAGTAGTAGGTGTCGGAATATATGCGCTCGGCAAAGATGCCGCTGGCGGAAAAGACCATCATCAGCCCAAGGGCCGTGAGGAGCAGGGTTACGGCCAGAAACCACCAGTCTGGCTGGCCCTGTACAGAGCCTGTCTTATCGTCTGTCAGAAACATTGCCTTACTCCTGCCCGCCCTGTCCGTCCTGTTCACCCTGTTCAGAGGACGGAACAGCTTCAACCCTCTGGAGCTGTTCCGTCACCAGTTGCCTGAAATGGTTGCCGCGTTCCATATAGTTTTTGTATTGATCAAAGCTCGACGTTGCGGGCGAAAGCAGAATGACCTCGCCCCCGGCGGCCATGGCAAGCGCCCTGGCAAAGGCTTCGCCCATGGTCGTGTCGTAGGAAAGGGGCACAAGGCCCTTCCAGGCCGCTTCAAATATTTCCCTGCTCGCCCCGTACAGGGCCACATGGCGCACCCTTTGCCGCAGAAGCGGGGCCAGGGAAGGCAAATCGCCCCCCTTGAAAATGCCCCCGGCCAGAAGGATGATCGGCTGGTCAAAACAGTTCAGTGCCGCGGCCAGAGCTTCCACTGTGGTGCACTTGGTGTCGTTCACGCAGGTAACGCCCGAAAGCACGGCCAGGGTTTCGATGCGGTTTTCCAGGGGGGCAAAGGCGGCAATGGCTTTGGCGGCCTCGGTCTCGGTAATGCCGAACTCGCGCACCGCAAGCCACGCGGCCTCGGCATTGGCCGCATTGTGCCTGCCCACAAGGCGCGACTGGGGGAAACGATCTGTCGGGCCGTAGCTCAGAAGGCGGCCCGTAAACCCGCGCCTGCGGTATTCTTCCACAAGGTCGGGGTGCAGAATGGCGAGATCGTCCGGCCCTTGCCGGGCAAAGAGGCTGAATTTGGCGTCTGTGTATTCCTGCATGCTGCGGTGCTGATCCAGGTGGTTTTCCGCAAGGTTGAGAAAGATGCCCACCCGAGGGTGAAGGCTCAAGCTGGAAGAAAGCTGGAAGCTGCTGCATTCCAGCACCAGAATGTCGGCCTGCCCGCCGTTGGCCGCGAATTCGCACAGGGGGGTGCCGATATTGCCGCCAAGAAACACCCGTTTTCCGCCAGCCTCAAGCATGGCCGCCACCATGCTCGCCGTAGTGGTTTTGCCGCTTGTGCCGGTAACGGCAATGATGGGCGCTTGCACCAGGGAAAGGCCAAGTTCAAGCTCGCCAATGATGGGCGGGGCTGTGTTGCCTTGGCGCAGGGCTGCGGAGGCGCGCACCACAGGTTCCAGCCGGGCAAGGGGCACGCCGGGGCTGGTGACCACGAGGGCCGCATCGGCAAAGTGCTCCGGCCTGTGCTCGCCGGGTTGAAACTCTGCCCCGTCATTTTTCAGTTGGGCGGCGTATTCCGGTTCCACCGGGCGAAGGTCCAGCAGACGCACCCTGGCCCCCAACCGCAGCAACACCTTCACGACCGCCCGGCCCGAAGCGGCCGCGCCAACCACCACAACCCTGTCCCCGGCCATGATCATGGGGCTGGAAAGGGCGGGGGCCTGTGTGTTTATTGAAGGGGACTGCATGGTTGCTCCGCAAGATGGGCAGTTATCGGAAACTGCCCGATGCCATGGGTTAACGTAGTTTGAGCGACGAAAGGGCCGCCAGCCCAAGGATGATGGACATGATCCAGAACCGGATGATGATTTTCGACTCTGGCAGCCCCTTCATTTCAAAGTGGTGGTGCAGGGGGGCCATGCGGAAAATGCGCTTGCCTCCCGAAATTTTGTAATAGCCCACCTGAAGGATCACCGACATGGCTTCCACGGCGAACACCGCGCCCACAATGAGCAGAAGCAGTTCCTGCTTGCACAGCACCGCGAGAAAGCCAAGGGTGCCGCCAAGGGAAAGGGAACCCACATCACCCATGAACACCTGCGCGGGGTAGGCGTTGAACCACAGAAAGCCGAGCCCTGCCCCGGCCATGGCGCTGCAAAACACCGTAACCTCGCCCACGCCGGGAATACTGGCAATTTGCAGGTACGAGGCCATTGCCGCGTGACCCGCCACATACATGAACACGGCAAAGCACATGGCCGCGATAACCGTGGGGCCAATGGCAAGGCCGTCCAGCCCGTCGGTAAGGTTCACGCCGTTTGAGGTGGCGATCATGACAACAACGGCAAAGGGAATGTAAAAAATGCCGAAATCGGGCGAAAAGTTTTTGAAAAAGGGCACGGAAAGTTCCGTGGAATAGGCCGGAAGAAAATAGAGCACCAGCATGACAAGGGAGGAAACCACGATCTGGCAGGACATTTTCGTCCTGGCCGAAATGCCCTTGTTGTTCTTTCTCGATATCTTCAGGTAATCGTCCCAGAAACCGATGGCCCCAAAGCCAAGGAACACGACAATGGAGAGCCAGATGTATTTGTTCGTCAGGTCGGCCCACAGAAGAACGCCGACAAGCAGGGAAAAGCCGATGAGCAGGCCGCCCATGGTCGGGGTTCCCTGCTTTTCCCTGTGCGCCTCCACATCTTCGCAGATGTATTGCCCGAACTTCAGGCGCTTCAAAAAGCGGATAAAGGCCGGGCCAACCAGAATGGAAACAATGAGCGCCGTAAGCAAGGCCCACACCGATCGGAAGGTGATGTACCGGAACACGTTGAAAACAATGAATTCCGAACTGAGAGGGGTGAGAAGGTGGTACAACACGGTATGCCTCGTTTGGTATTTCTGTTCTGTCAGAGCCTTTTCAAAGTGAAAAAGCTCTAGAGCGGGCCACTGCCGCTCGTTTCGCGGTACTGCTCAAGGGCCTTTGCAAAGGCCTGCACATAGGTTTCAAGTCTGTTGGCGCGTGAACCCTTGAAAAGCACCACCGCATCGCGGCACAGGGGAACAAGCCCGTTGCAGGTGTTGACAAATTCTTCCGCATCGGCTGTGGGCACAAAGGGGCAGGGGTGATGGGCGGAGGTCAGCCCTGCCAGCACCTCGTGCATGAAGGCCCCATGCCAGAAAATAACGGCAGGTTCCGCCTTGCCCATGTTCGCGCCAAGCTGGAAGTGCAGTTCCCTTTCCTCCTTGCCAAGCTCGCCCATGGCGCCCATGACCAGCACCAGGGGGCGGCCCGCGCCTTTGGCAAGACTGTGCGCGGTTTCTATCATGCGGGCCGAGGAAAGGGGGTTGGCGTTGTATGTATCGTCAATTATCGTAAACCCTGCGATTTCCGTGCAGGAAAAGCGCATTTCCGGCAGCCGGGCCGCATTCAGCCCTTGTTGTATCTCGTCGGGCGAAAGGCCGAGAAGCAGGGCGGCAGAAACAATGGCCGCCGTGTTTTCCGCCCCGTAAGTGCCGATAAAGGGGGCGCGAAGGTTTGCGCCCTGCCCCCGCAACAGCGCCCCAAAGTTTTTTTGTACAGTCACCCGAAACTGGCCGCAGGCAGGGGTGTTTTCCGGGTGCGGGAGGGGGGCTGGGCCAAGATACGCGGCATGGCAGTCAGCCCCTGGCTGTGTGGCGGAAAAAAACAGGAGCTTCGGCCCTGAATCCTGAAGGGGAAGGGCGTTGACCTCGTCCACCAGAGCCGGGTAGTCGGCATTGACAAGGGCTGTGCCGCCTTTGGTTGTGTAGGCGGCAAGGCGGGCCTTGTGCCAGGGTACGCCGCGTTCCCCAAGCCCCTGGGCATGGGCGTGGCCCGCGTTCAGGATGATGCCGATATCGGGCTGAAGCAGGCTGCCAAGTTCTTCCATGTCGTCGGGTTCGCTGATGCCCGCTTCAAGCACCCAGAACTGATCATCAAGCCCTGCATTGATCATGCTCAGGGCCATACCGATCTGGGTGTTGAGATTCTTGTGGTTTTTGGCGGTGGCCCCGCGCACGGAGAGAACCGTTGCCAGCACTTCCTTGATGGTGGTTTTGCCCGCTGTGCCGGTAATGCCCACCACCCTGGCGCGGGTGTCGCCGCGTTGCAGAAGGGCTATGCGCCAGAGGGCGCGCAGGGTGTCTTCCACCAGCAGAACAGGCGCAGGCCCGCGCCCGGTTTTTTCCCGTTCTTCGGCAAAGGGGTCGCGGGTGCCGACAACAGCCACAGCCCCGTTTTCCACGGCCTTGGCGGCATGGAGGTGCCCGTCGGTGTTTTCCCCTTCAAAACAGAAGAAAATGCTGTTTTCTGCCTGCACCCGGCTGTCTATCTGGGCGGAAAGGCAGAGAATGTCGCCAGCGTTCTCCTGGTCCGCATCCAGGGTGGACACAAGGCAGGGTTCTGCAAGCAGGGAAAGCCCGAGGGGGGTCTCTTTCCGCAGGGAAATGGGCAAGGCGCCGTCAAGGCAGGCCCATATGAGGGCGAGGTTTCGCTTCACCGCATCAACTCCCGCAGGGTTTGCTGGTCACTGAAGGGCCGTTTCAGATCACCTATTTGCTGGTAGGTTTCATGGCCCTTGCCTGCCACAAGCAGGGCATCGCCGGGTTTCAGAAGGTCAAGGGCCAGGGCCAGGGCTTTTTTACGGTCTGCCTCCCTGTGGGTTTCGCGGCAGTTTTTCAGGCCCGGCACAACATCGTCCATAATGGCTTCCGGGTCTTCGTGACGGGGGTTGTCCGAGGTGAGCACCGCAATGTCGGCATGTTCGGCCACAGCCTCGCCCATGAGGGGACGCTTGGTGCGGTCGCGGTTGCCGCCGCAGCCGAACAGGGTGACAATGCGGGCAAAACCCGCGTCGCGCAGGGCGTCAATGGCCTTGACCAGGGCATCGGGGGTATGGGCGTAATCGACAAAAACATCAAGCCCGCGTGTATTTTCAATACGTTCAAGACGTCCGGGCACCCCGGCAAAGGAAGAAAGGTTTTGCAGGGCTTCCACGGGCATGCCAAGGGCCAGGGCCATGGCCTGAGCGCCCAGAAGGTTCATGGCGTTGAACCCGCCCACCAGGGGCGAGGAAAGTTCCCACTCCCTGCCCTCGAATTCCATGGAAAGGCGCAGGCCCTGCGGGGTGAGGGAAAGGATGGAGCCAAGCAGGTGGCGCATTCCCGGCAGGGGTTTTTCCTTGATGCCGTAGGCAACAAAGCTGGTGTCAATGTTTCCCAGCCTGCGGCACCAGCGGTCGTCGGCATTGTAGGCCCCGGCCTTGGCCCCATAGGGCAGGCCGCCCTGTTCTTCGGGAAGGAAGAGGCGGGCCTTGGAATCGAAATAGTGCTCAAATGTTTCGTGGTAATCGAGATGATCCTGGGTCAGATTTGTGATCAGCGCGCCGGAAAAGGGAATGCCCGCCACCCGAAGCTGGTCGAGGGCGTGGGAGGAAACTTCCATGAACACCCATTCCGTACCGGCCGCGTACATTTCCGCGAGCATGGAGTGCAGTTCCACGCAGCCCGGCGTGGTAAGGGGGGCTGCCTGGGCGCTGCCCGGCCAGCGGTATTCCACTGTGCCGACAATGCCCACCTTTTTGCCAAGGGAGGAAAAGAGGCTTTCCAGCAGGTAGCTTTCCGTGGTTTTGCCGTTTGTTCCGGTAATGCCCACCACCTTTGGCATACGCTCTTCCGTGCCAAAGCTCGCGGCAGCAAGGTCGCCAAGGGCCTCGCGGGTGGAGGGGCACACGGTCACGGTGCAGCGGCACGGTGTTCCCTCAAGCAGGGGCAATTGTTCTTCGCTGATGACAATGTGGGCAGGGCCCCTGTCTTCCGGCAGGGCGAGCACCTCGGCAAGATACCGTTCGCCACCCTCGTTTTCAGGCATTTTCCACTGGGGAACAGGCGCGGGCAAGACCACGAACACCCCGCCGGGTACGATTTTGCCCGAATGCCCGGTTACGGGAAGCGCCTGTTCGCGCACTCCGGAAAGAAGCTGTTCCAGGGAAATGCGAAGCATGGAACCGCCTTTTGAAGCACCGGTCATGTTTTTTCCTCCAGCCAGAGTGTGCATTTTGTGATGCCTTCAAGGGACACGCCCGCTTCCGGCTGCTGCCGGGAAACAAACATGCCGCGCCCCTCGATACAGGGAACAATGCCGAGCTTGGCAAACACTTCCACGGCCTTGCGCACATCAAGGCCCACAACCCCCGGAGCAAAGCCCTGTACTATTTCGATTGGAGCGCGGGCATTTTCGGCCCGGGCCGTTTCCGTCAGCACAGGGGCTGCTTCCTGCTTTTTGGCTTTGGTTTTTTGCGAGCCCTGCTGTTTCAGCTTTTTTTCGGCCAGTTTTTCGGCCACCTGACGGACAAGGGGGTCGTCCGTATCGGGCAGCCTGCCGTGGTAGGCCATGGTATGCAGGGCCACATGGCGGAAAACAGGGGCGGCCACCACGCCGCCGTACTGGTTCTTCTGCGGTTCGTCCAGCAGGGAAACAATGAGGTAGCGCGGGTTTTCAATGGGAATCATGCCCACAAAGGAGGCCACGCGGCCACTGCCGTATTTGCCGGAAGAATCGGCCTTCTGCGCCGTGCCTGTCTTGCCCCCCAGTTCCATGCCCGGAATGCGGGCCTGCTTGCCTGTGCCGCCCTCTTCTTCCACAACCTCGCGCAGCATGGTGCGCAAATCACGCATGGTTTTCGGGGAGAAAATACGCTCCGGCCCGCGCGGCTCCCTGTCAGCGTCAAGGTGGGGGGCAATTTGCTCGCGGTTCATCACCAGCACAAGGGGCGTGCGCATACCCTCATTGGCAAGGCAGAGATAGGCCTGGGCCATTTGCAGCATGGTGGCGGAAAAGCTCTGCCCGAAGGAGGCTGTGGCAAGGTCGATGGGCTGCCATTTTTTCGCCGGGCGCAAAATGCCGACAGCCTCGCCCGAAAGGGGCAGGCCGGAACGCACGCCGAAGCCCACACGGGCAAGGTAGCTGTGGTACTTGTCCGCTCCGAGTTTCAGCCCGATTTTCGCAGAACCAATGTTGCTTGAAACGTGCAGAATGCTTTCAACCGGCAGCTTGGCATAGGAATGGGTGTCGTGAATGGTGAACTGTCCGAGCTTCCAGCGGCCCTTTTCGCAGTCGATGAGGGTATCGGGGCGCACCACTTTTTCTTCAAGGGCCGCAGCAATGAGGAAGGACTTTATGGTGGAACCCTGCTCAAGGGCATCGGCGGCAAGCCTGTTGCGGCGCAGGGCGCGTGAATATTTGCCGTATTCGTTGGGGTCGAAAAAGGGGTACTGGGCCCAGGCCAGAATTTCGCCCGTGGGCACATCCACAACCATGCAGCCGCCCCATTTCGCGCCAAACTTGTCCACGTTTTCCTTGAGGCTTTCCTCGGCAAAAAACTGGATGTTCGAATCAATGGAAAGGCGTACATCATGCCCGCGCAAGTCGCTTTTTCCGCCGGAACCGTCAGAAGCTCCAAGCACCAGCCTGCGGCCCGAAGCGTCGCGCTGCACGCGCTGGCGCACCATTTTTCCGCGCAGTACAGAGTCAAGGGAATGCTCAAGACCATCAAGGCCCTTGTCGTCAAGGCCCACGAAGCCGATGAGCTGCCCGGCAAGGTTTTTGTACGGGTAGACCCGTGCATATTCGCCTGAAAGATATACCCCTTTCAGCCCGGCGGTTTTGACGGCCTCGGCCTTTTCAGGGGAAATTTTGCGGGCCACCCATACGAATTTGCGATCGCTGTTCAAGGTGGTGTTCAGACCTGAAACGGGAATGCCGAGCAGCTTTGCGAGGGCCGCAGCCGTGCTCGCCTTCTCGGTGATGACGCTGGGGTTCACCCACACGGAAACCGCATCGACCGTAAGGGCGAGAATGTTGCCGTTGCGGTCAACAATACTGCCGCGCGCGCCCACAACCTGCTCGGTGGCCATGTGCCGCCGACTGGCCATTTCAGCCAGATCAGGGCCGCGCACGATTTGCAGATAATAGGCCCGCGACCACAGGGCGGCCCAGAGCAGGGTGAAAACAATGCCAACACCCCAGACGCGAATGCGCCCCCAGTCCAGACCCTTGAAAAAAGACAGCTCTTTTTTGGGCGCGGCTTGCCGCACTCTGGTATTACGAGAGCGCGAAGGGGTGCGTTTTGGCAGCCTGGCTATCTTTTTCCGTGTAATCAAAGGGTGTTTCCTGTTCTGTTTCTCGTTCCATGGCGCGGCGGTTTGGCCGGGGCCGCGTCAATGCGGCGCAACACGCAGGCCGCTGCTCACAGCCCCGGCCGATTGCAGGGGGCTGACCGTTTCGTCAAAGTCGGGGGCAAGGCCCATGCGCCGCACCTGCCCCGGTTTGGCGGTAAAAAGGCCAAGTTCTTCGGCCTTTGCTCCAAGCACATGCGGGGAAAGCAGGTATTCCCGCTCGGCCTGACGCTGGGCCCCGAGGTCGGCCCGGATGCTCACTTCCCTCTGCATGTTTCTGATGTCATAGGCCAGCCGGGTACGTTCAAGGTTGAGCCACACAAGGGTCAGCCCAAGGGCCAGGCTGCCCATGAAGGACACGATCATGGCGAGCACCAGGTACTGGCCAGGCCGCTCGGTCGCTTCGGCGTTATCAATTTCCATGCGGCTTCCTGCCCTTCAGGGAGTTCAAGGCCATTTCAACAGTGCGTGCTCTTGGGCCAGCTCACACAAGGAGGATTTTTGTTCTCTGGCAAGGCGGAAAGCTTTTTTACGGAAGGAGTGTACTTTTGCGGTACTCGACTGGAGTAAAAAAGGTTTCCAACGCCGCCAGAGGGCAAAAAGGCCCTTGTGTGGGTTGGCCCTAAGCGAGTTTTTCTGCCACACGCAACTTCGCACTGCCCGCACGCGGGTTTTGCCGCGCCTCGTCCGTTCCTGGGCAGACGGGTTTTTTGGTCAGCACCGAAAGCACGGGCCTGTGCCCGCATACGCACACGGGCACATGACGGGGGCAACGGCACCCCTGGGCCTCTTCCCGAAAAAAATGCTTCACAATGCGGTCTTCCAGCGAATGAAAGGCGATGACCGCAATCCGCCCTCCGGGGTTCAGGCGGGCAACAGCGCGCTGCAAAAACGCGCGCAATTCATCAAGCTCGTTGTTCACCACCATGCGCAGGGCCTGAAAGGTACGGGTGGCAGGGTGGTTGCGGGCCGTGGCCCGCCACTTCGCCGGGTAGGCCGCGCTGACTATCTCCGCAAGTTCCAGGGTGGTTTCAACGGGCTTGCGGGAACGGGCCGTTTCTATGGCCCTGGCAATGCGGCCCGCCATGGGTTCTTCCCCGAAGGTGGCGATAATTTCCTTGAGCCGCGCCGGGGTGGCCCTGTTCACCAGTACCGAGGCAGGCTGCCCGCTGCCCTGATCCATACGCATGTCCAGGGGGCCGTCAGCATGAAAGCTGAACCCGCGCCCTGCCTCGTCTATCTGCATGGAAGAAACGCCTATATCGATGAACGCGCCGTCAATGGTCTCCCAGCCAAGCTCGTCCAGAACCTCTTCAAACTCGGAAAAACAGGCGTGGGCCGAATGAAAACGCACCCCGCCCGACGCCAGGGGAGCCAGCCGTTCGCGGGCCAGGGCCAGGGCCTCGGTATCGCGGTCAAGGCCAAGCAGGCTGAAATCGGCAAGACCCTTTGCAGACGCCTTCTGCAACACCCCGCCGCTATGCCCGCCCATGCCAAGGGTGCCGTCAAGAAAACGCCCGTGCTCCCGTGGTTCAAGGTAGGAGAGCAACTCTTCATACAGCACCGGAAGGTGCCTTTCTGCGGCTGACCTGTCAGAAGCCAAAGTCAATACCCGTGTCGCCCAGTTCTTCGGTTACATTGTCGAAATTTTGATCCAGAACCGGGGCAAGGGAGGCGGGCGACCATATCTCGAAACGCCTGCCCTGGCCGACAATGACCGCCTCGCGCCCAATCTGCCCGTACTGCATGTGTTCCCTTGAAAGACGCACCCGGCCGTGAGCGTCCAGGCCGACAATTTCAGCCCCGCCAAGCACAAGACGCCGAAAATCGCGCACCAGACGCGTGGGGTTGCGTATGCTCGCTATCTTCGCCTCAAATTCCAGCCATTCGGGCATGGGAAACCCCACCACGCAACCATCGTAGGTGGTCAACGCGCAACGCCCCTGCCCGTCTGCGGAACAGACAGCATCCCTGAAATCGGGCGGCAGCATTATTCTGCCTTTCAGGTCAAGAGTGCGAAGGGTGCGTCCTCGAAAAAACATGGGCCTGCCTGTGACGGAAAAGGGTTGAGAGAGGGTATTTTAAAAAGCCAAGTAATATCAGATAAATAAGTAAATAGAGCCGCATAGTGGGGTATATTTCCCACTATTTCCCACTATTTCCCACTTACTTCCCCAATTTTTCCCGCTCTGTCAAGGTATAAAAACAGGAAAACCCGCGACCAAAATGGGCACGGGCTGGCGCAAAACGTACAAGGGGAGGGAAATGGGCAGGTAAGGCGGCTTTCTGAGAGAGAAGAATATTTTTCAGGGCAGCATCACGGCCCAATAGAGCCTTTTCACTTTGAAAAGGCTCTATCGGGTCATGTTGATGGGATAGTTTTCAACAAACGAGGTCGTTTTCTTTGCCACTGCCTCTTCAAACTTGCCCATTCCGGCAAGGTCCACAGTTTCGACAACAAAGCCGAGGGCCGCGGCGCTGCTGACAAATTCCGGGGTTTGGGCCAGCCGGGTATACAGTTCCGAGGCTGTGGAGATCACCTCTTTGGTGGCTGATGCCGGAATGGCCAGACCGAAATACTGTTCCATCTCCACGAGTACCCCGACTTCCGAAAGGGTGGGAACCTCCGGGTGCAGGGGCGACCGCTGGGCCGAGGCCACTGCCAGAAGGCGCATGCCGGGCATGGCCGCTGCTGGCCCGGCCGGGGCCCAGCAGGCCACTGCCTGATTGGCGAGCACCGCTGCGGAAGATTCTTTGCTGCCAAGGTAGGGCAGGTATTCAAAGGTGACCCCGGCAGCCCGGTTCAGCATGAGGGTCGCCATGTGGTGGGCGGTAATGCTGCCGGTTCCGGCCATGAACAGCGCCCGGCTGTCGCGGAGTATATCAAAGAAATCAGGGATGTTCCTGGCCTTGTGTGTGGCGGAAATCCACAACCCCAGAGGCGCGCGGGCCAGAATGGCAAAGGGGGTGAGGGCATCGGGCCTGAAGCGCTTTTCCGTGAGCATGGTTTGCAGGGTGAAGTCGGGCAGGTTTATGGCCCCGATGTACGAACCGTTGTCCAGGCGCGATTGCAGCCTGTGCCACGCTGCGCCGCCCCCCCGGCCCGGTATGGGTTCCGTTCTCATGGCATCGGGGGAAATGCGGGTCAGGAAATCGGGAATGAGCAGGAACAGGGCCGAGGACAGGCTGGTTTTGGGCTCGGGCAGAATGAGGGCAATGGTTTGCCCGCCAAGGCGGGGCCGGGCGAGGCGCAGTTCGCCTTCAGAGGAAAAGTCTCCGGAAGGGGCCGCGAGGCTCCCCGCGGGGGCCAGGGCTGTCAGAAACAGGGCCAGAAAAAGCAGGCAGAGGGGCCGCATGGGCTTACCGCATTCCCGCTGTTGCCTGTTCGATAAGTTGGCGTATATTCATGATCTCCTTCACCCGCCACTGGCCCTGTTCTTTTTCCATGCGCAGTTCAAGGGGGAAAATGCCTTCGATGCTGTCAACAAAGGAGGCGGAGACCGTGGCGCTGTCGTCCTGTTCCTTCAGCACCTTGCCGGGGGCAAGGCGTTTCTTGCTTCGCCCCAGTTCCTTGAGGGCGCTCTTGAACATGCCCGCGTTTCCGGCCTTCGAGGGGTCGGGCTTGCCATCAATATACCCTGCGTTCACAGCGGTGCGGAGAAGGTTTTCCGCCTCCATCCGGAGCAGGGAACGCACCATGCCCCCCTTGCCGCTGTCGTCATCGACGAGCATGAGCAGAAGGGTGGTTACGGTTGAATCGCCCACCATATTCCCCTCGTTCATCTGCCGTTTCAGTTCGGCCAGCAGGCTGTCTGTGGCATTGTCAAGCACGGAGGAAACATCCACGCCCTGGCTGAGCACAGCGTAATCGTGGCCTGCAATGCCCTTTTGGGCCGTGGCGAGGGCCTCAAGGGGCGAACTTGCGGCGCGGGCGGCAGGGGGGGCACAGAGCAGAAAAAGGGCCAGAAAGAGGAGAACAGGGCGGCACAGGGAAGGGAGGGTGTTCATGGCAAGACCTCAATGCCGCCCGGTTGGAAGAGGGCGGCTGTGGCGCAAGTTCTGCGCAGGTTGTTCAGGCAGGGGGTTTGGAACCGCTGCCCTGCAGGCGCGAAAAAATGGTGCGCGCCTGGGCTATATCAAGGGCAATCTGCCCGGAAAGTTCCTGCACGGAGGTGAATTTTCGCTCTCCACGAAGGTGCTCGACAAACCACAGGCGAATGGGAGTATCGTAAATCTCGCCATGAAAATCAAGAATATGGGTTTCCACCCGCAGGTCCACATCGCCGAAGGTGGGGCTGGTGCCCACGTTGGTCACGCCGTAATATTCCTTGCCGTTTCCGCTGGAGGGCACAATGGTTTTTGTGGATACAGGCAGGGGCAGTTCGGGCACAATGCACACCTTGGTGGCGTACACCCCGCTTGCCGGGGCCAGAAATTCCGCCTGGGTGGCAAGGTTTGCCGTGGGAAAGCCAATGGACGCACCGCCCCGTTTTTTGCCGTGGGTCACTGTTCCCTGCATGAAAAAGGGCCTGCCAAGCAGCACGCGGGCTTCGTCCACCATGCCCTTTTGCATGCAGGAACGGATGCGGGTGGAGCTGATGACCTCTCCCAGAGAAAAAACAGGCATGAGCTGGGTAAAACTGAAACCGCATTCCCGGCCAAGGTTGGAAAGAAGGGAGGAATTGCCTTTCCGGCCCTTGCCAAAGGCATAGTCGTGCCCCACAAAAAGGTGGCACACATGCAGCCCCTCCACAAGAACGCGGTTGACAAAATCTTCGGGTGAAAGCCCCGCAAGGCCGGCGGTAAAGGGCAGGATAAGGGCCACATCAACGCCGAGGGCCGCGAAAAGCTCGAGCTTGGCGTTTTCCTGCATGATGAGGGCCGGGGCGGTTTGGGGCGAGAAAAACTGCTCCGGGTGCGGGGTAAAGGTGATGACCACGGCGGGCAGGGACATTTCTTCCGACTGCCTGACCACCGAACGTATGAGTTGCTGATGCCCCTGATGAACGCCATCGAAGTTGCCGATGGTGGCAACGCAGCCGCCGGACACCGTGCGGAAAGCCTCTTCTACTGAATATACGATTTGCATGGGGTGGTGTTTTTTGTCTCCTGAAAACGGCCTGTCGTCGTAAAGCGGTAAAGCGATAAAGCCATACATTATTTTCAGGTACTTTTCAATACTCCCGCGCCTGCTGGTGTTGGGGTCTTTTGCCGTGATGCCGCGTCAGGCTTGCTTTGCCCTGGTGGTGCTCATGGCCGCGGCCAACCCGCCCAGCGAGGTTTCCCGGTACCGGGCCTGGAGATCCTTGCCGGTTTCAAACATGACCTGAATGATCTGGTCAAGGGAAATGAGCCGCTCACTGGCGTTTTCCATCAGGGAAAGCTGGGCGCACTTCACCGCCCTTTCAGCCGCAACCCCGTTCCTTTCGATGCAGGGAACCTGCACCAGCCCGCCCACCGGGTCGCAGGTAAGGCCAAGGTTGTGCTCCATGCCTATTTCGGCGGCGACTTCCACCTGTTTCACCGAGCCGCCCGTTACAGCGCAGTAGGCCCCGGCCGCCATGGAGCAGGCCACGCCCACCTCGCCCTGGCAACCCACCTCGGCCCCTGAAATGGAGGCGTTTTCCTTGTATATGATGCCTATGGCCCCGGCCGTGAGCAGGTAGTCGATAATGCCCTGCTCAGAGGCATTGGGGTAGAAATTGCTGTAATACATGAGCACTGCCGGCACCACTCCTGCGGCCCCGTTGGTCGGGCCGGTGACAATGCGGCCCCCGGCGGCGTTTTCTTCGGCCACGGCAAAGGCGTAAATCATGGGCCACAGGGTAATGTCCGCCCGGCCTGACATGGCAAGGGCGCTGACCCTTCGCAACAGGTTGGGGGCGCGGCGGCGCACCTTGATGCCGCCGGGAAGAATGCCGTCCGTGCAGCAGCCGCGCTCAATGGATTCCTTCATGGTTTCGGCAATGCGCAGAAGGCCGCTGCGAACCTCGGCCCCGCTGCGGCGGGCCATCTCGTTTGCCATGACCACCTTGGCCACCGAAAGCCCCTCCCTTTCGCAGATGGCGAAAAGCCCGGTGGCATTTTTGTAGGGATAGGGAAAGGGGGGGGCGGCATGCTCGTCTGTCAGGCAGGGGTCTGCCTGCCCGGCTGCGGCAAAGTCGCTCCCGGTTTTGACGAACCCCCCGCCAATGGAATAATAGGTTTCCGAGAGCAGTTCATGCCCCTCGCCCGCGAGGGCGGCAAAGCGCATTCCATTGGGGTGCAGGGGCAGGAATACCTCTGTGTGCAAGAGAATGTCTTCGGCGAAAATAAAGGGAATGGTGTGGCCCCCGACCAGAACCAGGGGCGCGTTCTGTTCCAGCTCGTCCCTTCGGGCGGCAAGGCGCACGGTATCCACGGTTTCCGGCAGGTGGCCCTCAAGCCCGCCCAGCACGGCCCGTATGGTGCCATGCCCCCTTCCGGTAAGGGCCAGGGAGCCGTAAAGGTCAACGCGCACCCTTGCTGTCTGCTTGAGCAAGCCCGCCTTTTCCAGTAGGGTTGTAAACCTGCGGGCCGCGACCATGGGGCCCATGGTATGGGAACTGGAAGGGCCGATGCCAATTTTGAAAAAATCGAATACGCTCAGCATCACATCTCCGTCGGGTCGGGTTGTATGTATGCGGGATGGCCGGTTACTAAGTGCCACAAGCTGTGGATAAAGGCAATCCACAGGCTCCTTCCTTCGGGCGCGAGCGGCCTGCCGGGGCGGAAGAATGAGGGCAAGCCCACTGTTTTTGCGCGGCAAGGGCCGAAGCGGGCGCGGTCGTAAAGCATACTCTGGGTTCACAATGAAGCTTGATCTGCTCAAGGAGGGGAACCATGAGTTCCGTGAAGAACACCGGGGCGCGGGGCGGTCTGAAAAAGGCGGCTGTGGCCGCGCTTTTCGTGTGCGGCGCTGTTGCGGCCTACCTTGCGTACGTCCCCGGAAACGGAAGGGCGCTGAGCGGGTATGTGGTTTCGCGCAATATCTACCCTGCGGCCCCGGTTTCCGCCCTCGTGGGCGAGATGCATGTGGTTCGCGGCCAGCAGGTTCCGGCTGGTGCGCCCCTGTTTTCCCTTGATACCACCGTGCTTGCGGCGCGCAAGGACAGCGCCCTCGCGGAACTGGCCCGTGCCCGCTCTCTGGTGGAACAGGCCCTTGCCGCGCACGAAAGGGCAGAGGCCATGCTTGTTGCCGCGCAGGCTGAAACCGAACGGGCCACCCGTAACGAGGAGCGCAAAGGGGCCTTGCGGAAAACCCGCGCTGTTTCCGAAGAAGACTACGATGCAGCAAAGGCGCGGGCCGAGCAGGCTGTGCAGGAAGAACGGGCCGCCGCCCTCGACGGGAAGGCCGCGCACCATGCCCTTCTGGGCGCGCGCCATGCGGAAGGGGCTGCCCGCGCGGCAGTGACCGAGGCGGAACAGNCCCTTCGGGACGCGGCCCCCCTTGCTCCGGTGAGCGCTGTGGTGGAAGAGGTGTTTTACCAGAAGGGCGAGTGGGTGGCAGCCAATGTTCCGGTGCTTGCCCTTGTGCCCGACGCAGAGAGGCGGGGGG
>JGI994J12354_10001327_pt1 | contig 25100 bp, 32 predicted proteins | sample IntmicLarv3ML3BL_FD_12354 | JGI IMG/M metagenome (IMG submission 12354)
GAGATTTAATATGATAGAACCACCAGTAATGGTATCAACTAAAGATGTCATGCATATAAGTGATATACTAAATGTTACTTATTCGTTAATTAAAAAATTTAAACATTATAATAATGAAATAAGTGATGAAAAAATCAAACAGTTTGTTATTTCAACAACTACAGAGCTAACTAATCAATATTCTAATTTATTGGAGGTATTGAATAATGAACAATAAAGTAAAAAATTCAAAACAAGACCCAATGCCAGATGTAAAAAGTTTTAATGATGAAGATATATTAAATGATGTATTAATAAGTCTTAAACATCTATCAACTATGTATGGTACATTATGTCAAGAAGCAAGTAATGTTATATTAACAACTAAAATAGAAGCTTTAAGTAAAGAAGTAGGCAAATTAGCAAAAGATTCATTTAATTTAATGTTTGAAAAAGGATGGTATTGTCTGGAAAAAGAACTTCCTGAAAAATTAAGTGAAGAATATAACAAGTTTTCTACAAAACAAACAGAAATCAGTGGATAGCTGATTTTTTCTTTTGTAAAATAAAGTTATATGTTAAAATATAATTAATTGCTGATTTAGTTTAGTGGTAAAACAGATGCATGGTAAGCATCAGAGGACTGTTCAATTCAGTCATTCAGCACCATAAAGATAGGAAACTCGGACACTTAGTGTACCGAGTAAGTAATAAATTCTAACAGAAATGTTAGTTTTTTTGTTGTTTGGAAAGGTAGTGATTGAGTGTTAGCAATAGAAACTAAGGAAATAGTTATGTCTGAAGAACTGAAAAGAAAGATTGAAATGGTTTGTAGATTTACTAATTCAAAAGTAAAAATATGCAATGGCAGTATAAGAAATATTAAAAAAACAAATGTGGCATTTGTAGAACCCCATCAAATAATTATTGGTGGTACTAGATATTTAATGTTTGATGAGAATGATTATGTATTTGTTAATAATTTATATAACAAAATACCTTTTAAAAACCTAGAAAATCATATTAATAATTTTAAATGCTTGAAGAAAAAATAAAATTCGCCTATAATGTAAGTACGAAGTAAAAAAATAAGTCTTATTATGGGCGAAGTAGTTTGAATAGCCAAACCACTTTGCCCTTTTTGTATCTAAAAAATGAAAGGAGAATTAAATGTCAGAAGAAAAAAAGGTGGCAGGAATTTATATTAGAGTAAGTACTGAAGATCAGGCTCGTGAAGGATTCTCTTTAGGAGAGCAAAAGAAACGATTAGAGGAGTTTTGTAAGTTTAAGAGATATGAAATATACAAAGTATATGAAGATGCAGGAATAAGTGCTAAAAATGATAAAAGACCTGCTTATCAAGAATTAATGAGCGATGTTAAAAACCATAAAATAAATGTTATAGTTGCTTTTAAACTAGATAGGCTAACAAGAAGTTTTTATGACATTGAAAAATTAATGAATATTGTTAACGAAGAAAACTGTGATATTGATTGTATGGCAGATGAAAGTAATACTACCACTTCAAACGGAAGAATGGTAATGAGAATAATGACTAGTGTATCTCAAAATGAAATTGAGAAATGTAGTGAAAGAACTAAGCTGAGTTTGGCAGGAGCAATAAGAAATGGACACATACCTTGTCGTACTCCGCTAGGTTTTAAAAGAGAAGATAAAAAGTTAGTAGTTAATAATAGTACCAAAGATATTGTTATTAGAATATTTGATTTATATTTAGAAGGTAAATCCCATCAGACTATTGCGAATATTTATAACGGAGAAAATATCTTAAATAAAACTTGGTATGATTCCACTATTTCAAAAATATTATCAAATGAAATTTATAAAGGAGATTTTCTTGCTTCTAAAAAAAGCAAACAACCAACCTATTATGAAAATGTTGTTATACCACTCGTATCAAAAGATAAATGGGAAAGTTGCCAAGCTCAAAGTAAAAGAAATGCTAGACACTTTTCAAGAACAGCAACTTATTTGTTTATCAATAAACTAAAGTGTTCTGCTTGTGATAACTTCTATGGAGGCAAGGCTTCAACTAAAAGAAAAAGTGGTAAGAAATATTACTATTATAAATGCCAAAAATGTGGAACTAATATTAAAGAATCAGATATTGAAAAGTTGTTGACGAATTGCACGATAACAATGTAATTTCAAAAGAAGAAACAGACCATATCAAATATGGTTATACCATTAAAGCCAAAAATAAAAATAAAGATTATGAGTTATAAACTCAGGGAAAGAAGGTAAACAAATGAATATAAGTTATGTAAAACAAGGCGATTATTTATTGCCAAATTTAGAGCTACAAAATAACACTCATTCTTCTTTCGGGAAGTATGGGCTATTAAGACTTAACTATCTGAAAGAAAACAAAAAGATAGAATATCGAGAATTACTGATGAAAGATGAACTAACTAATCATTTGATAGATATTGATAAAACTGCTACTAAAAGAGTTGAAATGATAATTAATTCACTAGCCGAAGAAAAGAATGTTGATGAAGATTTGAAAGCGACTGACCAAATGAAATGGGTTGGCTTAATGAACAATATTAAATCACAAGCTGAAGAAATAGTACTTTATGAACTCATTTATGATTAATTTTTTTCAGTAAGTGATTAAAAGAAATTCCTAATGAAAGTTGGGAATTTTTCTATGAACTATTTAATAATAGTACTAAATAGTGTATACTTATATTGGTGATATTATGAATTTTTCAGAAGAATTAAGACAGATATTAGAAGATAATAGTGATAAAAGAATATGCGTTGTTGGTACAACTTGTACAGGTAAAACAACCATATTAAAATCTTTGCATTTTGGAGTTGATATGGATAAAATTATATTCCCTTTATTAACACCTGAAGAAGAAGCCTATGTTTTTCAAGAACCTTGGACTGAAGAGATTGGCGAGTATATGAATCAACTTGTTCGTGAAAAAATCAAAATTGAAGCTGGAATCCCAGTGTTTGGAACAGTAGTAATTGATAGTGATTTGCTTGTGTTTTTAGATATTGACGATGAACTTCTAAAGGAAAGAACATCTTTAAGAAATGCAGACTTTATAAATGCTAAAAATATGGGCAATAAAATAAAACAAGAAATGATGTCATCAAATATTCCTTATATATCAGTAAAAGTAAGGCAAGATGATATAATATTGAAAAAATAAATTGGAGGTAGAATAATATAATGAGAGCAAAATATGGAGTATCAACAGTATGTTATTTAGAAAAAGATAACAAAGTATTGTTTTTAAAATTTGATAAGAAATGGGGACAAGTTTTTTGCGCTCCTGGTGGTAAAATGAATGAAGGCGAATCACCTTTAGAATGTATTGTTAGAGAATTTGGAGAAGAAACAGGATTAACTCTACTCAATCCTGTTCTTAAGGGTTACTCACACTGGAATTGGCAAAATCAAGAATATGGAATTATTTTCTTTTATACTGCTGCTGATTATACTGGGGAATTAAGAGAAAGTGTTGAAGGAAAATTATCTTGGATTGAAAAAGACCATATAAGTGAGTTAAAACAATTTGATATGAATACAAAACTTAGTGATTTAATTTTTGAAGATGGCATATTTGAAGGAAACTTTTTGTTAAACGAAGATGATACCGTTAAGGAATATAAATTAACAAAGTTTAATAATGGTGGAAAATGTTAGAGAACTCAGTTGAAATAGAATTATCTAACAATTTATCAACTTTAGAATATTTAGAGCTAATTAAATCTGTCGGTTGGAAAAGTTTGACAGAAGAACAAGTTAATAGAACACTCCAAAATTCTATGTATGTAGTTAAAGCAACTATAAATAATGAAGATGTTGGAATGGGAAGATTAGTTGGTGATTTTGGATGTCATGGAATGTTAACAGATATTGTAATAAATCCTAAATATCAAGGAAAAGGAATTGGAACTAAGATAGTCTTAGATATAAAGGAATATGCAAATGATTTTGTAAAAGAAAATGAAAGATTTATAATTGAGTTATGCCCTACTACAGGCAACAGGGATTTTTATATAAAATGTGGTTTTAAGTATAAACCTGAAAATATGGACGGAATGTATTTATGGATTGATAAAACAAAATAAAAAGTGCAACGGGCGTTGCATAATTCAAAATTAGAAAGAAGGTATGCAATGTTAGATAAAGATTTTAAAACAATAGTTATAGATTTAAAGAAACAAATATCAATGACTCAACTTTTAATAATGAGCCAAGCAAATAAACAGTTAGTTGAGTTATATTTTAAATTAGGAAAAACTATTGGTGAGAATTATACTTATGGTGAAAAATTTGTTGATAATTTATCAATAGAACTAAAACTTGAATTTCCAACAATTCAAGGCTTTTCAGCAAGAAACTTAAATAGTATGAAGAAGTTTTATGAAGAATACAAAGATGATGAACTTTTGCAACAGCTTGTTGCAAAAGTTCCATGGGGACACAATCTTGCTTTAATAGAAAAGATTAAAGATAAAAAAGAAAGACAATGGTATATAGAGGAATGTATAAAATCAGGCTGGTCTAGAGATGTATTAAAACTTCAAATTAAAAGTGATTTATATTCAAGACAAGTTGCTACTAATAAATTAACTAATTTTAATAATACACTTCCTGCTGTGCAAAGTGATTTAGCTAATCAAACTATAAAAGATCCATATCTTTTTGATTTTATCACTTTAAATAAAGGATTTAAGGAACGTGAATTAGAAAATAAATTATTAGAACAAATTAAAAATGTACTGATAGAGCTTGGCACGGGATTTTCATTTGTAGGTAATCAATATAAATTGTCAGTAAATAATAAAGATTATTTTATAGATTTGTTATTCTATCACTTAAAATTAAGATGTTATGTTGTTGTAGAATTAAAAGTAACTGAATTTGAACCAGAATATGCAGGAAAACTTAATTTTTATTTAACAGCAATAGATGATAAATTAAAAACTGAGCAAGACAATCCAACAATAGGTCTAATTCTAGTACAAGATAAAGATAAATTTACAGTTGAATATAGCTTAAATAGGGTGAACAGTCCAATAGGCGTTAGTTCTTATGAAGTAAATCAAATAATACCTAAAGAAGTGTTAGACAATTTACCTACTGAAGAAGATATTAATTTACATATTGATATTGATGATATTTAAAATATGTAGTACAATTAATTCAGTTAGAAATTATTACAAAACTATTTTTTGTCAGTAAAAGTTGTCGTACTTCAACCTTTGCCGCACCAGGAGGAAATTGTCGAACTAATAATTCGACATAACAATATAAAGGTTAATTTAATTAATCTTTTTATTATGTAATTATAAGAAAAAGACTTGAAAACGTGTTATAATTTATATATATGAGAAATTGTGAGAGGGGGGCAAAATGAATCAAATAAAGAAGTTGGAAAAATACGAAGAGAAAACTTTTGAAGATATTAAACACACTGAAATGGGTTATGAATACTGGTTTGCTAGAGAATTATATATAATATTAGAATATGTAAGGTGGGATAAATTCTTAAATGTTATAAAAAAGGCTAAAATTGCTTGTACAAAAAGCAATTATTCTATTGATGACCATTTTCCCCAAGTGGGAAAAATGGTTAAAACAGGCGATTCTTATAGAGAAATCATTGATTATAAATTATCACGCTATGCTTGCTATTTAATTGTCCAAAATGCCGTCCTAATAAAGAGGTAGTTGCATTAGGACAAACTTATTTTGCTATTCAAACTAGAAAACAAAAATTAAATGAACAAGAATATTTAAACCTTAGCGAAGAAGAAAAAAGATTATATAAAAGAGATAAAACAAAAAAAGCCAATTATTCCTTACAACAAATAGCTAGTAGTGCTGGAGTGAAAAATATGGACAAATTTCATAATGCTGGTTACAAAGGTCTATATAATGGCGAAACGGCAGACGATATATTCAAGAGAAAAGGACTTCGTTACAGAGAAGAAATTTTAGATAATATGGGTAGTGAAGAATTAGCAGCTAATGAATTTAGAATAACTCAAGCAGAAGCAAAACTTAAAAGAGAAAATATTAAAGGCGAAAAAAATGCAAAAGAAGCTCACTTTGAAATTGGGGCTAAGGTTAGAAAGGCAATAGCAGATATGGGTGGAACAATGCCAGAAAAATTACCAACACCTAAAAAGAGTTTGAAAGAACTTGAAAAGGAAAATAAAAAATTAGAAATTACGAATAAATAATGAGTATTATAAAACCTCTATTGACAACCAAGTGAGTAACACACTATGATATTGGCAAGCCAATATCAGTTTTATCACATTTAAAAACTACACAATTTCTTGCGTAGTTCCTTAAACTGATGACATTGGCAAAGCCCCTTTTGAAACCCCATAAAGTATAATTTTTGCAAACTATCGTAAGTAAAATTATACTATGAGAAAAACAAGTTTTTCTCTATCAGTAAAGTCTATAGCCACTTTCATTTTTGCTAAAGCAAAACCAAATGTGCCACGACTTAAAAAAAGGAAAGGACTATTTGAATATGAAATTTACAGTATTATCAGAAAATAGAAAAAGTGGAATGTGTGAAAACGAAGAAGGTTTATCTATAATTTTTGAAATAAATGATAGAAAAATATTATTTGATACAGGATCATCTGATTTGTTCGTAAAAAATGCAGAGTTATTAGGTATAAACCTAGAAGAAGTTGATACCTATGTTTTAAGTCATGGGCATGCAGATCATAGTAATGGTTTAAAACATGTTCAAGGACATAAAAACCTTATTTTGCACCCTGATAGTTTTATTGGAAGGTATAGTTTAAGACAACAAAAATTTGTTGGTTTAAATCAAAAAGAAGATGAAATGTCATCGAAATTTAATATTATTAAAACTAGAGAACCTTATGTGATTTTTGAGAATGTTTACTTCTTAGGGCAAATACCAAGAATAATAGATTTTGAAGGTGAAGGCAATCTTTCTACTGTTTTAAACTTAGAAACAGGTGAAAAAGATTTAACACTAGATGATAGTGGTATTGTAATAAAAACTGATGAGGGAATTATTGTAGTATCAGGCTGTGCTCATTCAGGTATATGCAATACAATAGAGTATGCTAAACAAATTACAAAAGATGAAAGAGTTTTAGCAGTAATTGGTGGATTTCATTTAAGAAAATTAAATGATACTACTAATAAAACAGCAAAATATTTTTTAGATAATAATGTTCAAACATTATATATGGGGCATTGTAATACTGATGAAGTTATACAAGAATTTGAAAAACAATTAGGAGATAAATGTGCAATAGAAACACTTTATTCAGGAGCAAGTTTTGAAATTAAAGATAGAAAACTTAAAAAATAATTAACTTCATATTCCAAATTATTTAATATTAGGTTATAATTTATTTAGAAATTAACCAAATAAAAATTTCCAAACGTCCTTAATTGGCACACCATAATGGCTTACAATCGAACTTTTCTAATTAAGAAGTTCGTTTTATTTTGTCCTTAAATTTTAACGATTGCTAGTATGCTAAAATCTTGTTTATAGTGACATTTATAGTGACATTTATGATGACATGCAATTAAGCTTGTGATATAATTACATTATATTTTGGAGGTAGTTAAATGATAGATACAATAGAAAATGATAGGTGTGAATTTAAAATAAAATTAACTGACAAGTTTGAGGAAGAAGTAATATCATTTCTAAATACTAATGGTGGAAATATTTTTGTTGGTGTTTCTGATGATGGAAACATTAACGGATTAAATGGAAATTTAGATTTGCTACAAAGAACAATAAAAGATCGTATTAAAGATAATATAATGCCCTCAACTTTAGGATTATATGATGTTATTTTAAAGAATGATAACCAGAAGCAATATATTCAAGTAACAATAGCAAAAGGAATAGAAAAGCCATATTATCTAAAAGGAATGGGAATGACTCCAGATAGTTGCTTTATTAGAATAGGTAGTGCAGTAGCTTCTATGACAAACGAAATGATTCAAAATACATTTTCTAAAAGAATCAGAAATTCATTAAAAACTATAACGTCCCCAAAACAAGATTTAACATTTAATCAAATTAAGATTTATTATGAAGAAAAAGGATATACAGTTAATAATAATTTTCTAAAACAATTAAACTTATATACAGATGATAACAAATTCAATTATATTGCATATTTGGTTGCGGATAATAACAACTTAAGTGTTCAGTTTGCTAAATATGATGGCAACGATGTATATAATTTAATTGAGAATGAAGATTATGGATTTTGTTCAATTGTTAAAATTACCAATAATATATTAGATAAATTAAAAATCGAAAATAAAACATATACCAAAATAGAATATGATGGTAGGAAAGAAATTAAAATGTACGATTTTAATGCAATAAAAGAATTAGTTACAAATGCTATGGTACATAATGATTGGACTAATGGATATTCACCAAAATTTGAAATATTTGATGAGAAGTTAGTTATTTCATCAAATGGTGGAATACAAGAAGGTATAAATCAAGAAGAATTTTTATTAGGCTTTTCTAATCCAAGAAATCAAGAATTAATGAGAGTGTTTAGAGATTTAGAGTTGGTTGAACAACTTGGAACAGGAATTCAAAGAGTACTAAAAATATATGAAAAGGATATATTTGAGTTTTATCCAAATCACATTAGAGTGACAATACCATTTAACAATAATGAATTTAACAAAGGGAATAATAACAATAAAAATTACTTAAATGATAATTTAACTGAAATTCAAAAGTCAATTATAAAATTAATGAGTGATAAGCCAGATATAACACAAGAAGAGTTATCAAGATTATTAGATGTAAACAAACGAACAATAATCAGACATTTAAAACCCCTCATAGGTAATAATTTTATTACAAGAGTTGGTGCAAATAAAAATGGATATTGGCAAATAATAAAATAACTTGTATAATAAATATAGAAATTAACCAAATAAAAATTTCCAAACGTCCTTAATTGGTGCACCAGTAGTGAATCTGTTCGAACTTTTATAGTTTGAACTAAAATATAGAAAATCTTGACTTTAAGAAAGGTTGAGATTTTTTGTGATTAAATATGAAAAGAAAGAAATTAAAATGGAAGTTAATTTAAGGAAAAAAATTGAGTTTGTATGTGACTTTCTAAAAACTAAACCAATATTTCTTAAACGAAAAATTAGAAATCAAAGATTAGAAGAGTTTTTAAGAAACTTTAATCATTAGATATTGATTGAAGATATAAAATAGTGTAAGATTATCATTATAAAGAGGGGGAATGAGAAATGGAAAAAATAAAAACAATTTATAAATCACTTGAGGGACCTTTAACACTAATGATATTACCAATGATTGCACTTATGGTACCTGAGTTTATTGAGGATGTTCCAAGTTTTGTAACCAGTTCTATTTATTGCTTAGCTGTTGTAATAACTATTATTTATGTTGGTATGAAGTATAAAAAGAAAATAGAAAAACCACAAATGTTAATTAATAAGTGTGCAATATTTAAGATTTTTATTATTGGAGCATTAACTGCTGTGCTTCTAAACATATTGTTATATTATCTTGCTGCAATATTGAACTTTAGTACCGCTGCAACTACTGACAAATTCAAGATTGATATTATCATGCTTATTACTTTTATCATTATTCAACCAATTGCAGAAGAACTTTGTTTTAGAGGCTTGATGAGAAAAGAACTTGAGAATGGATTCAATAAAAAGTTAGTAATAATAATGGTTACATCAGTATTTGCTTCAGGACATTTTAGTAGTATTGCTAATATTATTTATGCTTTAATTTTAGGATATGCAATGATTAAAATATATTATAGATATAACAGTTTAATTTTTCCAATAACATTTCATATTGCAGCTAATGGTTTTTCTAATTTGTTAGATTTAATTCCAACACTTAATTATGATAATGCATACTATTACTTGCCAATTGCCTTTGTTGCTTCAATAATAGTAATTGTTTTAGCTAAACAGGAATTTAGAAAAGAAAATAAATGATAATACCATTTTATTAAGAAATTAGTCTTTTAAATATTTTCAAACATTCTTACTTATTGCACCAAATTTGATAAGGAACTAGAACTTTTTGAGAAGTAATAAATACTAACTAAAAAATATAGTTAGTATTTTTTGTGCTTAAAGAGAGTGAAAGAGTAAAATACTAGAGATAGAAATAAAGTAATTAATTATAAGAAATAAAATTAAAAAAAATTTAAAATGATATGTGTCATATTCTTGGACAAAAGTAATGAGAATTTAGAGATGTATTCATATAAGTAGTGTATAATAAATATTGGGGGGAATTATATGCATAAATTACAGAATTTAGATTTAACAAATAAAAAATATATAATTTTTGATATGGATGGAACATTAATAGATTCAATAGGTATATGGAATATTACTGACTATAGATTAGTAAAAGAACTTTCAGGAAAAGAAATATCATTAGATACAATTCAAAAAGATAGAGATTTATTTTTGGAAGCTAACAGTAGTACTGACATATATCTTGAATATTGCGATTATTTAATTCAAAAATATGGATTAAGTATTTCAAAAGAAGGATTATTAAAATTGCGTTGGGATATATCAGGTAAATATTTAGGGGAGGATATGGATTTTAAAGATGGTGCTGATGAATTAATAAAATTATTAAAAACTCAAGGATTTACTCTTATTTTAGCTACTGCAACAACTCAAACTCAAATTGATATATATGCAAATCAAAACGTCAGAATGAGAGAAAAAGCAAACATATCAGAAATCTTTGATTTGATAATTAGAAAAGAAGATGTACACCATAAGAAACCACATCCAGAGATATATTTAAGCGTGCTAACACACTATAATGCTAAACCAGAAGAGTGTTTAGTATTTGAAGATTCTTTGCACGGAATAATGGCATCTAAAGAAGCAGGAATTGAAACAGTAAACATATATGATAAACATTCAGATAAAGATAGAGAAAGCATAGATAGGCTAACAGATTATAAAATTGCAACATTTAGAGATTTTCTTTCATATCTAAGCACAAGCAATCAATTTTTTAGTAAGAAATTAGTTAAGAAAGGTGAATAATGATATTCATAGCAAGGAATGGTGAAACAGGAATAAAGTAGACAAGAGTAGTTAAAGACTTCCTATTGATTTAATTATTAATTCTCCATTAGTTAGGTTATCAAAAAAGCAGAGACTATAAATGAAGATAGAAATATTATCTTTATAATTGATGATAGAATTATTGAAAGAGATTTCGGAGAGTTTGAAGGATTAGAGAGAAAAGATTTTGGCTTTAAAGATTATTGGGATTTTCATAAAAACTTATCCTATGACCAAGCAGAAAATATTTAAGACTTTTTTCAAAGAATATATGCTTTTTTAGATGATATAACAGTTAAATATAAAGATAAAAATGTATTTTTATCAGTTCATGCAGGAATTAGCATACCAGTTGCTTGTTATTTTGGTGGCACTATTCCAAATGGTAGTTTAGTAGATGCAGGAATTGATATTTATCGATTTACTTTGTGATAAAGCTATAAATACACTCTTATATCACACCATAAGAAAACTAGTCAAACTAATATCTGGCTTACATATAAATGATTAATTTCAAAATTAAACTTTTTTAATGAGTTTTTCCTTAACAGAGGATAAAAAAGCAATTGAAGAATGTCAGAAAATACAATTATAGTTATTTTAATTTCCTACACATGTTTATTACAAATTTAATCATTTACTCATGAACTTCCAATAACTCAAATTTTATTCCTAAAACGTCATATTTTTCTACATTTTCTTTTCCAAAGATTTCTTCGAACATTTTTGCTATTTGTTCTTTAGACATGCTTTTATGTGCTATTAGATACATATCAAAATCATCAAATAAATCAAGAATATTACCATACCTAAATAATCCAATAACTTTAACATTTATTTTTCTATCAGTATTTAAAGTTATAAAAGTAATAGTATCACCAATATTTATTTTTTGTGCTTTCTCATTATACAATCTTGCTTCAATCCTTTTTGTACCATTTCTAATCCATTCATAAACATCTTCAGTAATTCTATAGTCAAAATTGCTCATCTTAAACACCTCTTTATCAATATAATTATTATACTATAAATTTAAAAAAACATAGAATAATGTTTTAAAGTTTAATAAAATGTAGTAATATGATATTAGGAATTGAACTTTTAAAATTTTTACAAATATTCTTAGTCACTGAACAATAAATAAGATATATCATATCATTCAACTATGGAGCTATTAATGATAACAAATAAATATAATACACATATGCAAATGAGGATGAAGTATATTATGTCACTACAGTATAATTTTGTACTGATTATGTGATTACTTAATTATTCAGAATTTTTATAATTAAATAAAATATCTATTTGTTAAGAGAACAGAGTAGTTAAAATATTAATTGATTGTTAACGGATAAAAAAGGAGATGGATACAAGAATAAAAAAGCCAAAACCACTTATTAAAGAATATTATATGACGAAAAGAAATGAGGAGATTATATATGAACCAAAGTAAAACATTTATATTTGACAAAATACCCAGTAATTTATCTGAACTTTTAGAACTTTCTGAGTCAGCACTTGAGAATCCATTCCAAACAGCTGCTCTTACAGTTTTAGCAATTTGTACTTACTGTGAAAATACTAAAGATGGTATTGAAATGCTAAATAGTTTGAAAGGACCACAACCACTTTCAACATATGAACAACAATTTTTAAAAGACCGCTTAGTAGACAAGAAATACTTGCCATATTCATATTTTGAAGGAGCAACACCAGAAAATAATTATACTCCAACAAATCCCTTTAAAATAACAGTTATGGAAAATCCTTATTCATATAATGAGGAAGGCTATGCAAAATTACTTATAAAATCTTCTGGAGCAGATCAAGAGCGACCAATAAAATTAAGATGTAAGGGTAAAGAAAAATGGTTTTTATGGGAACAGTTCTTACTTTCAGATATTAAACAACCAATAACATCAGACCCGTGGGCATAAATAATTGTATAATCAATGAAAAAATAATAATGCAAAGAAAAAAGAATTATTAAGGTCAACAAAGAAATTTAATATAACTATGAGGAAGGAATATAATAATTATGAAAAATATCAAGAAGCTGACTCTTTTACATTCAAATGATATGCATGGGGATTTTCATAGTGAAAAATTAGAAGGTAAAACAATAGGAGGAGTATCACACTTATCAGGTTATGTAAAAAAAATACGTGAAAAAAGTAAAAATTCTATTTACTGCATTTCAGGCGATATGTTACAAGGTTCTCTAATTGATTCAGAATATCGTGGCATCTCAACTATTGAAATTATGAACTATTTAAGTCCAGATGTTGTATCACTTGGAAATCATGAAATAGATTATGGACTTGGTCATTTGCTACTTTTAGAAAGATGTGCAAAATTTCCAATTGTTAATGCCAACTTATTTATAAAAAGCCCATATACTAGATTATTTAAATCCCATGAATTTTTACACATTGACGGAATGAAAATAATGTTTATAGGAATAATTACCAATGAAGTACTCTCACCACTAAAAAAAGATAATGTTTTAGGAAGCCTAGTGGATGTTGAAGAAGCAGCAAGAGAAGTAGGTAAAATATCAAATGCCTACAAAACAGTAGATATTGATTTAACTGTACTATTAACACATATTGGATTTGAAGAAGATAAAAAATTAGCTTCCTTGCTCGATCCAGAATGGGGAATAGACTTAATCATTGGTGGTCATAGTCACACTATTCTAGATAAACCTGAATGTGTTAATGATATCTTAATTGTTCAAGCAGGAGTAGGAACAAATCAGATTGGAAAATTTGAATTAAACATTGATACTGATACAAACACAATTGATTCATATGAATGGGAACTTGTACCAATTGACGCAAACCACTGCCCAGCAGATTCTGAAATCGAACAAGTTGTTAGAAAATTTAAAGATGTAACAGATGCAAAATATGATAGAGTAATGTGCACAATGAAAAAGAAGCTTACTCACCCAGACCGTTACAGAGAAACAGAGCTAGGTAATTTAATGTGTGATATTATAAAAGATTCCCTACAACTAGACATTGTTATGCTAGGATCTGGATCAATACGAAAAAAAGAAGCAGGGCCAATATTAACATTAAGTGATTTTCGCGAATTAATGCCATATGAAGAGAAACTTTATCAATTAAAAATCAAAGGCAGTGATTTTAAAAAGATGTATAAATATATGCTAAGAGAAGAAGCACTTACTGGTAACCACACAGAATTTTATCAGTATTCCCATGGACTTGCAGTAGAATATGACTCTAAAAAGAAAAAATTCAATCATTTTAACTTCCTAGGAAAAAAAATGGAAGATGACACTATTTATAAAGTAGGAATGCAAGGATTCCATTATACAAATTTTGATGAATTTTTTGGTTTATCAGTAGAAGAAATAATTAAAAATGCTAAACCAGTAGTAGTAGCAACCTCAATAAACGACATTTTGGAAGAATATTTAGCAGTAACAAAAGATATTGATGCTAATGTAGAAGAAAGACTAGTAGTTTTATAAAGAAATAATTTAAAATGAAAATTCATCAAATATATAAAAGTTGAAAAGAGGAATTATATGGCAAAAGAAAGAATTACAATATTAGATAATGAAGAATTTTTAAGGCAAGTTTCTGCACCTGTTGATTTTGAAGACAAGTCATATTTAGAAGATATAAAAAAACTAAAAGATTTTTGTCAAAATGATGGAGTATTTGCTTTAGCACCAGTTCAAATTGGTATTCCTAAAAGAATTATTTACATAAGAAACTCAACAAGTGATATTGATAAACTTTATGATGCAACCTATGATGAAAGTAAAATCTATATAAATCCTGTAATCTTAAAAAGAAAAGGATTAACAAAATATCTAGAAGGATGTGCTAGCTGTCCAGGTATCATAGATAACATTGCACCAGAATCCGATATCGATAATTTTCTGTTAGTTGGAATTGTAGAAAGACCTTATTCAATAGAAGTTGAATATTATGATGTTGAAGGAACCAAGAATAAAGAAACAATTGAAGGATTTGAATCTACAGTATTTTCACATGAATATAATCATTTAAATGGAGTATTACATTTAGATTTAATTAAAGAGTTATGGAATATGGATTTGAAAACGAGAAATGAGTACCGTAAAAATCATCCATATGAAATTATATCCAAAGACTGTAACTATGATTAAAAAAACAAAAAATGTAACTAAAAATATTAATTCAAAAATTGCACAACCTGAAGTTACACATAAAAGAATGCAATAAATAAGAAAGAAGGTAAGCTACAAATGAAGAAAATACTAAGTTTAATCTTAATTGGATTTCTATGTTTAACATTAGTTGGGTGTGAATCTAATACTGATGATAAAGAAAACCAAAATAATGATAATTCAAATAGCAATTCTGACAAAAGTGAAAACAAAAATTCTGAGCAAAAAGCAGTATTAACTTTAATTGATTGGATGAAAGAAGGGACTTTCAGCTATGACTATACAGTTACAACAACTTCTGATGGGGAAACAGTAACTGCATCTGGCTCAATGGCAGTAGATAAAGAAAACTACGCTATTACATCCACATCAGATACCAGTAAGGTTCGTATTGTTAACATAGATGGCAAAACTTATATGATTGAAGAGACAAGTAAAATAATAATGACAATGCCTGAAGGAGAAGAAAGTGAACTAGGTGTTCCAACAGAATACAACAATATGGTAAAAGTAGGAGATGGAACAGGAACTGTAAATGGTAAAAATCTCCCTTATGAAGAATACACTGAAGGCGAATATAAAATGAAAATCTATCTTGAAAACAATGTTGTATATGCAATAGAGTCAACTGGTGAAGGAGTAACATCACTAATGATAATTACTAATGCAAAGAAAACTGTACCATCAGGGGCATTTGATATTCCAACAACGGGTTATACTAAATATTAATGGATTAATAATAAAACAGAAAGTAAGAAGCAACAAGCAGCAATTGTAGCATCAGAAAAAAGAAAATAATCGTCACAAAATATGTGATGTTTTATTTTTAAACTTTTCTCATCACGAAATGATACACAATTATCACAAAAATATATTAATTTTCTAAAAAACAAGATATAATAAAACTAAGGAAATGGTGGTAAAATGAATGATTTATTAATTACTGAAACTGAAGATAAAGAACCATATATAAAGAAAATAACAGATGATAATATAATAAACCTAACAGGAGAAAGTGGATCAGGCAAATCTTATTATGCTAAACAGTTCGAAAATAATTCTGATTATATTGTTGTTGATACAGATGAAATATTTAGTAGATTTGATACTGCTACTGGAATTAATAAAGAAATAGGAACTATACTTAGAAATAAGTATGATACCATTCCAAGTATAATTAAAGAATTTGATAAGTGTTACATAGAAATTTTAAAATATTTAGAAGCTTCTCAAAAAATCATTGTTATAGATAGTGCTCAGTTAAAAAATATACAAGATTTATCAATATTAAAAGGAACAGTTATCATTATGAGAACCAGTATTAATAAGTGTTATGAAAGATGCATAGATAGATGGCTTGCCAATAACATAAGTGCAACAAATGAAGAGAAAGAAGAGTATCAAAACAAGAAAAAGAAAAGGTTTGCTTGGTACCATAGTATGAATGAATTTTTGATTAAATTAGATAATTACACAAGAGAACTTTAAATAAACTTTAAATTGTGATAAACTACTGATAAGATTTATGAAGAATAAAGTTATGACTCAACAGTTGACTAAAAGGAAATTCTAAAAAATAAGAAAACATTCCATATAAAAAAGAAAGAAATCAATCAATGTATTCATCAATAAGATTGGTTATATGAGGAAATAATTAAATGAGTGAAGTAAGTTATAAGAAAGAAATACAATTAAGGAAGTCTGACTTTTTAAAAACAAGCAATTATCTAGAATTAGAAAAATTAATAGAACCTAAAAATTTAGAAGACTATTTAAAACCAGAAGAAGTATTATTAGTAGAAGGCCTGTGTGAATCAGGTAAAACAAAACTACTAATGTATCTTACCAGATTAGCACTAAATAATAATAAACATCTGCTATTTATCTCTGTAGGTGCTAAAACAATAAAAGAAGAACTAGTTGCAAGATTTAAAGATAATGGTATCGATGTTAGTAATATGAATTTATTAACGCTATATGTTTCAGAAAAACATTATGAATTTATAACAGAACTAATAAAAAACACACTCAAAGGTCATATAATAGTAATAGATGATTTTAGTAATTTGGAAGTTAATCATTTAGAGGAAGTAAAAATATTAAAAGAATTAGCAAAAGAATATGAATTAACAATATGGTGTTCTGCAATTTCAAAAGAAGAAAACACATACACTGAATATGTAGATTCATTAATATCAATAGAGGATTGATAATGACAAATATATTTATAATTCACAGTTATAATGCAGATACAAAAGAGTCTTTTGGACCATATATAACTAGCGAAGCAAAAGAATTAGATATAAATACTTATATTCCAGACTTCCCAGTAAAAACAGAAGCTGATTATGCCACGTGGTCAAGAATAATGGATACCTATCTAATAAGTGGTGAACTTAATGAAGATTCAATTGTCATTGCTCATTCACTTGGAGCACATTTTATTCCTAAATATCTTGCAAGTAGAGGAGTATCTATAAGTACTTATATAAGTTGTGCAGGGTTTCTAAATGATATGCCAAATAAACCTAGTTTACAAAAAACAATAGATGACTTCAGACCCACTGAAGATGAAATAGCTTCTGCAGTTCAATTAATAGAACATCGATTTTCTATTTATAGTGATAATGACCATCTTAATCCACAACATGAACTAGAATATTATGCAGATAATTTGGCGGCCAAAAGAGTTTTTATATCAGGTATAGGACATATGGGCAAGACCTCTGGAATAACAGAATTACCACAAGCTATAGACATCATCAAGCAAGTACTAGAAAATAAAAAAGAAGTATGAAAGCTGTGAATTAATGAATAATTTTATTTGTAAAATTGCAAGTATAGAAGAAATGAATGAAAAGTGGGACTATGAAATAGCTAGTAAACCCAATGATGAAAAATGGCCTATATGGAAGCAAGACAGTATTAATGATGTAAAAGACGGAACAAAGATATGCTACTATGGAATACTAGATGGAACTATAATAACAGAGGCCTCAGCAGTAATATCAGATCAAGATAAAACCATACAAAATAAAGAAGGCTTAGTTGGTAAGAAAACCGCCTATTTAACAGCATTCAGAACAATTGAAGCTTATCAAGGTAAAGGATATTTTTCAAAACTTTACAAATTTTTAGAAAATGATTTAATAAATAGAGGTTTTAAAACTTTAACTTTAGGAGTAGAACCCAGTGAAGTTAAAAACATGAAAATATACTTTAATTGGGGATATGAAAACTATATTAAAACTGCTTATGAAATATATCCACCTAAAGATTCTACTTCCAAACAAGAAAAAGTAATGGTAAATTACTATTCAAAAGAAATAAGCCCTAATAATTAATACACTATTAAAGAAAGAATAAGGAGCAATTATGCAAGAAAGATTGAGTATAATACTTTTAAATGTAAAAGGAGAAAAAAATAATTTTAAGGAAATTTTTGAAAGAATATTCTCAAAAATAATTATTAATAATGACATAGTAAACTCAGAAGGAAGCTACACTGCAACTTTCTTTGACGATACAACAATGAAGATAGAAATTGCAAATGGTGATAAAAGAAGTACCCAACTACCAGGAATGCTAAATTTATATAGTAAAATTGAGTTACCAAATAAAAAGTTAAAAGAAAGCATTATGACTCAATTAAAATTAATTAATAATATGACTTACATGAGTTTTGAAGTTAGCAATGAAAATGAAAGAACAAACTCTATAATTAATTATATTTTCACTTTTGCAAAAGAAACAGCAGCCATCCTTTTATTCCCAGATTTAAAAATCTATACAAGCAATCAAAAATTATTAATATCACCCACTGGAGAAACAGATTTAGAAGTCTATTATCCAGTATCTTCAATAGATTATGTAGTTAAAGAAGTGATACTTAATGATTCAGACAATGCTAGAATTGAAAAAAATACAGAGTTTCTAAAAGCAAATAATATTCCATATTTTAAAGAAATGAAATTAATTCCAACTGAAGCAAACACTGATTTAAATGTCGAAAGTGATGTGCTTGATGAATTAATTACTTCCTACATAGTAGCAACAATGGCTTCTACTTTAGGAGGTACAAAAGATGAAGAACAATATAATTTTATTTTTAATACATTAAATAAATTATATGATATAGAAAATCTTTTAACAAGTCCTGATAAGAGAGTACTAGAAGATATAAAAAATGGAACTTGTACAAGTGCAGATATAAATAATTTTAGTTGGGAATATGAAACATGTGCAATATTACTATGGGCTTTATCACTAGATGAATTTCCTAGTCAAAATAAAGAATGTAATGTTGATAAAATGAATGAATTATTATTTTATGCAAAAGACACAAGTAATATTATGGATTCACTTCATCTAAGAGCTAAAGAAGAAATATTAGAGAAAGCAGATTTATTAAATCGTTATATTTGGGCATTAGATGAAGCAAGAATAAAAGAATTTAACATTGAATATCCCCTTAATTATCAGATTATAAGATACCAATTAAGAGGACTACAAAGAATATTAAATTGGAAGTAAAATACCACTTATTTATATAATTAAGGTAGAAATACCTTTTTTAATTGAAATAAAAATTTAAATAGATGTTATATATATATCTAATATTGTAATGATTTGTCGAATCAGTTGCAACAAATATTAAGTTCCATTATTATTTAATTAATATAATAAGTTGTAAGAAAGGACAAGGATGAAAACAAATAAAAGAATAATTTGGATATCAGTAATTGCTGTTATACTATCAATAATAAGTATTGAAATAGCATTTGCAGCACTTAGTCAAGTTTTGACTATAAAAGGAAGTACTAAATTGGACCAAGTGTATTGGAATATACGATTTGACACAATGTCATTATCAAAAACCACTACTGGAGATGCAATTGGGAGCATACCTATAATTACCGCTTCAGCAATAGAATTTTCTAAAGTAACTCTAACAAAACCAGGTGATGCAGTAACTTATACATTTGATGTAATAAATGATGGGATACTAAATGCTAAGATAGAATCGATAATAGGTAATCCAAATTCATTACCAGCACCATTTGATTGTAAGAGTATAAATGTAACCTCAGAAGAAATAGATGAAGAAAAAGTATGTGCCAAAATAAATTATACCTTAAAATATACAAATGATGACATCAATAACTTGCCTACAATTGACTTAAGAAATCAGTTTGTAACAGTAAATGATGACTTTCCTAAAAAAACAGGAATAACAGAGACTAGAGTAAAAATGGAATTAAAAATAGAGTTTAATCCTGATACAGAAGTAGATGAAATGTCAGCAGATGATGTTGAAATAAAGCTTAATAATCTAGTAATAACTTACATGGAAAAAACAAGCTAGATAATAAACTAAAGAAACACTTTCTTAAATATCAAAAACTCTTTCCAAAATACTAGAAACACTTTCGTGATATATTATTTTTGAGGGAGGGATATCATGAGAGCAGTACATTTACTAAATTGGAAATTAAAAACTATAGAAGAAATTTTGCCAGATATTCATAGACAAGGATTTGATACAATTCAAATAAACCCAATGCAAGAGTTAAAACATAGTGAACATTTTCATTGGTGGATTAGCTACCAACCACTAGGATTTTTCCTAGGTAATATGTTTGGAACAAAAGAAGATTTAACAAAATTATGTAGCACATCTAAGGATAAATATGGAATAGATATAATAGTTGATGCAATATGTAATCATACAGCAAACTTAAGTGATACTGAATGTCTAGTGCCACATACAACAGTTAATCCCTTATTAAGAGACAATGATGACTGCTGGAAGAAACCAAGAGTTAAACTAACTTATGGAGGAGATAGAAAAAAAGCTGTAACTGAACTTATTGGATTACCTGGATTAGATTTAAATAATGAAATAGTAAGAAAAATGGTTTTTGCCTACTTAACAGAATTAAAAGAGTGTGGAGTAAGCGGATTCAGATTTGATGCTGCTAAACATATAGGTCTGCCTAATGATGGAGTAAGCTTTTTTCAAGAGATAAAAGAATTCTTGGCTGAAGAAGGGCTTTACGCTTACGGAGAATTCTTAGGCGGAACTAAAGAGTGGCGAGATGAGTTTACAGCTTATATGGATATACTAACTGGCTATAATGTAGATGTAACTGACCCTATTAAACATGTAGCATTCACAGAAAGTCATGATACCTATTTAAATGAAGATGGACATTCAACAAAAAACATAACTATTCATCAAATAAACGGACTATATAGTTTACTAACATCAGTCTATCCCAAAACACTTCATTATGTAAGAGCAATAAAACACCCATACCTTCCAGGGGAAGAAAACAGTGATTTTAGTATTAAAACTACAGATGAAAGAAACTGTTTTGACATGACCTTCTTAGAATCAAAAGAAATAAGAAAAAGTAATGAAAAACAACTAATAAAGAAGTATAATTAATGTATTAGGAGTAATCGCTTATGAATGAAGACTACAATAAAATTGATAGAGAAATATTAGAAGAATTAATAGAAGGAAATATCCATGATATTTATACTTTTGTAAAAAGACATTGCTACAAGGATATGTATATGACTATATATGATTATACATTTAAAGATTTAAATATAGATGATGATTTAGATAGATTTATTAAAATTACCTTAAGAACATACAAACGTCAAAATAAACTTAATAAAAGTTTAAAAATAACTGATGGAAAATATTTTGACAATTATTTATTAAGTTGCATTGTTGGAAGAATATTTGAAACCTATGAAGAAGCTAAAGCATTAGAAGAAGAAACAAAACAAACTTTTAAAGATAAAGTATTAAAAAAAGAACAAGAGTCACTCGACCATCTTTTAAATGGTGAATATAATACCAGTTTTTTAACAGGTTTAATACGTAATAAGTTTTCAGATAAAAACGAAGCAAATATTGATGAAGTAATAAAATATATTGAAAGCCTATCAAAAGATAACGATAACAAAGTAGAAGAAACAGATTTACTAGAATATTTTAATGACTTAATTACAAGAAAAAAAGTGACTTTAAATCAACTAGGGACTGAATCTTTAATAAAAAAAGGTATATATGAACTATCCCTTGGAAAACAACCAACGAAAAATCAGTTAATAATGTTAATTTTTGCTCTTAAACTAGATAAAGAGGAAAGTGATACATTATTTAAATTAGCAAAAGAAAAAATAAAAAACAATTATGACTCTAATATTTATTCTTTTGATTCAGCTAATGAAAGAGATAACCTATTATTACACTGGATGAACAATATTAATCAATTAGAGATAATAGCTAATAAAAGAAATAAATACATAGTAGAGATAATAAACAGTATTCTAAAAGAATCAAACTTTGCTATTTTGAAATAATAAATAAAGTGCTAGCTAAAGTTAGCATTTTTGAATGAAAAAAAGTGTCCAACATTTAAAAAAATTAAAATTTGAATGTAGCTTTTTTTATAAAGTATGATAAGATTATTACAATAAGGAGGCTTTAAATGAAACTTTTTAAAAGATTAAAATCACGAGAAAAAATGATGCTTATAGTAGTGGGTGCAGTTACTGTATTAGCATTAACATTTGTATTAGTAGAAGTATTATTTAATAGAGATGTAAAATATATTAAATTAGGTGAAGACATTACTTTAACTAAGAACATTAAAGAATCTATTACCATAGATAAAGAAAAATTTGAAATAGAATTAATAAGTACTCAAAATAACACTTGTCCAAAAGATGCAATGTGTCAGGTTGACTACTTTGAAATTAAATTAAGAATAAATACTAATGATTATAGCTTAGGAGCAGGATATGGTTCTAAAAAACCTGAAGTAGTAAATATAAAAGGAACTACCTATTATGTAAACCTTAATTCAAAATATATTAAAGATAAAGCTACTATAACTATTACAAGTAAAAATAAAGAAGATGACACTGCCTCTTCTGAAATGGCAGAAGTTGATAATTACATAGATGAAATAATAAATAGTAAAAACTATAGTTTACTATCACAAGAAGACAAAGTACAAGTCATTCAAACTGAACTAGATGTATTAGCAACAACAGGAACTGAGAAGTTAGGCTATCCACTCATAAAAAAAGAAACAATCTTTTTTGAAAACAATATGTATTCATTTATCTATACATGTGGAGCTTTAGGTAAAGTTACAATAAGTGACAATAGTTCAAAGTATTCTATTGACAACGAAATGGATTACTATGATTCTAATTATTCAAAACGAGGAATCTATTATGATACTCTTAATGAACCTAATGCACCATCATTTTACACTATTGCTATGGGAAGTCAAAGTAGTGGAGGATATAATATATCAATAGAAGAAGTTAAAATTGATGAAGATAATAATGTAGAAGTTATTGTAAAAGAAACTAAACCAAGTCCAGATGAAATGACTACAGAGGCAATTACATATCCCATTTGCAAACTTACTTTACCCAAACACCCAAAAAGTATAATATTTAAAAGCAATGATGAAAAAGAATTTGAAAATATAAACTTTTAGTTAAAAAGAGAGGTAAATTATGGAACGAAAATATTTAAATGAGGAGAAATTTCAAAAAACAAGAAAAACCTTTATCATGGTTGGCTTAATCATAATGGCAATTGGATTAGCAATAGGTGTGGCATTAATAATCAAAGGATTTGTAAATAAGGATGAAGTTTATACTAGATATACCGAAGAAAATAAACAAAAGAAAATTATAGAGTTAAATGCCAAATATGAAACATTAGAAGAAGAAATATATCCAAGATTAGATAAAATAAAAGACTTAGAACGAGAAAAAACAGGGGAGTTATATCATAATGACAAAGATAGATTCTATGCAATTGAAGATGAAATAGCATCTATTAAAAAAGAGATAGAACCAACTGAAGCAAAGATAAGAGCCTTAGGAATAGAAATAAGAAGTGCTGAAAATGAAAGTGTAGGATTCCAAAGGTCATTTAATTCTAAAGACTATATACCATTATTTATGATTGGTGGATTTATCTGTTTTGTAAGTTTAATGATAGGAATAACAGTAATAGCACAAGCATATAGAAGAAATACGATTGCTTATGGTGTTCAAGCAGCTATGCCAGTTGCTAAAGAAGAAATTGAAGAGATGACTCCTATAGTTGGTGATTTAGTAGAAGAAGTAGCAAAAAAAGTAACAAAGGGAGTAAAAAAAGGTCTATCAGAGAAAAAACCAAAAAGTAGTTCAAAAAAGAAAGTTGATAAAAAGAAAAGTGATGCTAAGTAATCACTTTTTAAATTTCATTAATAGCCATTTATATAAAAGTTTACTTCTACTAAAAATATTGTATAATCTAAATAATTCAGGAGGTCTATATGCCACTCAAAATTTATATATTCCAGGTTTAACAACTACAAAAGAAGAGTTCGAACAAATGAAAGAACTTTTTAATGGGAACCTAACTCTATTCGACCCATCAGTTGATAAAAGTTACCATCCATATGTAGCACTATACATAATCCTTTATTAAGTAGAGAAGGACCACAACTTGTAAAAGTAATAGATGCATTCCTAGAAAGAAAAATAAATAACAAAAAGAAAAAGGCATCAACGCGAGGTTGCTGAAAAAGTAACTTTTTTTCAATTTCAGAATTTTCTGTTTTTCAAAAGTGGGAGCAATTTTTAAAATAAGCCTTAATTGTGATAGTGATATATCAGTTTATATGATGATTTATATATAGAAGTGGTGAAAATAAAAATCAGGATTTTCGATTTTTGAAATTTCCTGATTTT